>Ga0268262_10006824_pt1 | contig 10817 bp, 9 predicted proteins | sample TergutNc150P3_FD_190354 | JGI IMG/M metagenome (GOLD analysis project Ga0268262, IMG submission 190354) | Nasutitermes corniger P3 segment gut microbial community from laboratory colony in Florida, USA - Nc150 P3 (SPAdes) (version 2) | ecosystem: Host-associated > Arthropoda: Insects > Digestive...
CTCCGAAAGATACTTTCTCGGTACGCGACGGCATAGACACTTCAGTTATAGAACAGGTGTACCGTCAGAACGTATTAAGCAGCATGGCTTTGCTGGAAGCCTTTCTGCCCTTGCTGGATCAGGGTGAAGGCAAACGCCTTTTCTATCTGACACGGGCAGAGGCGTCGGTTAATGAAACGCGCCGTATCGATCACTTCGCATACAATATGAGCAAAGCGGCGCTGCACCAGTTTATCCAGATGACGCGTAACAAGCTTGCCCCCAAAGGATATACCTTCCGTGTGTTCGACCCAATGGACAGGAAAGTCTCGCCTGAAGCGGCGGCGGAGGGCGCGTTTAACTACATAACGCGAAGGCGTGGCACGGAGAATAACGATCCTTTGCGGGACGATGAAGACAATCTGGTGTTCCGCGACGCCCAGGGAAGGCAACATTCCTGGTGATTGTTAACAATATGACAATATAATTTTCATATTATCAGCAGGCGAATTTTTTGAAAAATGTTTTTAGTGTGCCAATATGCCCGCAATAATTTGATATAATTAATTAGGCGATATTTGCGGAGGAGAAGCAAAAATATGAAAAAATTCCTGAAAGAATTTAAAGATTTTGCCCTTAAAGGCAATGTGCTGAATCTGGCGGTAGGCGTAATTATCGGAGCCTCCTTTCAGGGCATGGTTAGTTCCCTGACAGAAAATATTTTGTCGCCGATTATCGGATTATTGACGAGACAAAATTTCGATTCCTTAAAGCTGGAAGTACTGGGCATAACTCTCAAATACGGAGCTTTCATTACCAGCGTTATAAATTTCATTATTATGGCTTTTGTAGTTTTTCTGTTAGTCAGGATAATGAACCGATTACTGACTATCGGTCAGGAAAAACCAAAAGCTCTTCCGCCGACCAAAAAGCAGTGTATTTATTGCTTCAGTGAAATTGACATTAAAGCCACACGCTGTCCCGCATGTACTTCCCATCTGGAAAGCTAACAACGCGATAACAGCGGCTTGCAATGCCATGATGATTTACATAACCTCAGAATATCTGTATACTCCGATACAGAGAAAGGAAAGTGGTATTTATACTGAAACCCAACGTCGAAAAGGAAGAAATCGACAAATTCATCGCAAGCTGGGAGCAGAAAGGGTTCTCAACAATATATAGCGTCGGGACGGAGCATACCGCCGTTTGCCTGATTGGAAACACGGCGCAAGTAGATTTGGATCATGTTGTCAATACAAGCGATATTGTGGATTACGGGAAACGCATCACAGAACAATACAAGGCGGTAAACCGTACCGTTCATGAAGATAGCACGATTGTTCATGTCGGCGACGTATCAATCGGCGAAGGGTACTTCACCGTTATTTCCGGGCCATGTTCTGTCGAAAGCAAAGAACAGATTACGGAAATAGCGCACAGCGTCAGGAAAAGCGGCAGTAAAGTCCTGCGCGGAGGGGCGTTCAAGCCCAGGACTTCGCCATACGCGTTTCAGGGCAGACAGGCCGAAGGGCTTGATCTGTTGCGTATGGCGAAACAGGAAACAGGGCTTCCCATTGTCTCTGAAATAATGAACCAAACGCAGATTGATTTGTTTGATGGCGTTGATATTATGCAAATCGGCGCAAGGAATATGCAGAACTTTGATTTGCTGAAAGAAGTCGGCAGGTTGAAAAAGCCTGTGCTATTGAAGCGTGGACTCGCCAACACAATCGAAGAATTGCTGATGAGCGCGGAATACATCGTATCCGCCGGAAACACCCAGGTTATACTCTGCGAGCGCGGCATTCGCACCTTTGAAACGATGACGCGCAACACGCTGGATTTATCCGCGGTCGCGCTTCTCAAACAAAAATCGCATCTGCCTGTTATCGTAGACCCCAGCCACGCTTCCGGGATCAGAAGCCTTGTGCCACCCCTTGCAAAAGCGGCCATGGCTGTAGGAGCGGACGGCTTAATGATAGAAACGCACAACGACCCGGCGACAGCGTTATGCGACGGCGCACAGTCGCTTGATCTGGAGCAGTTCCGCCTGCTAATGGATGAGCTGCGAAAGCGCGCTGTACTGGAAAATAAAATTTTTTAAGGAAGCAAGGAATGTTTAAACCGTCACTGGAGGAAGCAAAACGCATCGCGGAAAAAGGGCAATACGACATTATACCGCTCAGCACGGAAATGTACTCCGATATGGTAACGCCGATTGACGTATTCAGAAAACTGAAAAAGGAAAGCGGGCATTGCTTTATCCTTGAAAGCGCGGAGGATACAAAAAATTGGGGCAGGTACACTTTTCTGGGGTTTGATCCGAAACTGGAAATTACCTGCCTGAACGGCGTAATGAACATTAATTCGGATACAACGGAATCGTTTAAGACCGATAACCCCAACAGGCACATTCAGGAAATTCTTGACCGTTATAAAAGCGTAAAGTTTGACTGGCTGCTTCCCTTTACCGGTGGCCTTGTAGGCTACTTTGCCTACGATTACGCGAAATACTGCGAGCCGACGCTCAAACTGGACGCCGTTGACGAAGAGCGCTTTAACGATGTTGATCTGATGCTCTTTGATAAAGTGATCGCGTTTGACAACTACAAGCAAAAAATTGTTTTAATCGTAAATATCAAGACTCGCAATATTAACGCTGAATACGAAAACGGAAAAAACCAGCTTGAAAAATTAAGAACCCTCGTAAAGAGCGGGCAATACGGGGAGTCCGCCTCTGCCTGCGTAAAATCCGAATTTAACGCTCTGTTTACAAAAGATGAATATTGCCAAATGGTAAACAAGGCAAAACATCACATCAGGGAAGGCGATATTTTTCAGGTTGTGCTGTCTAACCGTTTTGGGGCCGATTTTGAAGGCAGCATTTTTGACACCTACCGTGTATTACGGACAATAAACCCGTCGCCTTATATGTTTTATTTCAGCGGAAGCAACCTGGAAATCGCCGGAGCGTCACCTGAAACGCTTGTCAAGTTACAGGACGGCAAGCTCTTTACCTTTCCGCTTGCGGGAACCCGTCCGAGGGGCGCAAGCGACGAAGAAGACATCGCGCTGGAAAAAGAGCTGCTCAATGACGAAAAAGAGCTCGCGGAACACAATATGCTGGTCGATCTTGGCCGCAACGATCTGGGAAAAATCAGCAAATTCGGGACAGTATCCGTCGCCAAATACAAATCTATCCTGCGCTTTTCCCACGTTATGCACATTGGCTCCACGGTAAACGGCGAAATCCTCGAAGGAAGAACAGGGCTTGACGCCATTAACGCCGTGCTCCCCGCCGGTACCTTGTCAGGCGCTCCCAAAATCCGCGCGATGCAAATCATCAACGAACTGGAACAAAATAAGCGCGGCATTTACGGCGGCGCAATAGGGTATCTTGATTTTACAGGCAATATGGATACCTGCATCGCAATCAGGATTGTGTACCGCAGAAACAACAAAGTGTTTATCCGTTCAGGCGCGGGAATCGTCGCGGACAGCAAACCCGAATCGGAATACCAGGAATGTGTGAACAAATCCAAAGCTGTAATGGACGCGCTTAACAACTCCTCCGGAGGGCTTGAATAATGATACTGTTAATCGATAACTACGACAGTTTTTCCTACAACCTGTACCAGGTAATCGGCGCAATTGAGAGCGACATAAAAGTTGTACGCAACGATGAAATAAGCGTTGACGAAATAAAGCGCCTTGCGCCGGGCCGCCTGGTAATCTCGCCAGGGCCCGGAAAACCTTCCGATGCCGGAATATGTATTGAGGCCATAAAGCGGCTTTATTCATCAATGCCGATCCTGGGCATCTGCCTTGGCCACCAGGCAATATACGAGGCCTTTGGCGGCACGGTATCCTACGCAAGCAGGTTGATGCACGGGAAGTCATCGCAGGTAAATCTCGATCCGGGGAATGATCTCTTTAAAGGGCTTCCGCCTGTCATTAGCGCGGCGCGCTATCATTCCCTGGCCGGCATTGAGTCAACCCTGCCGGGCACGTTAAAAATCACCGCAAGAACAGACGACGGTGAAATTATGGCGGTATGCCACAAGGAGTACCCAGTCTACGGCTTACAGTTTCATCCGGAATCAATACTCACGCCGGATGGCGGGATTATCATTAAGAATTTTTTATCTCAAAACAGGTAATCGCTTGCTACTATAAAGTATAAAAATATGGACACAATTGAAGAAGAAAACAAAGCCGTTCTTATCATCGACTCGGAATTGCCAACCGGAATAATAGCAAATACAGCTGCTATTCTTGGAATTACATTAGGTTACAAACATCAATGCATTATAGGAGAGGACATAACAGACGCATCCAGTCAAAATCACCTGGGAATCACCAATATTCCGATTCCTGTTCTGAGGGGAACAAAATCATTAATAAAAGAATTATTGGCGGAAATTAAATCGAAGTATATTAATGATGTAACAGTGATAGATTTTTCAAAAACGGCGCAATTATCTGCAGACTATGATGATTACACATTAAAAGCAAAAAATCTTGCTTCAGAAGAATTTGAATATTTAGGTATAGGAATATACGGGCCAAAAAAAATTCTGAATAAACTCACGGGAAGCATTGCCCTTTTACGTTGAATAATTACAATTTTCGTTTTCCCTTGATTTTCTTAACTTCTCTGTCAAAATCGGATTCAAACAGGCGGTCTTGAATGATGCGGTATTTTTCAAACTCGCTTTCGGCAAATTCCTTTGCTATTTGGGCGCTTATTTTCCCGCTGTCTTGAAGAATCGATCTGTCATCGGCTTCGAGAAAACGGTCAAGTCGTTTTACCCAGTCTTCCATAGTCATAGGGATATGCTTTTTTGCCCTATCTTCCGCTAAATCGAGATACGCATTGACAATGCGCCCCAAAGATTCCAATTCGACTTCGGTCAGGTAATTTTTCGCGACAACTACGTCTGTTTTGACAATTTTTCCCTGAGGGCTGTTTTCCCATGTCGTCAATCCCATGTGTTCTCTGGCCGAATTTGCGCGTTCGTAAATTACCTCGGCGGCGGTGTGTCCGTGAATGGCATAGTGCAGTTTGTTTTGAACTTTGGCAAAAAATTCCTTTGTTATGGGGGCGTTTTTATTGTAGTCCATCGCAGTGGCGTAGATGTCGGTGATTTTTTGGTAAAAGCGGCGCTCGCTGAGACGGATTTCCCTAATTTCCGCAAGGAGGTGTTCAAAATAGTCTTCGTCAAGAAAAGCGCCATTTTCCATCCGTTTCTTGTCTATGACATAACCCCGCAACGCATAATCCCTGAGAACCGCCGTAGCCCATTGCCGGAAAGCGGTGGCTCGTTTGGAGTTAATTCTGTAGCCTACGGCGATTATGGCGTCGAGGCTGTAATGTTTAGTACGGTAATTTTTACTGTCAGTGGCAGTTACCGAGAAATCCTCGGTAACTGAAATTTCGTCCAGTTCCCCTTCAGCGAATATATTTTTTAGGTGCAGGGAAATATTATCAGTAGAGCAGTCAAACAAGGCGGCCATGAGTTTTTGGCTAAGCCAGATGGTTCCGTCTTGGACACGGACTTCTATCAAGCCTGAGCTTGATTTGCCGCTTTCTCCGGCTTGTTTGGTGAAAATGAGAAACTCGGCGGTGCTGTTACGGATTTGAAGGGTCTTAGGCGGCATTATGTATGTACTCCTGTTTTCTACATTTTGCGTTTCTGGTATTTATTTGGATTTTTATCTTTTTCCTCCCTATATCGCCGTGTTTTACTTCGTTGATCTTGAGGTCTATAAAGACAAAACAACGCAGTATCCTGTGATAAAATACCAATTCAACCCGATATACGCTATTGTCAAGGATTATTCGGTATTGCCGCCCGACAAAGGTAAAGCCTTTACCAAGTTCAAGAAGAAAGTTTTGAAGGTTATCGATTAACCTTGTTTCAAGTTCCTTCTCGGAGATAGTATAAGGTTCGGGTATTTTGAGAAATTCAAAGACATACACATCTTTTATTAAGTCTCCGGGAGTTTCAATAATTTGTCCCTTTTTTGCCAAGGCCAGTACTTTGTTCTTATCTTTGGCAGACGCAAGACGTAGAAATAAAGCAGATTCCTTTTTGCGTCTCAACTCTCTAACGCCCCAATTTTCCAATAGATTTTGTTGGTAATAAAAAGACCTCTCTAGTTCATCTTCAATCTTTACCAATTCGCAATAATGGGACCAGGACAATTTGTGAGACAGTGTCTCACAAATTGTAAAGAGCAGATAAAGAAGACGCATATAGTTCAAATTTGATCGGCTGAATCCCCTGCCATGCCGTAAAGTTAGATCTTTTGACAAATTTTCTAAAAGCTTTGCTCCATATTGCGCTTTTTGCTTTCCGCCTTGTTCATACTCGACAATATATTTGCCAATATTCCAGTTTGTATTGATGATGCTTTCGTTTACGGACAAGACAGCATGTGTCTGCCCTTCAATATAGCGTTGGGATATTTTATTGAGTAGGTTTTGGTAAGGGGATTTTGTCAATGCTTTTTTATCGTATTCCATATGATACCTCTGTTATAAGGGTGTTCTTATTGTAGTCCATAGCAGTGGAGTAGATGTCTGCTATCTTCTTGCAAAAGCGGCGTTCGCTCGGTTGAGTATACCAGTAGCCTCCGGCGATTATGGCGTCAAGGTTGTAATGCCTGGTACTGTAGTTTTTACTGCTAGCTGCAGTTACCGAGAAATCCTCGGTAACTGAAATTTCGTCTAATTCTCTTTCAGCGAATATGTTTTTCAAGTGCAAGGAAATGCTATCGCCGGAGCAGTAAAACAGGGTGACCATGGGTTTTTGACTGTGCCAGATGGTTCCATCTTGGACACGGACTTCTATTTTGCTTTTTCCTGCTTGTTTGGTGAAAATAAGAAACTCGGTGGTGCTGTTACGGATTTGTAGGGTTTTAGGTGGCATATGCAACTCCTGTAAGTTTGTATAGAGAATATTTACTTTATCCTATCAACAAGACTAACTGACATTTTTCACAATACCACCTTTTATAAGAGACCCTCGTGGGTTTCATCTTTTTTTCTTATTTTATCGAACATCTCTTGTAAATGTGAATATACTCTATTATAAAATGGTAGTTCATCGAAAACATCAATATCAAATCCATCAGACCATGAAATAAGATTATATGTTCTTCCATTATAAAAAAAACCTTTTTCCCATGATTCTATAAAATTTAATTTCTCGCCACATTCTTCATCTTCGATAATTGTTACATTATTGATCTCATCTTCAAATCGTTCTGCGATTATAATAATTACTTCAGCCTCTTCCAAAAAATCATTGCCTATTTGCCGTTTTACAAAACTTGGAATAATGAAATAGTGATATTTCTCATTTGAGTACAATCTATATTCTTTTGGTAGTTTATAGTAATCTACAAATTCATTTATAATAGCCTGAATAGCTTTATAGAATTTTATAACATATTCTCTTCTATTTTCAGGTGTATATAAATTACAACGTAGAAACATTTTCTTATTTTTTATTAGTTCATAATTAGGCTCTATTAAGGAAGCTTCTACTTTCATGACATTATGATCCTTTAAATAATTTAAACTATTTATAAATACATAAAAATCAAATCTTTTCGAATTAAATTTTATATTTCCCTTAATTTCGTGATGTTCTTGTCCAGAAATAACTTTATTAAATACTTGATTGATTGTCTCGTTTTTTTTAGGAAAATGTGTCGGAAAAAAATATAGAATATCAGCCAAATAAACAATATCTATAACATTAACTTCATTTGGATATATTGGATTTTTAGGATAATCAATATGATCTAAGGCTATTGATACCCATAAGAGCAAATATTTATTTAGCCCATTACTAATATCATTTACATTATATGAGTCTTTTTTCTCTAAACCAAACATATAATAACATTTAGATATAACAAAATATACGTATTCTTCTGTTAATTTTTGACCAACTGGTAACAAAAGTTTACGGTCAAACACCTTTTTTGCATATTGTAAAACAAATTCACTGGCCCTTTTTTCCGAATCATCTTCCATTTTTAAAAAATAAATTCTATGCAAAAATTTTTTTGAAGACATCCATTCTTCTTTCTTTTCAATCTCAGAAACAAGTAAATCTGATTTTCCATAAGGTATACCACGTATCTCAAAAGAAACATCTGTTCCGAATTCATAAACTGATACACCTAATTTCCAATATTTACTAAAATAAACTTGCTTAACAATGGAATAATGATGATCAAGTAAATAGTTAATCCTATCTATATATTTTTGGAAGTATATTATAGCTTCCTGGCTTAAATTTTTTGGTGGATATATCTCTTCGCTCGTATCTAAAAGAATAGCATTTTCAGAAATTGTTTGTATCTTTTCAATATAATTTTCAGCTATTATTTTCCATTTTGTTATATAATCATTCTTATTACCTATTATGTCATATTCAGATAAATCAAATATATATGATTTCTTCTTTTTTGACTGACGAGCATTTGTTTTAATTAAGTGTTTCCAATATACAACTTTTTGTATAATATCTACAAGAATCAGTAATATTGGTAATGTGGTTACATTTGTATAACACACTGTTTCTATTGGACAATAATAAATTTTTTGATTATTCTTAATAGTTCTAATCTGTACTTCAAATTTATATATTGGGACATTATCTTCATCAACAATTTCAATATAGCCATCAGCATTAGGGATTTTATCTCGTGTTCTGATTTGTGTTTTTATATATTTTCTATCAATTTTTGATTCAAACAAAAAGACAGATTCATTTTCTTGAAAATCAGTATTTGAGTAAGGCGCTGGTTTATTTTGTTTCACTCTTCCTTCCCTTCCCCCGCTTCTTCCCCTCAACAAACAGCTCCCCACTCAGCTTCTGGTACAGCTCAAACAAATACGCTACCCGCTGGCTATCATCGTCAAAAGAGCGTCCATAGGCGGCATCAACCGCTTTATCAAGTTTTTGGTGGGCTTTTAATAGTTCGGGGAGCATTGATGTCGTGTCGTATAATTCCGCCAACGATAATTCTGGAAATTTCTGGCGTGCATCTAAAACTCCTTGGGCTTCTTTTATTATTGCTTGTTTTTGCTTTTCCGTAAGAGAAGAAGGCCAGGGGAAATTATTATACACTATGGTATTTGAATACCGGTAACGCATTTCTAGTCGCCCACACACATACCGCATCCATGCCATGTGCATTGTTGAAGTAATTATGCCAAATTCATAAAGCGTTGCATTTGGAATAAATGAAGTCGCGTCTCCGGCTATAATATTTTTATCCAAAAAACCAATGGGGATATAGGGACGGTTTTCAGATGAATGACGGGGAATAATAATATAATCAGTGTTTGGCTGCCGTATTTCAACAAACAAACTTGGATAGTTCGCATATTTTAAGGTTGCTGTCCTATCGCTTTTTTGTCTGAATTCCTTTATTCTTGCCAACCGATTCATGATTTCTTTTGAATGGCTGTACTTTGCGGGCGAAACATCTTTCAACCAAATGCAATAGCGCGGTATGTTATGCAGGAATTCCTTCGCTCCGGTATAAGGGCGGATTATTTCAGCCAGCTTGAAATCGCTTGCTAAAAGCCTATCCTTTTCTTCTTGTGTAAGCAAAAAATTACCGTCATCAGTCGGCGAACTGCCTTTTGTCATAGAAGGGACATTACAAATTGGTTGATTCCTTTTTTCAATGAAAATAATTGGAGCGTCAACCAAATAAGCATTTATCTGTTTCACCAATGTATCCATTGGTTCTCCGTTAACAGTGGCATATTGAAAAATCTTTTTCGTGTCTCTGTCCGCAAGCGCAAAACCGATTATCACGCAATATACCGCCGCCTTACCCCGCGCCTCGTTACTCCATTTGAAAGTCTGATGGGCGAAGTTGATTTTTATGCTGTGCCTATTCATCAACTCAGGCCATAATGCCGGGACCTGCTCACCTTGACAAATACTATTTGTCGATACAAAAGCAACTTCAATATCCGTCCCCTGGATATACCGCGCCGCTTTTTTATACCAGCAAGTAACATAATCTAGAATACCAAAATTATTCATCTTGTCAAAAATATTTTCAGTTTCCAGTTTCTGTTCTTTGTTCATAACGCTTGCGCCCAAAAACGGCGGATTGCCTAAAATGTAATTTAATTCACATTTCGGGATAACGCTTTCCCAATCAAGAACCAGTGCATTGGCGTGATGAATCGAAGCGGCGGCAATAAGAGGTATGCGGGCAAAGTAAGTCCCAAAACGCTCGCGGACAAGCATATTCATCTGGTGGTCAACCAGCCACAAAGCGACTTGCGCTATCTGTGCGGGGAACTCCTCTATTTCTATACCATAAAACTGGTTGACATTAACTTTGATTTCACTGTGTATATCAAGAACTTTTTCTTTTCCTAACAGTATTTCCAGTATGTCAAGTTCCAAAAGACGCAGTTCTCTGTAACTGATAACTAAAAAGTTTCCACATCCACATGCCGGATCAAGAAACTTAATGGATGCTAACTTGTCATGAAACTTGATCAGCCGTTCCCGCCGCAGCGCCAGGGAAAGTTTTTTGATCTTTTCAAATTCATCCCTCAAACCGTCAAGAAACAGCGGGCGAATGAGTTTGAGAATATTTTCCTCGCTGGTGTAGTGCGCCCCGATGTCGTGCCGCTCCTCGTCATTCATAACGCTTTGGAACATAGCGCCGAAAATTGCGGGGGAGATTTTACTCCAGTCAAGGGTACAACATTCAATGAGCGTGTCACGCATGGGGCGGTCAAAGTCAGCGGTTTTTAACTGTTCCTCGAACAAATGTCC
>Ga0268262_10006825_pt1 | contig 10815 bp, 11 predicted proteins | sample TergutNc150P3_FD_190354 | JGI IMG/M metagenome (GOLD analysis project Ga0268262, IMG submission 190354) | Nasutitermes corniger P3 segment gut microbial community from laboratory colony in Florida, USA - Nc150 P3 (SPAdes) (version 2) | ecosystem: Host-associated > Arthropoda: Insects >...
TAAGAAAAAAATAATGAACAAAAATCATCAAAATATAAATTTTTAACATATTATTTTTTACTTCCTTTTTTTTATTTATACTGGACACTAATCACTAACCGCTATACACTACTATAACTATGGAACAGGTTAAATGGGTCTGGAATTACATGAAAGGAAAGAGAACCGTCTTTTTGGGCGGGCTTTTTCTTACAGTTGTTACATCGGCAATGCGCGTAATCAACCCTATGTTGGGCAGACAAATAATTGATGTGGTTATCATAAAACACGATACAAGTCCTTTAATAAGACTTCTTGTAATTATGATGATAGTTCAACTGTCGCGTCTTTTACTTAACTATCTTCAGATAATACTGATGGAGATTGCAAGCACCGACGTAATGACGCGCCTTCGCCGCGACATGTACCAGACCGTTCAATGGCAGGATTACAAATTTTTAAACCGCTTCCCTACCGGAAACCTAATGACCCGGATGACTCAGGACTTAGACCGTCTGCGCCATACCGTCGCGTGGGTTTCTTATCAATTTATCGGCGCTATAGCCCTATTCGCCGCGACATTTATTTTTTACCTGTTCTTAAACTGGAAACTCGCTCTCTGCCTTGTGGGGATTACCCCGTTTATTCTGTTTATCAGCAGCAGATTCGTAAAAAAAATAAGACCGCGTTTTATGTTACTGCGGCAGAAACTTACAGATCTTGGAACCGCCGTTACCGAAAACATTGACGGCAACCGCGTAGTAAAAGCGTTTGCGCGCGAAGAATACGAAAAAGAAAGGGTTGAAAAACAAAACGCCGAATTCCGCGACATAAGCTGTGAGAACGCGCTTATAGCCGCAAAGTACCAACCCTTCCTTGAAACAGCAAGCCAACTCCTAATGGTAATAATGCTTGTAGCCGGCGGTTTTTTCTTAATCAAAGAATGGATGACCCCCGGCGAATACATGGCGTTCTCCTCGCTTACATGGGCGCTCTCAATGCCGATGTGGATGTTAGGTCCCCTTCTTGCCGACCTTGAACGCTACACTTCCGCCGGACAGATGATCCGCGAAGTGGTTGAAACGCCCAAGGGAATAAGCGATATGTCAGGCGCGATTGATCTGACGCAGAGACCTAAGGGAAAAATTGAGTTCAGGGATATAAAACTTACCGTTGACGGAAATACAATTCTGGAAGACATTAACTTTACCGCAGAAGCCGGTTCCACTATCGGCATACTTGGAAGCACGGGATCGGGTAAAACTTCGCTTGTAAATCTCCTTGTGCGTTTTTATGAGCCCGATTACGGCGCGGTTCTTCTGGACGGCGAGGATATAAGACGCTACACATTATCGTCGTTAAGACGGCAGATAGGGCTTGCAATGCAGGATGTGTTTTTATTTTCCGATTCCGTAAAGGGCAATATTTCCTACGGCAGACCGGAACTTGACGATGAAAGTATAAAAAGACGCGCGGTACAGTCCGACGCGGATAATTTTATCAATGAAATGGCGGACGGCTATGACACACTGGTAGGAGAACGCGGCGTCGGGATTTCAGGCGGACAGAGGCAGAGGATCGCCCTCGCAAGAGCGCTTGCCATAGAGCCATCTGTCCTTGTGTTAGACGACACCACATCGTCGGTGGACAGCGAGACGGAGCACTTTATTCAGGAACAACTTGAAAAACTTGAGTTCCCCTGCACAAAAATAATTATCGCACAGAGGATATCGTCATTTAGAAAAGCGAATTTAATTCTTGTCATGGATAAGGGAAGAATCATCGAAAGAGGGACTCACGAGGAATTACTCGCGAGGGAAGGATTTTATCATCATATCTGGTCGCTTCAGCATAATGCGGGTATTTCCGCTTTGGAGAAAAAATGAGCTTTTTCAGTAACAAGCGCGAGCAAAAAACCGCCAAAGAGAAGAACCGCTACGACATGGACGAATACCTGGACGAAAAGGTAAGTCTTTTTAACGTAAAGCGGGTTCTAGGCTATCTTATAAAAGCAAAGGGACCGTTAAGGCTTTCGCTTATTTTCAGTATCCTCGCCTCAATTTCCAGTCTTGTAGGACCGCTGTTTATTAAAACGGCGCTGGACGAAGCCGTCCCAAACAAAGATATGCGCCAGCTGCTCCTAATGGGCGTATATCTTACTGCGTCCATTGTTGTAAGCGTCGCGTTAGGCGCGGTGCGCAACATACTTGTCGCAAAGGCGGGCGCGGGCATTATCCACGATATAAGACAGGATTTGTTTGCGCACCTGCAAAAATTGTCTTTTAGTTTCTTCGACTCCCGCCCGCACGGAAAAATATTTGTGCGCGTAGTTCCCTATGTAAACAGCGTATCCGACGCGCTTTCCAACGGAATTATCAACTTTGTAATAGAAGTGCTGAACATCTTTTTTATTATCTTTTTTATGTACAAGGTAGACCCGCACCTTGCGACAGTCACAGTCATCGGTCTTCCCCTCTTAGCCATTTTTATATGGACGATAAAACCCGCCCAGCGCAGGGCATGGCAAGCCGTTTCAAACAAGGGTTCAAACATTAACGCTTATATTCAGGAATCCATAGACGGGGTAAGGGTAACGCAGGCTTTTGACAGGCAGAATAAAAACCTCGATATAATGAACGATTTAGCGGATGAGCGCAACGACGTATGGATGAAGGCGATTTATATTTCCAACACAGTATGGTTTTCTACGGAATCTATCAGCCAGTTGGTATGGTCGTTTGTATACATCATGGGCGTTTTCTGGATGAACCCGATGGCAAGTTTTGGTATGCTGCTCGTTATGGGAAACTACGCATGGCGTTTCTGGCAGCCGATTATCAACCTTGCGAATATTTACAATACATTCATAACAGCAATGGCGTACCTTGACCGTATCTTCGACACAATAGCGGAGCCTGTAACAATTAAAGACATTCCCAACGCGGTGGAATTTCCGTTTGTGCGCGGACATGTCGAGTTTAAAAATGTAAGTTTCAGTTATGACGGAGTCCGCAAAGTACTGAATAACGTCAGTTTCAACGGACACCCCGGGCAAAGCATAGCAATTGTAGGTCCTACGGGAGCCGGAAAAACAACCATCGTAAACCTGCTTTCGCGTTTTTACAATATTGAGGAAGGACAGGTTTTAATTGACGGTCAGGATATAATGAAGGTTACCATACATTCGCTAAGAAGCCAGATGGGAATAATGCTGCAGGACAGTTTTTTATTCACGGGAACAATCGCCGACAATATCCGTTACGGGAAACTTGACGCCACGGACGAAGAAATCCGCGCAGCCGCAAAACTTATTGGCGCAAACCACTTTATAGAAAAATTGCCCAACGGCTACGACACCCACATCACAGAGCGCGGAAGCGGCATCTCCGCGGGCGAAAGACAGCTTTTAGCTTTTACCCGCACCCTTATTTCCAACCCGCGAATTCTCATTCTTGACGAAGCGACAAGCAGTATCGATACAGGCACAGAGCAGCTTGTGCAGGAGGGAATCCAGACATTGATGAAGGGACGCACCTCTTTTATCATCGCCCACAGACTTTCCACGATACGCAACTGCACGCAAATAATGTTTATCAGCGACGGACAAATTGTCGAAAGCGGCACGCACGAGGAGCTAATGGCTAAACGCGGAAGATACTACGAGCTTTGTTTAGCGCAGTATCAGTAATCAATCCCTGTGAACAAACGATAGCCCGAATGGGACATGCGCTACAAGTAACAAAAGGAAAGCAAGTAAGGTTTGCTGGGAAAAGAACGCCCAGTATGTCGCGGCAGCGGTAATCGGTAAAAGAATCATACATAAAATTGCAATAATGGAAATAAAAGGATTATAACTATTTGTCATCCAAATAATTAAATAGGAAATACCTACGGCTATAGCCGTCCATAAAAGCGGAGTCATTACAAGTAAAATAGGATCGTTCATGGAACTCCAGCTTAGAGCCCGCAGAGCGCCGACGGGTATCAGCCAAAGCAATGTAAAATTGGCAAAATCAGCGTCGGAAAATCCGCCGAACATGTACATAACAAAATACGCTATAAACGGAAGAAGAACAGGCATGCTTACGATCTCGAAAAAGCCAAAAAGCCAGCGTGAAAAACCAAATCCTCCCGGGCTGAAAATATAACCCAGGAGGAATTGAACTATCGCCGTAATACTGCCCAACAGTAAAGCCCACACACTGCCGGAAGTGTTTCCCGCTCCGACCAATGAACGGCGAAAGAGATAAAATAAAGGAACCCACAAAAGACAGAAAAAAGTCATCAGGCAAATTTCGCTATTGGAACAAAAGTATCCGTTTTAAGAGAAGCGCCGCCAACAAGAGCGCCGTCTATGTTTTCCATCGCCATTAATTGCGCGGCGTTATCCGGTTTTACGGAACCGCCGTACTGAATAAGAATCTTATCCGCGGCGTCTTGTCCGTACAAACGCGCAATTACTTTGCGGACAAAGGCATGGACGGCTTCCGCATCCTGCGGCGTGGCTGTCTTTCCCGTCCCGATTGCCCAAACAGGCTCGTACGCGATAACTACATTGGAAAGCTGTCCCGCGTCTACGCCCTCAAGTCCTTTGACGGTCTGTCTTTCGCAGACTTCTTCCACCTTGCCGGCTTCGCGTTCTTCCAAAAGCTCGCCGATACAAAGAATTACCTCAAACCCGTGCTTAAGCGCGAGCTTTACTTTTTTGTTGATAAGCGCGTCGTCTTCCTTGTACGTATGCCGCCTTTCGCTGTGCCCCAAAATAATCGTCTGTACGCCGAGATCTTTTAACTGTAATACCGATACTTCCCCGGTATGCGCTCCCTGCTCTTCGCAAGCGCAGTTCTGCGCCCCAAGACGGATATTTGTACCCTCGATAATAGCGGATACGGTCTCAAGGCTTGTAAACGTGGGAGCGATAAGGTACTCGTGCTTGCCGCTTTTTAACTCCGTAACAAGAGCCTGCGCCAATTCGGCGGATTCGGCTCTTGTTTTATGCATTTTCCAGTTTCCGGCGATATAATAAGGTCTACCCATTATTTATTACTCCTTACTAGCGTTTATCCGCGGCAAACTTCAATGCCGGGTAGTTTCTTTCCTTCAAGCAATTCCAACGAAGCGCCGCCGCCTGTGGAGACATGGCTCATCTTTGAAGCAAGACCGAATTTGTTTACAGCCGCAACTGAATCGCCGCCGCCTACTACGGTAATCGTTCCCTTGCCGGTCGCTTCCGCTACAAGTTTTGCAACTTCTTCGGTTCCTTTGGCAAAAGCGTCAAATTCAAAAACGCCGACAGGTCCGTTCCATACAATGGTTTTAGCTATAGTGATCACTTCTTTGTATTTGGCAAGAGTCTTTGGTCCTACGTCCAACCCAAGCATATTGTCGGGAAGATCGAGACCGTCAACAGGAACAGGAGCGGATGATGCGTCAAAACTTGTCGCGGCAACGTGGTCAAGCGGCAGGATAATCTGCACATTCGCTTTTTTTGCGGCGTCAAGGATTTTTTGCGCCGTATCAAGTTGATCGTCTTCAACAAGCGATTTACCAATCTTGTGCCCCTGACTTTTCAGGAACGTATACGCCATACCGCCGCCGATAACAAGCGCGGCTGAATTTTTAAGCAGGCTTTCCAGCACCGCGATTTTTGACGAAACTTTTGCGCCGCCGATAATCGCGACTAATGGTTTTTTAGGACTTGTAACAATCGGTTCAAGGTAGTTAACTTCTTTTTCCATGAGGAAACCGGCAACGGAAATAGGCACAAACTTCGCGATAGAAGCCGTTGAAGCGTGATCGCGGTGGGCGGTTCCGAACGCGTCGTTTACAAAAATTTCGCCGTAGGTGGCAAGCTCTTTCGCGAGCTTATCCAATTCCGCAGGTTCTTTGGCGGTTTCTTCTTTGTGGAAACGGGTATTTTCCAGCATGATAACAGAGCCGTCTTTTTGGCTTTCGATAAATGCTTTTTTGCCGTAGCAACTGTCTTCGCCGGCGAAAATTACGGGCTTGCCAAGTTTCTTTTCAAGGTAGGCGGCGACAGGAGCCATGCGGTGCTTGCCTTTGATGTAAGTATCCTTGTCAAATGTTTTGCCGTCTTTCTCGGCTTTTTCCTGCGCCTTCTTCGCGTCCTTGGAAGGATCTCCCAAGTGCGACATGAGCGTGAGGGATTTTACTCCCTGCTCCAGAATATATTGAATGGTAGGAAGCGCCGCCACAATGCGCGTGTCGTCCTGCACTACCCCGTCTTTCATAGGAACGTTAAAGTCAACGCGCATGATAATGCGTTTGCCTTTTAAGTCTACGGATTTTACAGTTTTAATCATGATTGAACTCCTTATAAAAAGAAGTGGTTAGTTGTTAGTGATTAGTAAAAAACATCTGTCACCAGATACTTACTAACCACTATTCACTAACCACTAATCACTATTTCTTGCTATCGATATATTTGAGCAGGTCTACAACTTTGTTTGAATAACCCCACTCGTTGTCATACCATGAGACGACTTTGAAGAAACGTTTTTCACCCTTGAGGTTGTTTTCGAGGGTGGCAAGGCTGTCATAGATTGAGGTGTTGGTATTGTGAACGATGTCGGATGATACGATTTCCTCGTTACAATAAGCCAGAACGCCTTTCATATAGCTTTCCGAAGCCTTTTTCATGGCTGCGTCAATTTCTTCAATAGAGGTGTCTTTTGTCGCGCGGAATGTAAGGTCTACTACCGAGCCTGTGGGTGTGGGAACGCGGAAGCTCATGCCGGTAAGTTTACCCTTAGTAGAGGGCAGCACTTCGCCTACGGCTTTTGCCGCGCCGGTTGTTGAGGGAATGATATTTACAGCCGCCGCGCGTCCGCCTCTCCAGTCTTTCTGGGAAACACCGTCTACGGTTTTCTGGGTAGCGGTATAGGAGTGAATTGTGGTCATAAGACCGGTTTCAATCCCAAAGCCTTCTTTAAGAATTACATGAACCACCGGCGCGAGACAGTTGGTGGTGCAGCTTGCGTTGGACAGTACGTGATGCTTTGACGCGTCGTATTCTTCATGATTAACACCCATAACGATGGTTTTAACCGGTTTGGAGTCATCTTTCGATTTGCCCGGCGCGGAAATAATAACTTTTTTCGCTCCGGCGACAATGTGGCCGTAGGCTTTCTCGTCGGTATAAATACCGGTGGATTCTACCACATAGTCAATTCCCATGTCTTTCCATGGAAACTGATCCGGTGTCTTGCCCTTACCGGACAGACATTTGATTTTGTGACCGTTGACCACCAGAACATCATCGCCATCGGTTCCGATATCGGCTTTCATCTGTCCCTGTGTTGAGTCGTATTTTAACTGATAGGCAAAATATTTTGCGTCGGTGGAAAGATCAACCACCGCTACCACGTCTATCTTGTCTTTTCCCAGTAATCCCTGTCCTACCAGAGCCTGGAATACCAGACGTCCAATACGTCCAAAACCATTAATTGCAATTTTCATAACAAGTCCTCCTTAATTTGATTCAATTTTCTATACAGTATACTAAATTAAGAATTTTGTCAATATGAGCGAGAAACAATGCAGTTATGCAATATGTGCAAATTTAACGAATTATTGTAGGAAATGACCAAATTGACGCTGAAAAAGGGAATTTAAAACAAAAGGTTTTAAATTTTAAATAATCATGCGGACTGCGTATCTAATGGAGTGTATTTTGACATTGCTTCAAAATGCTTATCATGTACAATCAGTTTCAAGCCGTTTTGTATACAATTTTGAGCGATAATAATATCGGAAATTCCTATGTTATTGTTTCCGTGTTTTAAATTAAGAAGCTGTATGCTGCGTATTTCCTCCCAATCAACGTCAAGCATATATATACTGATATTGTTCAATAAATCAGCCAATTTAAATTCTTTCTTGTGAATAATAGACGGAAGCAATTCCGACAGAATAATGTCATTTGTACATATCGTATTAGTATTAATCAGGTTTGTGATAAATGAGTATTTTTTATTTCCCCTGAAATATTCAATCCATGCGGAAGAATCAATAAGATTTTTCATCGTTTTCTCAATGTGTCAAGATTAATGTCCAAGTCCAGTTTTCCAAAATAGTTTGTTATACCTTTTATTTTTTCACGTTGAATTACATTATTCAAAGCGAATTTTATCAATTCTGTTTTTGTGGAAATTTTTGTTAAGGACATTGCTTCATTTACAAGGGTGTCAGGCAGTTCTAAAGTAGTTCGCATATAAACTCCTATGCATATAATAATACACTTTTATATGCATTGTCAAGGGTTTTTATGCATATATCTTTCTTAAAACTACCCCTTCTCTCTCCCAATCGTAGTAATCCCGCCGTGTCCCGGGTAAACGGCAATACTTCCGTCCAGCGCAAAAAGGCGGCGCAGGCTTGAGGCAAGGTCGCTTGAATCGCCGCCGGGGAGATCTGTGCGTCCGTAGCCGTCGGCAAATAAGGTGTCGCCTGAAAAAAGAACGCCCGCTTCCTTGTCCCAAAAGGCGGCGCTTCCGGGGGTGTGTCCGGGAAGATGAAGGACGGTAAAGGGACCGATTGTACTGCCTTCCTCAAGAAGAATGTCAGCCGAAGGCATCTCGCTCCAACTCATGTCTAACATTGACGTGTCGCCTATTGCAGCCATCATGCTTTCCTTGTGAACATTCAACGATTCGGGACCAAGGTATTCGCTGTCCTGGCTGTGAATGGCGACTTTAAGTTTGCCGGGGAACGCCTTGACAAGATACGGCACGGCGCAGATATGGTCAAAATGCCCGTGAGTGAGTAAAATATATTTAGGTTTTAGCTGTGATTTTAACAGAGCGGAAATAATTAAATCGGATTCGTCTCCGGGATCGATAATCGCGGCAGTGCCGTCGTTAAGCGGGTAGATCCAGCAATTTGTCTCGATTTGACCCACTATCAGTTTTATTATTTTTTCTTTGGACATGGAGGGATAATACCACGAGATTATCAATTTTTCTAGTCATCTTATTAATTGTTATTTTCTGGTACGCCCTTGTTCCCATCACAGGCGGCTTTTTAAACCGCTATAAATGGAAAAGATTCAGAAACCGATTTAATATCCTGCGTTTAAGCCCCCTTCTGAACTACAGTCAATACCGTAAATTGGACGGCGAAGGCGGTATTTTTCGATTTTCAGGGGGAATAGAATCAATAACGGACAGGCATACTCTTTGGGTAAAGGGCGACGATCTGACTATTCCTGTTTCCATCGCAAAAACAAAGTGCTTCCTTTTGCCGTTACATGACGGAGAGGGATTTCCCGAAGCTCCGCAGGAAATTCGATGGAACAGAGTTTCTACAATAACGGAGGGCGCAAAAGTATTTATTGCGGGCAGTATTAAAACACAGGACGACAGGTTGAGTTTTGTTTCGACAAAAGAACAGCCTTTAATGGTTATTTTTTACGATTGCGAGGATACCGAACTTGCGCAGTCGATTATCCGTGCGGCGAGAACACGCAACGAATATTGGAACAGCATTACTCCGGTATCAATCGCTATAGGCGCTCTTACTTTAATTTATATCGCCGCAACTTACCTTGGACGCCCCGCTTTCCGCTTAACCGTAATTTGCGCGTTATCCGCAGTTTTTATTCCTATCCTTCCGTTTCTTCCGCCGGGGATTTTATTTACATCTCTTTACCGCAGGTTTTCATGGGATTCAAGAAAATTAAGAGCTGATTATGATCTTGCACTCTTCGGACTTATGCCCATCCCCTCAGATAAACCTGTCAATTCCTTAATGTTACGCGCATACGTTCTGGAATTGCTTGCGTGGGGATTAATACTGGCAAGCGTCATTGTCAATATTATTTTTATTTTTCTGCTTTTGTATCTTTTTAAGGTTATATCATTTTGAACTGTCGGCTTCGCTGTTTTTGGGCTTGGCGAAGTTCACCGTTAAAGTTCTGCCGCGGAATTTATGCCCTGTAAGCGTCGCTATAATTTCATCGGCTTTTGTGTCCCTTACCTGCACAAAAGAATAATTGTCTAAAATGCGGATAACGCCGATATCCTCTCTTGCGGCGGAAGTTTTTGTCATGATAAGCGTAATAACTTCTCTTGGAAAAAGTCTGCGGTTTTTACCTATGCTGATAAAAAGCATTTTTGATTCTTCTTCCGTCAGATTTATCTCGACCGCGTCGGGTGTATTTTTTTCTCTTGGTCTTTGCCGGCTTTCTATTCGTGAACTGCCCGTCTTGAGGCTGTCCGTTCTTGCGCTTGGCGTCTCTATTTTGTCATAGTACATAAAAAGCCACGCCGCCGCCCATGAACGCTTAAAAAACGAAATTTCTTTTTTATACAGTTTATAGTATTCATGCAGGAGGGAAATATCGGTATCACTATTAAATTTTTCCTGTATTTCTTTTAGGTTGCGTTTTGCTTTTTCCTTGTCAAACGGCATCTCAACCTCCGCCATTTATTGTCTGTATAGTGCCGTCAGAATTGTATTTTAACTCGGTAACTTTTAAACTGCGAAGCCATGTCGTGCCGCCCGAAGGAGCGCTGTCATGGTGGAAAAGATACCACTTTCCCTTGTACTCCGCAATCGCGTGATGGGTTGTCCAGCCGACTACGGGCGTCATTATAACTCCCTGATATGTAAAAGGTCCGTAGGGGTTATCGCCTATGGCATAGCATAAAAGGTGGGTGTCGCCCGTTGAATATGAGAAGTAATATTTGCCGTTGTATTTGTGCATCCACGAAGCTTCAAAAAAGCGTTTTTCCGTGTCGCCTTGGGTAAGCGGTTTTTTGTCTTTATCAAGAATGATAACGGGACGCGGATCTTGGGCAAACTGGAGCATATCCG
>Ga0268262_10006827_pt1 | contig 10814 bp, 7 predicted proteins | sample TergutNc150P3_FD_190354 | JGI IMG/M metagenome (GOLD analysis project Ga0268262, IMG submission 190354) | Nasutitermes corniger P3 segment gut microbial community from laboratory colony in Florida, USA - Nc150 P3 (SPAdes) (version 2) | ecosystem: Host-associated > Arthropoda: Insects > Digestive...
AAGAATCTCTAAAGAATTTCGTATCTGAATTCAAAGAAGAATTTGAAAAAATATTCGCTGCCAAATACTCTTATTATCCCTTGGATTTTTCCGCAGAAACCACCGTATATAAAAATGGGAATTTTGTCAATGAATTGGGACAAGGCTTAGTTGGAATAAATTTAGCAGACATATCAGAAGACAAACGAAATCTTTACGAAGGCAGACTAGCTTACGATTCTGAAATAGAAAAAGAAATTTTATCCATAAACCCAGACAGCAAAGTTACGGTGTTTGGAAAAATCCCTCGCCGAGCCATCAAAATCCCACTTTACACAGGCGGCTCAACCAGCCCAGATTTTGTATATGCGGTTAAAAAACAAAATGAAACTCAGTTGCATCTGGTAATAGAATCAAAAAGCGAAGATTTACGCAGTTCTGAAAAAGTCGCAATTTCCGCCCAAGAGAAAACTTTTCAGAAAATTGCGAATGTAAAGTGGAAAAAAGCCATAAAACCAAGCGATGTTGAAAGTGTGTTGAGAGAGATGTAGTTCAAAAATAAACACTCATATTAGCTGTTAAACCAAAAAGAAGCACATCTTTAACAGACATAGTGGGTTTATCATTTTCATAGTTGCGTGCCGAGAAAAGTTTTCCAAAAGGAATGGCTAAAGGTTTTCTAACGCCATACTGGATATAATTTTCTCCAAGACGTATTTTCTTTGTTTGTATGCTGAAAACCGAAAAAACAATGCCACTGCCTTCTATGCTCATAGAATGAAAATCTCTAGAAACCTCTTTGTCTCCATAATAATCTGCAAATTTTTTTCTGTATTTGTAATGCAGATATCCGGCATTTTTTTCTCTGATTACTAATAATGTGCCTAAATCAATGCCATATTCTGCCAAGGCAGATTCCGTTTTTAAATTTGCCATTCCATAAGCCGCTTTTATATTCAAATGCCCGCCCGTTCTGTAAAATGAATAAGGAAAAAGAAAATAACCCTGATTTGCCGAGGTCAATGCACCTTCAGCCTCTGCGTTTAGCCCTGCAAATCCGGCGTATAAACTGAAATTTTTGCTTGCTCTCAATTTGTAAAAAGCATTGTATATATAAAAATTTAAATCAAACAATTCCGCATCTTCTTGGTTATTTAAAATTTTTCCATTGAAAAGCGTATAATCTACAACAAAGGAATTGAAGCCTTGGTAAAAAGACATTCCAAAACCCAAAACGAAAGGCAGATCAGGTTTCCCATAAAAATATTGAAAATCACCTTTTTCCCAAGCTCCCTTTCCAAACAAAAGAGATGGTTCCAAAACGCAAGAGTTTATGCTAAAAGGAAAGGAAGCAGAAAACAGGGCAATTCTCCCTCCATCGCTTTTTACACCTGCTGAGTTCCATTTAAAAGAAAGCGGATTTTGAAATAGCATTTTTGCGCTTAAATCCATGCTTTGCGATTTATGCTCTGCCTCGTACATTTTTCCATATTCATAAAGAAAATAAGCACTCGCTTCGCTAGAAGCAAGTGCTGTTTTTGCAATAAATGCAAAACTTAGGATAATTTTACGGATAATATTTTTCAAAGACTACTTTTGCATTTATTCCCTCAAGACCAGTGGGAATATATTCAATTTGGTTATAGTCCAGGTCATCAATATCGGCAATTGCTTTAAATTGCGCGGTTTTAAGAGCCAAAGATAAATAGCCATCACCTTCATCTAAGAGCTTTTTATAATTGCTCTTATCCAATAGGACTGGCTCTCTTTTAGGTTCAGGCTCACGGTAATCACACACCCAGTCATAGTCATAGTCCCAATCTTCCAAATCCTCATCCCAATATTCATATTCTTCCCAATGACAAGGATCGCTGTCGTAGCCGTCGGAGCCGTAGTAGTCATATGTCAAATAAAATGCTGGTTTTGATCCACTTGTTTCAAATATGTTTGGCAGGGAGAAATAACCTTCCGTAAAAAACTTTCCTAAATTTATGGTTGCAACCACATTGCCGTTCTTTGATGTTGGCCAAGTGCCACCTTTTGTTATCTTTTCGGGAATATAGAATTTACCACCAGTTTTTATAGCATTAATCAGTTCCCCAAAACCGCCATTTATTGCCCCGTAATAGTCTTTCACTTCTGGTGGATAAATATCATTCTTTATAATAGAAGCATAAGAGTTTTGGAAACCTTCTATGGCTTTCACATAATCCGCTTTGGCCTTTTCCATTTTGCCCGGGCGAACTTTAAAGAAATTATTATTGAAAGGCAATTTGCTGGCATCAACATTCTTGAAATGATTGCGCATATCAGCCTCATCGTCTTTCCATGAGTATTTTAACCAATTCAAATCCGTGCTCAAATCATAAGACTGCACCCATTCCAAAGATGACTTTACCAAAAGCATGGCAGATAGAACAGCATTAACCTCCGCCCAGCCTACTTGGTCGGTATCGTCAAAAACATCTTCCAAATCAAGTTCTTCTATAAAATAAGGATCTAGGGTTATGCTGTTTTTTGGTTTTTTCTCCAATTTACTGAGTCTCTCCAGTGCAAGGTTGAAAGAAGCTCCAAATACTCCGTCTATAACATCGTCCAGCAAGGGGTTGAAGCCGTTTGAATTTTTATCTAATACGTTTGCAAGGAGAGAAATAGACCAATTTTCTATAGACATAACATTGCCGCTCAACAAGGCATTGTTATATATTGAACCTTTGCCTTGAACCCAATCAGGAGTTTTTATGGCTGGCAATTTTTCGTTATAGCATTTGGGTTTATCGGATACAAAAGTATATTTTCCAGTTTTATAATCGTAATAATAATAACCGTCTTTACTTACATCTCCCCACTGCGCTTTTTCCCAATCCACCCATTGACCAAGATTTCTATCATAGTAATCGTACTCAAGATCACAATAGTCCTTCATCCATTTGTCGTCCAGAAGTGCGTTTAATTTATTTGGGTACGTTGTGAATCCAAAATGTTCTTTCATAAGGGTTACCACCTTAGGGTCTGTGCTTATCTTTGCGAGGTTTGCGAGCACAGAATAAATTATAGTCTTTGGATTATCGCTGTCTTTTTCGTAGGCTGCATTGTAATATGCGATTGCTTCGTCCCAACGTTCTCTTTTAAGTTCGTCCACGGCACTTTTCAGAAGTTCATCTGCAGATTTTCCGCCTGTGGGAACATTGACATCTGAATTGTTGCCGCCGCTGCTGCCACCTTCGCTACCATTATCGTTTGAACAGCCTATAAACGCAAGAAGGAGTGCTACTTGCAAGAGGGAGTAAAAAAAGGTTTTCATAGAAAACTCCGATTTTATTTGTTTAGTAGATATAAATATAGTAAATAATTTCTATATTACTATTATGAAAAAGCTCTTCAGAATTCTCGCTGTTTTGGTTGTTCTATTTGTTGTTGTTCTTGTTGCCGCATTTTTTGTGGTTAAGAGCAAGTTCCCCCCCGAAAAAATTCAAGCCCTTGTTGAAGAGCAAGCGAGCGGTATTTTAAAGCGAGAGGTTAAAGTTGGCGGAGCGGGCTTCAGTTTCTTGCCCCTTGGAATTCAGTTGAAAGACCTGAAAATTGCAAATAATCCAGGAAATGGGTTTAGCAAAGAACCTTTTGTGGATTTGCCGCTTGCAGTTGTCAAGATAGATTTAGCAAAACTTTTGATTTTTCACGTAGCTATAGACAAAATCTCCATTGAAAACCTAACCCTGCTCTACGAAGTTATGCCAGATGGCAGAACCTCAATAGACGGCTTGGGTGGAGAGCCAGATACCACAGCTAAAAAAGACACTGCAAAACTAGATTTGTCAAAAATTGAATTGCCGGGGTCTTTTGCCCTGAGTTCTTTTCAAATAAAAAATGCCAAGGTTATTTTCAATGACCGTTCGCAAAAAAGAAAAATTATTTTGGGCAGCATAAATTTAAAGACTAGCCTTTCTCTTAACAAGACTCTTGAAAATGTAAAAACATCAACATCTTTATCCTTAAAAGAGATTTCTATGGAAGATGCTGGTCTTGGGGTTCGCAAAGGCGGTATAGGCATATTCTTTGATACAGACATAAACTCAAATGTACGCACTCAGCATTTGGACATTCAAAAACTCTCCGTAGGCTTGCAGTCCATAAAAATAAGCGCAAGCGGAACCATAGACAGATTTATGGAAGATATAAAAGTCGTGGATTTGAAAGTAGAGTCAAATCAAATAAATTTGGCAGAACTGATAAAAGAAATACCCGCTGGAATAAATCCAGAAATTTCAAAAGTGAGCGCAAGCGGAACGCTTGCTTTTAATGTTGCGGCTAAGGGAGCTATAGTTCCAAATAAAACTCCTCCGGTAAATGGAAATTTGGTTTTGAGCAACATTGCTGTTAACCACAGCGATTTGCCAGCCGGAGTTGCTTCTTTGACCGGCAATATAAATTTCACAGAAAATACCGTGAGCATAAAACCTTTTTCATTCCTGCTTGCCGGACAACCAACAAATATTTTATTGGAAGCGAGCAAGTTGCAGTCTCCGCAGCCAAGTTTAGACAATTTATCGGTAAATTCAAAACTCGATTTAGGTGTTTTGTTCGCTCTGGCAAACAAATTAGTAACCATTCAAGAACTCAGTTCGCTTGCAGGCAAGCTAGAAGCCACCATTGGTGCAAAAGGCATTATAGACCCAGCTAATCCGCAAAAACTCTCCGTTAATGGCAATGCAAATTTGCAAAACATAGTTGCCAAAACTCCCACAATTCCAGATGCAGTTTCTGTGAATGGTGCGGTTAAATTTTCAAACACTGAAATTTCTGCTGACCCTTCAGTGCAAATTGGAAAATCAGACGTAAAAGTAAAGGCAGTTGTAACAGATTATTTGGCAATGGTAATGCCCAGACTTGCGGCAGGCAAAAAAATGAATGTAAATGTGAATGTTAGTTCATCTAATTTAGATTTAGACCGTTTGCTCCCACCAAGCGATGCAACACAACCTCCAAAACAAGACGAAGTTCCAATGGAAATTTATCCCGAACTTCCAGACATAGTGGCAAACATAAATGTCAATTTGGCAAACACTGTATTCCGCTATTTAACTCTTTCCGATTTCAATTTGGGAGTTAATTTTGCAAACAAAAGAGCAAATGTAGTGGGCAAAGGGCGGCTATATACGGGCGGCTTTAACACAAATGTAGCAGTGGATTTGAACAACCGAAAATCTGCGGATGTGAAATTTGCGTTAAATTTGGACAAAGTTGAAGCAAATGATTTTATATCCAACGGAAGAAAGAATATCAGCGGAGAATCTGAAATGGCAAAGCAAATTAGAAGTTTAGATAACACTGTTTTTGGAAAATTCAGTATGAAAATGAATGTTAACACCAAAGGTTTGCCACAGAATTTTGTGGATAATTTAACAGGCCCGATTTCTGTGCAAATTGCAAATGGAAGTTTAAGAGGCTCAAAAATACTTGGAGGCGTTGGCGAAGGTCTTTCAAAATTTGAAATTGCTGGCAAAAAAGTTTTGAACTCTCCAATAAACAGCAAAGGAGATGTGAGCTTTGACGACCTTAAAGCTGATTTTGAAGCGAAAAACGGGCAGCTTTTGGTCAAAAATTTTGACATAAATGCTAGAGCTCTCGGTATGCTCGCCTTCACTGGCGCGGTTGGCTTTGACGGTATTTTAAAATTGAACCTGCAAAATACTCTTAGCTCGCAGGTGAGTTCCAATTTGAACAACTTGACAAAATCAAGCCCCGTTTCGCTTTATCAAAAAGATTCAAGAGGAAATGCTATTTTGTTCTTTAACATCGGCGGTACCCTTTCAGATCCAAAAGTGACGCTTGATGCGAGCAAAAACAGCAATCCCGCAAACGAACTTAAAGACAAAGCTACGGCAAAGCTAAACGAGGCAAAAGACAAAGCCACAGCAAAGCTAAACGAAGAGAAAGCCAAATTAGAGGCAAAGAAAAAAGAAGCTGAAGACAGGGCAAAAGCCGAAGAAGAGGCAAAGAAGAAAGAAGCGACATCAAAAGCAAAAGATGCCGCAACAGATAAAGCTAAGGGATTGCTCAAAGGAGGGTTTAAGAAGTGATTTTTTCATATTTCATTTCTAATACTTTCAATAACTTCCAATAGCCTCATTATATCTTTGGGAAACACCTCTCCAATATTGCCAATTCTAAAAGTATCTGCTTGTGAGACTTTCCCAGGGTATAACACAAAACCGAGTTTCTTTACTGTTTTGTAAAAACTGTCAAAGTTGAAATCTAGAGTTGGATATACAAAAGATGTGATTATTGGAGACTGCAACTCTTTTGGCAAAAAAGGTCTAAAGCCGAGTTCTTTCATTCCATTGACAAGCAACTGCTGGTTTTTGCAGTATCTTTGATAGCGAACCTCTACACCGCCTTCTATTTCCAACTCATCCAATGCTTGGTAAAATGCTCTCACTATATGCGTGGGAGATGTGTAGCGCCATTTTCCAGACTTATCCATTTCTTTCCACTGTCCATATAAATCCAAACACAGGGAACGGGCATTGTCTTTGCATTTTTGCAATTCTTCTGTTTTGGCAATAACAAAACCAAAGCCCGGAACGCCCTGAATGCACTTGTTAGAAGAGCTGATCAAAAAATCAATATTGCAGTCTGCCATGTCAAATGGTATTCCGCCAAAAGAACTCATGGCATCTAAAATGAAAACATTGCCGTGAGCCTTGGCAACTTTGGCAATTTCTGAGAGTGGGTTGAGCATACCGGTTGTGGTTTCGCAATGAACGAGTGCTGTGTGCGTAATGTCTGGATGTTCGCCTAATATTACTGATAAAATTTCCGGTTTGGGTGCTTCGGTTTCAAAACAGGAATATGCTATATGTTTGAGTTTCAATACTTTTGCCATTCGTGCGATTCGGTCGCCATAGGCACCGTTGGTTATCACCAGCAATTTGCCATTTGGCGGTACCACAGAGCCTATGGTAGCTTCAACCGAAAAAGAGCCGCTGCCTTGCATTAGCACAGCAGTGTAATCTTCAATTTTTTTAGTTGCGAGTGCCACCAAGCGACGGCGAATATTTTGAACAATATCCTCGTTGTAATCTGTGTCCCACGTACACCAGTCTCTGAGCAGCGCATTTCTCACAGATTTTGAAGTTGAGAGAGGCCCTGGTGTTAAAAGCAGGTATGGATTATCAGGTATAAACTCGTACATATCCTAAACTCCTTTTTTCTCATTAAGTGATTTTATCAAAGCTGGCAATGCGCTGATGTCTTCAATAACATAGTCTGCTCCGGCTTCAATATATTTTTGCTTTGCAATTTCTTTGTCTCCATTCAAAGCGAGCATACTGGAACCTTTCAATACACCTACGCATAAACATCCTGCATTTTTTCCCTCTTGCATATCGGCTTCGGTATCGCCTATTTTTAGAGTGTGATGTATGGATTCTGTACCGAGTTTTTCTAAATTGCGCCAAAGCATATATGGGTAAGGGCGACCAACTCCGTTGCAATGGTCTGGGCAAATTACGCAGTCCGGGGCATAGCCTTTTTCTTTTGCCGCAGGCACAACCACGTCCATCATAGCTTGAGTGTAGCCAGTGGTTGAACCTATTGCCACTCCCATTTCCCGAATTTTCTGGGCTGCTTCAATAACCCCAGGCAAAGGGTCGGTGTGTTTGGTCAATACTTCAAAAAGTGCGGGTTCAAAGCGAGCATAGATTTTACTGACGTCTTCTTGCGTATATGAACGCCCCATATTTTCCAGCATTTTCTCAATATGCTTTCGTTTGGGAAGCCCCATTGGGGCACGTGTTTCTTCTATGCTCACTTTTATGCCAAAAGTTTCAAATGCAGAAATAAAAGCGTTTACCGGAGCAAAGCATCCGTAATCCACCGTTGTTCCTGCCCAATCCAGAATAATTGCATTTATTCTGTTCATCTACGTTTTCTCCTTTATTATGTGATACAACATTCGCACAGCAACATTTATCAAGAGTATCAATAAACTCATCGCTGCTGCTTGGCTTATGTCTCCAGATTCTTCCATATGGGTAATTGCGATTGCGGCTATTTTGAAATTTGCGCTATACAAAAAAACAATTGCCGAAACTGTTACCATAGAATTTACAAAAAAATACATCGCTATTTCTGCAATGGCGTGAGTGGATAATGGAACGCTCACGCGAAAAAAAGTTTGCCAGCGCGGAATGTTCATGCTCTCTGCTACCATTTCAAATTCTCTGTCCAGTTTTTTCAAAGCTCCAGTTGCCGTTAAATAAGGGACAGAAAAATAGTGGATTATATTTGAAAGCACGAGTATTATAATTGTGCCGTAGATAAAATGCAAAGGGTTGCTCCCAGAGTTGAAGAAAAATATAAAAGAAACTCCAATAACCATGCCTGGCACTGCAAGGGGCAAAAGCGAAAGCAATTTGCCATATTTTGTTAAAATTCCAAATCCTTCTGCTTTTTCCATCATATAAGAATATACAAAAACAAAAATAGAACCGAGAACGGCAGAAGCAACGCTCATCAATACGGAGTTGAAAAAGCAGCCAATGCCTCCTTTTGATTGGTTAAAGATAAAATGCTTCAACGTGAGATTCAAGTCGTAGGGATAGTAAGTTGTGAATGCTCCTATAAAAAGCGAGATTATCAAAAATATAAAGAACATAGCTATAAATCCGCAGAACAGAAAAAACGCTGCATCGCGAACAGGATTTTTGCTAATTGTGAGAGGAATTGTTTTTGAATTGAGTGTGCTGGTATTTTTATTCGACACAAAACGCCCAGTGATAAACGAAATAATAGCTGGAATGAGCAGCAAGGTACCTACCACCGCCCCCATGTTCATATTGAACTGCCCAGCGATTTGCTTGTAAATATCAGTAGCGAGCACATTGTAATTTCCGCCTATAACTTTGGGTGCGCCAAAATCGGTAAATGCAAGGGTGAAGCAAACAAAAATTGTATTCACAACGGTGTATTTCATTTCGGGCAGAGTTACGTGCAAAAATTGCCGCAAGGGTTTTACCCCCATAACTTCGCAGGCTTCGTACAATCTGCCATCCACATATTCAAGAGCAACTAGAAACAGCAAAAAAGCCTGCGGAAATGTATAGATAATTTCAGAAATTATAATTCCATTGCGCCCATAAAGCTCAATATCAAAACCGAGGCGCGTGATAATCCCTTGCCTTCCGAATATGTAAACCAAGCCAAGCGCATGAACAACCGTTGGAATGAAAATAGGAATCAGAGCGACATATTTGAAAAAACTTTTTCCGAGAATGTTGGTGCGTGTTATGGCATAAGCGTAGAGAAAACCGAATACGGTACTAAAAATTGTCGTCACAAGCGATATATCTATGGTATTCCACACCGAAACGCTGAGCGATGGATTGCCGAAATAATTTTTATAGTTTGCAAATCCTGCAAAGGTACCGTTTTCTCCGGTAAATGCTTTTGAAAAAAGCGTTCCGAGCGGAAAAACAAATGAAATTGTGAAAACAGCGAGGATAAATAGCAATACGCAGAACTGCGCTGTGTTAAAGCGTACAAAACTCCTTTTAATTGAGTATGCTGTTACCATGGTTTACACTTATACAGAATATCTCACAGCGTGTTCCTCTGGTATTTTCAAAAAAAGCATAGTGTCGCGTTGAAGTTTCATATTCTCCACTCGTTCCGAAGGCAAATCTATGAAAAATTCAGAATTTTCTTTTGTGACATGGCCATGAATGCGGGTAAACGCTCCTTTGAATTCAAGCTCTTTTACCAAAGCTTTAATGTCGTGAGGTTCCCAGTGTTCAACTACCTTGATTTTCTCAGGGCGAATACCGCGCATAGCTTCTCCTTCGTTGTAAAAATTCATCGTACCTATAAAATCTGCAACAAAGCGAGAAGCTGGATAGTTATATATGGTATGAGGATTTGCAATCTGTTCTATTACGGCGTTGTTCATAACAATTATTCTGTCTGCCATTGTGAGGGCTTCTTCTTGGTCGTGTGTTACCATAATTGTTGTGATACCAATTTTGCGTTGAAGCGTGCGTATTTCTGTGCGCAGCTTGGCGCGAACTTTGGCATCTAAAGCAGATAAAGGCTCGTCTAGCAAAAGATAAGATGGAGAAAGAGCTATTGCGCGGGCAATGGCTGTTCTCTGTTGCTGCCCACCGGATAACTGACGCGGATATTTATTTTGATGCTCGTATAGATCAACCAAGCCCAGCATATCAAGAGCTTTCTTTTTCCTTTCGGCAGAAGTCATTTCTTTTTTCTGTTTTAAACCGAACAGAATATTTTCCATCACAGTCATATTCGGGAAAAGAGCATAAGATTGAAACACTATTCCAAAATTCCGCTTTGAAGAAGGGAGGAATGTGCTATCTCTGCCACCGATGAAAATTTGCCCCGAATCTGCTGTTTCTAGCCCCGCGACTATTCGCAAAAGAGTTGTTTTTCCGCAACCAGAAGGACCTAAAATGCACACAAGCTCGCCTTGCTCAATATTCATATTAATATTGCTCAAGACGGTTTGCTGCCCGAAACGCTTGGTGATGTTTTTTATTTCTAGAAAGCTCATTTTAAAATTTCTCCGACATTATTTCGCCGATTTACCATCAAACAATGTCATCCATTTGTTGAGAATTGCCTCTCTGTTGCTCGCCGCCCAAGCAAAATCGTTGTCTATCAGCTGCTTTATTGGATCTGAGTTAAAGCCATCGTAATTGCCGCCTTTGCCTGTGGAAATAATCGGGTAGCTTTTTTTGTAAGATTCCATAGCTGCATCGGAAATTGCCCAGTCCAAAAATGTTTTTGCAGCGGGATTTATATCTTTCTTTTTTATC
>Ga0268262_10006828_pt1 | contig 10814 bp, 12 predicted proteins | sample TergutNc150P3_FD_190354 | JGI IMG/M metagenome (GOLD analysis project Ga0268262, IMG submission 190354) | Nasutitermes corniger P3 segment gut microbial community from laboratory colony in Florida, USA - Nc150 P3 (SPAdes) (version 2) | ecosystem: Host-associated > Arthropoda: Insects >...
ACGCGCACAGGTGAAAAACCGCCGCAAGCAGGATTAATGTTTTTTTCATTGCGCGTCCTCCTGCGGCGGAGCGATATTTTCTTCCGCTTTTGAAACAGGCTGTTCCTCAGTAAATTCCCAGGGGTTGTCTTCAATGCGGTACAAAAGATTGTTGACGATAAAAATCATTTCTTCGCCCGACACCTTATTATGCGGATCGCTTTCCCCCTGTATCAAATCCTGAAAAACCATTTCGCGGTAACTGTAATGCGCGCCGTTAAACAGGGTGTACAAAAGCCCACCCTTCAAATCAAAGGCTTTCATGATAAGGAGCGACAGCCTTTCCAGGGAAATCGCGTCCCGCGCGTCGGCTTTTTTGGGCAGCCACTTTTTTTCAACCGCGTAACGCATCGCGTTTTGCGCCGCTTCTTGCGCCGCGTCCTGTTCGCCCGTATTGTCGTAAGGGATTTTTACGTCAGCCGCTTCAAGCACGAAACGCGCCGCCTGCGCGTAACTTACAACCGGAGTTTGTAAAAGGGTTTGTATTTCGTCCGTGGTCTGCGCGTTTATTGCGGCGCAGAGGAAGAGGAGAAAAATTGTCATGCTTATGTTTTTTTTCATTTTATGTTACTCCTTAGTTTTCATGGTTTTTTCCTTTTCGTTTGTTACCTGCCCATACAGACAGGTTGTAAAATATTCATGTCTGAAACAGTTACTCTATTGTGTATTTTCCCGTTTTGCGCTATACTAAACGCATGGAGCCGGAAATTGTATTTGTGCCTTCGGCGTTCAAACATAAGGTAACGCGGGAAGACATTATTCATGCTTACCGGACTAGAATTCGCGCTGGTCTGATGGATAGCTACAGCAATAAATACGGTTTCATTGGTTTTAACCGGGCGGGTAACCCGATTGAAGTTTTCTATAACCCCATTGACGATAATACGATAAAAGTTTTTCATGCAATGGGCTACCGTAATGAGATAATTGCTCAAATTGAGCCTTAGGAGAAATTTATGGAATATAAAGATTTGACCGATGAAGAATACGACGCTCTTGATGAAGAAATGACCCGTACCGTTCCCAAGATGGGAGCTGACGAAACCGACTGGCTTAGACAGCGAGAATTGCGTCTTATGGGATTGTCGAATATGACTGTCTATTACCTTCTTACGAAGGCAACGGCTGATCACAAAACCCCTGCCCAAATCATTGACGAAATGGTGAAGGAACGCGTTGCCGCCACTGCTGTATAATCCTTTTCTCATTTTTTGTTACTCCTTAGTTTTCATGTTATGGTGAATCCCAACCAAATGTAGAAGTGGTACTAGATATTTCGTCATAAGACAACGTATCAGTTGATTGGATGTTATTATCTCTTTTTTTTTCAACATAACTACCACTAACATTGGAATCTGCAAATACAGCTTGACCGCTTGTAGCATTATTACCGCTGATTATTCCCCCAAATTGTTTATTAAATTTTCCGTTCCACACCTTTACCCCGCCGCCGTTATCTCTAGCTGTATTACCTGAGATTGTTCCGCCACTCATGGTAAAGGTTGAATAATAGTCGGCATTCTCGTTCTCAACACTTACCCCACCGCCACTACTAGCGGTATTACCGGAGATTGTTCCACCACTCATGGTAAAGGTTGAATTAGCGAGGGGAATCTCCTCCACCGCCCAAACCGTAACACCTACCCCACCACCATCACCTGCGCTTGTATTGTTACCAGAGATTATTCCGTTTGTCATGGTAAAGGCTCCTCCATTAAACACAAACACTCCACCGCCACCATCATTAGCGGTATTACCAGAAATTTCCCCGCCATTCATAAAGAATTTTCCTCCTCTCACAACCCACACCCCAGCGCCGCTGCTGTCTGTGGATTCATTATTGCAGATTTTCGCATCATTATTCATGGTAAAAGTTCCTTCCACCCACACAGCACCGCCGCCAGGAGCGACAATACCGGAAATTTCCCCGCCGTTCATTTCAAACACTGCGTCTTTAGCTATATATACACCGGCCATCCAACCATCTTTGAAATTATTATCCGTTATCTTAGAGCCGGCTTTCATTATAAATTTTTCATTAACAGAAATTATACGACTGTTATTACCACTGCGACCTTTCAGAGTAATGTTTTTGTCCAGTATCAGAGTAACGCCGGGGTCTATAAGAAACAGTGGGGAATCAGGTTTATCGGGCCGCAATTGCCTTACTGTCCGCATTCGCGTATCTCCTATCAATGTTATTTTTATAATTTTACCGTCGTAGGAAAGAGTGTGTGGCGCAAGGGATTCATCTTTAATTAATCTGATAAGGTAGTCTTTACCGCCAACCGCATTTTCAGACAACCATTTTAATTTTTCCGCAAGTGTCCAACCGGGAACCTCTGTCTGGAGGGACTTATACATATTTATCGTTTCGTTATTCTGTCCCGGCTTTAAAATTACTTCTTTTGAACCTGTCGCGTAAATTTCGCCTTTATAATAAGAATTAATCAATACAATCCATTTACCCGGCATCAAATAGGCTTCAAAAGTTTTATTGCCTTGAATATCGAATTCCTTCATTTCTGACGGGCATGAAAGTGCAATCCTGTATTCAAGTTGCTGATGGGTATCGGAATCATCAGCGTCATAACCGAGGGCTCGTTCCGCGCCGCCAAACGAAATAACGATTTGCGCCAAATCACCGTGCCACTCGCTAAAACAGCCGGATAAACTTACAACAATAAAAATCGTTATAAGAATTGATAATTTAATGGTTGAATTTTTGTAAGTCATAATTTTCCTCTTTTAACCAAACAGCCAATTTCGCAAAAAATCACAAGTTAATCTTTGCGTTCTATATAGAATATATAGAACTAATAGACTTTTATCAATATGTAAATCGTATAGTTTAATAGATTTTATAAGGATTGGAAAGGATAATTGTCATGGACGGACAAGAAATAAAATCCACATTGGGGAAAAATATCAAGTTAATCAGAAACCACAGGCAGTATTCTCAAGAGATTTTAGCCGAAAAAGCCGATATTTCAATTACTTTTTTAAGTAATATTGAAAGGGGTCTTAAATATCCAAAACCGGCCGTATTATCACAAATAGCCGAAAGTTTGGGAGTGGAAGTTTACGAACTTTTTAAAACAAATTCCAAACCCAATATTGCCCCCATTATTGTGCGCAATGACAATAAAAAAACGTTAGCCCGACTTTCCAAAGTTATGACACGAAAAGTCAATAATGTCATGGAAAATGTTTTCAATGACTTTATGAAATAATCCTGTAATTAAAAATTTACCACGAACCACACAAACCAACACGAACAGCGACAAGATATGTACTAAAAGTTCGTGTGGTTCGTGGTAGAAATCTTCTTAAAACAATACTATCTCTTGATACCCTATTCTTCCTTTGTGCTCTTTGTACCTTCGTGCTCTTCGTGTGAAAATCTTCTTAAAACAATACTATCTCTTGACAATACTATCGTAACGCGATACTATTAATAACATTATGAAAAAGAAACTTGATTTAATACCTCCGGGAACCATATTGCAGGAAGAGTTTTTGGAACCTCTGGGAATTACGGCGTACAAATTAAGCAAAGAAATAAAAGTGCAACAAACCGCCATCAGTCAAATTATCAATGGCAATAGAAGGATAACGGTTGATATGGCTTTGCGGCTTTCAAGATATTTTGGCAATTCAGCGCAATTCTGGCTTAATCTTCAAAATTATTATGATCTTGAATCCGAAATGGAAAAAAATGAATCCTCAATTAACGAGATAGTCCCCTATGGTTCGGCTAACCATACCGCTAACTATGCGGCTGAAAAAGAGCCTGTTTATGCCTGAACAATGCTTCCCCTAGAACGCGTAACCGACGGTAAAACTTAACGCTTGCTCCAGCTTCTTTTTACCTTTGTCCACTTCATACATGTTAAATATATTGTATTGGAAACCCACTCCCACAAATAAACCCGGTACATAAGATGACGTTATTTTAATCCCAACCTGTGCCGAGAACGCAATTGGAAAACCCGCTTCAATCGAATCTTTCTTTTCAAAGTCATCGTAATCCTTGTCAAGGATAAATAATATTCCGGCTCTTATGTAAGGTATAAAGCCGAAATTTCCGGCTGGGATACCCCAATGAAATTCTGGAAATAATCCTAAAGCCATAAAATCAGAGCCGGCATAATACAGATTGACGCTCAAAACGTTATATCTTAAAGAGAAATACAATGCGCTAGGGGCTTTCTCAAACAGGGTGGCATAACCAAGCTCAAGGTGGAAAGCGCTGTCAATACGCAGATTTTCCGAGGCTTTCTTTTCGGCTTCTTTTTTGCTCATCAGCGTTTTATCACCTGAGGCTACAACGCCAAAACTTTTAATCCGCCAGTTGCCGTATTCGCGTATCCATACTGAACTGACATCTTTGTTGTTTATGTTAAATGATACGGTATATTCTTCTCCGGCTCCGGTAACTTCTTTTAGGGTAGCCTTAAGCGGTCCCTGTCCAGTGCGGAGACTGCTTTCGATTGTCCATGCGACCGCATAACCCATAGCGCCCACTACGCTGTCTTCGCACTTTTCAATAAAAGCGCGTCTGACCGTGGTATTGCCCTTGTCGTACATTTCCGACATGGCATATTCGGCATTTTCCCCAACGCAAGTGGAAGAAAGAAATTCCGCAATATGGGGATAGACGGCTTTAGGTTCACCCAAGCCTTGTATGAATTTATCAATCCTCTTATCCAGAGCGTCCCTGTATGTTTCCGGTTTTTGGTTAATCGCCGCATTAATAAAAGTTTGAGCCACGGAAGCGGGAATGGCGTAATTTGCCGTCTGTCTTCTTAAGGCGCTTAAAGTATTTACACCCGCAACAACGTATCCTGAAACGGCGTTTCTTTGAACCACTAAAAGAGGACCGCCTGAATTGCCGGGATCAACCTGCGCCGTATGCTGGATAAACGGACCAATCAAGGTTTCATCGTATATGCTTTTTGGAAACTTTGCCGATGAATTGGATACCATACCCCGGCTGAATTGCCAAAGGGGGGTTGCTCCAAGTACCGGAAATCCGGCTGCATATACGTCTTCTCCCTCGTCCAAAAGGCGGGTAAGTAAACTTAAACCGGATGTCGGTTTTTCCGATGCGGGAAACGCCAGTAATGCCAAATCTAAGTCTTCATCGGCTGCGATTACATTCAAGTTTTCGTATTTTCTTTTAGAATTATCCTGACGTTCAAAGGTTATTGAAAGGGTATGGGCTTGCTGTATGACATGATAATTGGTAACAATATAAAAATTTCCCGCTCCGCCTGCAATTACAAAACCGGAGCCGGTCGCCCCTCTAAGGAAAAGTTCGATAGATTTAACCGCATTGCTTTGTCCGGTTTTTTCAAGTTCTTTTTTAATCTTTTCAAAATAAGCCACAATGCCGGGATGATAGCTTTGATTGATCAAGCCCACATAATCCCGTAAAACGCCCGCGGAAGGGGCTGCCCCCTGTTGTGAAAAAACACAGACTGGAAAAAAAAGAAATAAAATAATAAAAACGAGTAAAGAACCGTGTTTCATAAGAACTCCTTAACTATGTCCAATTTTCCATTCTTTTAACAGTTCGGGTTTTCTTGTGGTAGAATCATATAATTCAATGGAAAATTCCCATCCTTTAAAGAGTCCCAACGATTTGGCTCTTGATCTAAGCGTATATTTTTTTCCCGCTTCAAAAAGATACCGCAGTTCAATATCTTCCATTTTATAGGTGGTAGTTGATTGCTGATTACTGAATGTAAAGTGCAAATCAAACAGGAAACTGTTATTTCCGGCGGGAAGAATAACATCACCGGGGGCAAATATGTTTGTATCATTCCATTTTTTCAGATAAAATTCACCTTCAAACTTTACCGTTGTGTTTTTCTCTTTCGGAGTGGATATGTCTAAATAGGTTTTATAGGTTTTAGGTATGCTAAAACATGACGATAATAATACGGCGGCTCCAAATGCCACAAATAAAGCTACTTTGTTTTTCATTTTAATCTCCTTGTTATTCTAAGATAGTTTTTCTGCTGTTACTAACATTCAGAAATGGGGCAAATCCGTGATAATGTTTATTCATTTCAGGGTAATTCCCATTTATACGTTCACCAATATCATACATGTATACTTTTAAACCCAAATTTCCGTTTTCAACACTTGGGTCGTACCCTATCAGAAACAAATATTGTTTCCCCTGTAAAAAATTATAGCGCATTATTATATTTTCAGCCCTATAAATCATATTTCCGTCATTGGTATCAATATTCCATTCCAGTAAAGTATTGCCGGCGGGGATTTGAATAAAAGTGAAGCTAAAAGGATTAAATTTCCAGTTTACTTCCATTCCGTTATATCCAATAATCGAGCCTATGTTTGTCGGACATATCCATGCTGATTTTTCTACGGCGACTGATTCATCATATATAACTTTCGCTTTTGGCGTTATTACGCAAGAAACCGTTAATAACGCCGCCAAACAAATTAAAAGGGGCAGTTTATTCATCTTTTTTATTTTTGAAGCGGTTGTCATTGACCTTCCCCTATCTTCCATTCTTGTAACAGTTCGGCGCGTTTTGTAACGTCATAAATACATATAAAGAATTCATAACCTTTTGAGCTGCCCAGTGATTTTGATCTGGTTCTAATCTCGTAGTTTTTTCCCACTTCCAACGCATACGACACTTGAACATTTGGCGCCCGATAGGAAGTATATGTGGTAGATTTGTCGAAAATAACGTATGCGTCAAGCGTAAAACTGTTATTTCCTGCCGGAACGGAAAGTATAACTTTATCATTTTGATAAATTTTCTTTTTACCAAGTTTATCACTTATAATATCCTGCATGTTAGAACCGTTCCATTGCTTCATTACAAGAGAGCCGGAATGTGTTAACGTCACATTCGACTCTACTGGAGCATATTCATTTAGAACTATTTTATAGGTTTGAGGTCTGTCCATTACGGCGACCATTAAATCTAGGCAGGATGATAATAATGTCGCAACGCCCAATGACAATACAAAAAGGAATATTCTGCTTTTCTTCATTTCTTTCTCCTTAGGTTTTGATTATATAATACCAGATATAATTGAAAATGTCATATATTTTTTGATATTGTTGTTTATAATTTATGATTTCACTTTAAAGAATAATGGGGAATTGTATTAAAATTGAAAAAATAGTAGTATTGCAATATGATAACATTAAAGGGAATGGGATGGAAAGGATTTTATGAATAAGCCCGCTTTACTTACCATAGATATAGGGACTTCAACTTTCAAATCCGCGTTATGGGATATTGAAGGAAACCGTCTGTCCTTTGCCGTGTCATCGCTTTCCGTTATTAACTGCGAAAATAAACACGAAGCCGATCCTTCCCAATGGCTTAACGCTTTTGAAACTTGTTGCGGTAATTTGTTAGCCAACGGACGGATCGATAATTTTGCCTCCGTCAAGGTTATTGTCATAAGCGGTAACGGTCCCAGTCTTGTTCCTGTTTTTGATGAGCCTGTTTTTTTAGATAACGGTATTAATGTTCCCTCGGAAAAGGCGAGGCTTTGGCTTGACCGCAGGGCGGTTAAGTATCAGGAGGAAGTTTCGCGTTTGATGGGCGGCTTTGTGGACGCGGGATTTTTCCTTCCAAAAATATTGGGTATTAAAAATGACGAGAATGAATTGTATAAAAAGACAAAATATTTTCTTGGCTGTCCCGAATATCTTGCCTACGCCCTCACAGGGCAGGCGTGTAATGTTTTTCCGTGCGACGGCTTTGACCGCTGGTTTTGGAATAATGAAGTTCTTAATAAACTCGAATTGGACGCAAATAAAATGCCCGCTTTCATCCGTCCCGGAGAGCCTTTTGGTACAATTCTTCCACAGGCGGCGGCGCTGTTCGGCTTTTCAAAAAATATTCCGGTAGTTTCAGGCGGACCGGACTTTTTTGCCGCCATTCTGGGAAGCGGAGTAACGGAAATCTCTCAGGCTTGCGACCGTACCGGCTCTTCTGAGGGAATTAACCTATGCACGCAAAACCGTATTCTCGATAACCGGCTGATGTCTTACGGTCATCCCATCAAACCGTACTGGAATCTGTCGGGAATTATCAACACTACGGGAAAGGCGATTGATTGGGCGTGCGATTTGCTGGGACTGGGCTTTGATGATTTTATCGCGCTTGCGAAGGAGAGCAAAAGCGGCTGCGGCGGTTTGGTTTTTCTTCCGTATCTTGCCGGTGAACGCGCCCCCGTTTGGAATCCGTCCGTGACTGCCGTTTGGAGCGGAATTAATCTTTCTTCGGGGAGGCGCGAGTTTGCCAATTCAATACTTGAGGGCATTGGTTTTGCGGTTAGGGACGTGCTTTCGGTTATGGAAGAGACAGGCGTAAAGGCAGGGCAATTACAGGTGACGGGAAGGCTTGCAGGATGTTCCCTTCTTAATCAGATAAAGGCTGATGTCACGGGGATTGAAATTATTGAAGGAGTGTATAAAGAAGCGGAACTTCTTGGGCTTGCGATAATAGGCAGTTGTTTCTTGGGAAAATTCGCGTCATTTGCCGAAGCTTCATCGGTCCTTTACCGTATAGAAAGAACTTTTAAGCCCAATCCGTCTAATGCCGACCTTTACAATAATTTATTTAATGAGTATAAAAATATAAGGAATAAGCAATTATGAAAAAAATATTAATCGTACTTTTGTCAGTTACCATTCTTTTTACGATTGGCTGTAAAAAGAAGGTTCAGTATGATTTAAAAAGGGACAATCTTTCCGTTTTAGTATTCATTACAGGAGTTATTGCGGGAAGTCCCACCTATGAAATGATGGCTGAGGGAGCGCTTGAGTTTCAAAAGAGCCATTCAAAGGCAAGCGTAAAAATATATGAGGCGGGGATGAATCAGTCCCAATGGGAACAGCAGTTAGGTGAAATGGTATCAAGCGGCGACTATGACTTGGTTATCGGCTCCAATCCGTCTTTGCCTGAAATCTGCGCCAATGTGGCTAAAAATTTTCCAAAACAAAAATTTGTAATAGCGGACGCAGAGTACGAGGGAAATCCGCAGATCAGAACATTCAACTATAATCAAAGGGAACAGTCATATTTCTTGGGTTACCTTGCCGGGCTTGTCACCACAAGCAAAATGCCTTATGCGAACAGCCAAAAGAAGATTGGTTTTATTGCCGCTCAGGAATATCCTCTGTTGACAAAGCAAATGGTTCCCGGTTTTCTGGAAGGCGCAAGAAAAGTTGATCCGTCCATAGAGCTTGATTTTCGCGTAATAGGCTCATGGGCGGACGCAAACAAAGCGTCGGAACTCGCGTCGGCAATGATGGAAGCGGGCGTTGATGTTTTTACTTCGATAGCGGGCGGGGCGGCTCAGGGGCTTGTTAAAACGGCGGTTGATAAACACGCGTATTTGGTTTGGTATAACACAAACGCGTATAAGATGGCTCCGGGTTTTATAGTGGGCTGCGGCATAATGGAGCAGAAAAAACTTATAATGGAAATATTGGAAAATGTTTTAGCAGATAAAATTCAGTACGGTATTTCGCAGACAATCGGGGTAAAGGAAGGTTATCTGAATTTTATTTACGATGATCCCGGATATGAAAACCTTCCCGATGATATTCGCGGTAAATTTGAAAAGTTTATGAAAGATTTTTAATGAATATCGTTGAATTAAGGAACATAACCAAACAGTATCCCGGAAGCGGTAAGAAAGCGAATAACAATATCAGCCTTGATTTGCGCAAGGGGGAAATTCTGTGCATTGCGGGCGAGAATGGGGCAGGGAAGACCACATTAATGAAAATCCTCTGCGGTTTGGAAAAATTTGACGAGGGGGAAGTTTTAATAAACGGAAATATCAGCATGGTTCATCAGCATTTTATGCTGTTCCCGGAGTATACCGCCTCTGAAAACATAGTAATGGGGTTTGAACCGCGTAAATACGGAATTTTTTTTGACGTAGAAAAGGCGAATAAAATATGCGAGAAAATAATTTCAGATAACGATTTTTCCATAAGCGCGAATACAAAGGTAAAGGATTTGACACTTGGGGAAATGCAGCAGGTGGAAATTTGCCGCGTTTTATACCATAACGCCCAAATAATTGTTCTTGACGAGCCGACTTCGATATTAACCGAACATGAAATAAAATCACTTTTTAACACGCTTAAAACTCTTGTTAGTAATGGAAAATCAATTATTCTTATTACGCATAAATTAAATGAGATAAAGAGAATCAGCGACCGCGTTGCGGTTTTGCGTAACGGACAGTTAGTTGACGTAAAAAACGTATCTGAAACTGATGAGTTTGAAATAGCGAAAATGATGATGGGGGATGAAAAATTGCCCCCTTCAATATATGCGAATGGCGGCGGCAAAAAAGACAATGTGATAGAATTTGATAACGTAACCGTTAAAAGGCGGGGGCAAAAACGTCCGTTACTCGATAAAGTTTCATTTTCAGTTAATTCAAATGAAATACTCGGGTTTGCCGGAGTAGGCGGTAATGGGCTTGGAGTGATAGAAGCCGTCTTGGGGGGCTTTTTACACCCGTCCGAAGGTAAAATTCTGCACAGGGGAAAGGATATTTCAAAGCTTAACATACGCAAATTGCGTAATCAGGGACTTAGTTTTGTTCCCGCAGACCGCATAAGAGTTGGAAGCGCGTCTGAAGCGACAATCGAGGAAAATATGATAATTAACATGAGAAATAAATATTTTTCCTTTGATTTTAAAAAACTGACCTCTAAGAATGAGATAAGTGAAAATATAGGCTCA
>Ga0268262_10006829_pt1 | contig 10814 bp, 8 predicted proteins | sample TergutNc150P3_FD_190354 | JGI IMG/M metagenome (GOLD analysis project Ga0268262, IMG submission 190354) | Nasutitermes corniger P3 segment gut microbial community from laboratory colony in Florida, USA - Nc150 P3 (SPAdes) (version 2) | ecosystem: Host-associated > Arthropoda: Insects > Digestive...
GTGAAAGTTTACGTTGAACGGTACGAACCGTAATTTTATACTTGATAGAAAGTTGTTTTAAGGTTTGTTTGCCAAAAACGTAATCATTATAAAGTTCTTGATTATCAATCTTTTGACGAGACATAAATTGTTTGCCACAAGTTTTACATAAATATCTCTGTCTCTGATATTTAAATCCATTCTTCACGAGATGCGAAGACCCACAATAAAAGCTTTTTTTTAACCATTTCTAAAAAATAATGCAAAGATATTAAATATCAATGAAATAGAATACTTTTTATCATTCCTTTTGACCATTAAGCCAGAAAAGTTAAGTTTTTGTACGGTTTGAATTAAATTCGTATATCGGCAAAAATAGGCGTAATTATCTAAAAATCAGTAAAAACAAGGGTAAAATATATTATTCTTTTTTTGTACTGTTTAATTTATGCCCCATAAATGCGCTGTTTGCCTGATTTGATGGCTTTTTTATTTTGTTTCATTATTACATGATTTTATTTACTCAAAACCACCGTCCCCTTATTAAAATCCGCCGCCGCATTGATTACCGCCTTAAAGGCATCGTACAATTCCACGCGGTATTCTATTTTATTGTAATATTCGGTAATATCCACTTTTATCACATTGTTTACGATTTCGGCTTTTGAGGTGAAGCGGGCAGAAATTCCCGTCCCCTCGTCCAGTGTGATGTCCATGTTCAGCGGTGAAATATCTTCGCAACGGTAACCCTCTGGAATAGTGAACTCTATGAGGCGGTAATAACCATGCAAAGCACTTACATCAACGGGCTGACGACGTTGTTTTTCATTGTACAATTCGGCTTGTTTCCCAATCAGTTCGCCGATATTGACAATGTATTTATCATTTGCCATGTTTACCGCATCTGTATGTGCATCTGCCTCAAAATGAAATGGTTTCACCAGCACGTCCTCCTGTGCTGTGTTTTTTACAATACATTTATCGGTAATGGCATTGTCGCCAAACTGTACAAAAATCTTTTGAATTTCCTTTTTTGCTTCCTCATTTACCAAATCATAATAGGCTTGAAAATGTGTTGCTTCGTTTCCATATACAAGTCTGGTTATCTGATAGTTAATTCTATCTCCCTCTTTGGAAATCGCCGCTTTTACAAACATGGTATCCATGTTGTCTTTCAGCGGAACAGGCTCTATCAGGCGGATAGACTGCTTAAACGTTTCCACATCGCCCAAACGGACAATTTTCAAGAACAAACCGTAATTATTTTGAAATTTCGTGGGAATATACCCCAAACGATAACTGAATTCATCGGGTTTTAGATATTTTTTTACATTGGGGAAATATAACACGCCGTCTTCCAAATAATTCCACGCATTGAAATCGGGGTCGAAACGGTAATCGGTTTTATCGCAGGTCAATACAAACTCAAAAGGAATTTCCGCAATTTTGTACAAACCAATCAACAAACGCATAAATCCACCGTCATTAGCAATTTTGTTTTTCACGATAAAACCCAAATCTTTCGCTCGCGGGTCGGAAGTTTTTATGTAATGAATATTCGTCTTTGCCCAAATTTCAATTTTACGTATTTTTTCCTCTTCGTTCAGATTTTTCAGCGGTATTTTCTTTAATGCGGACGTCAATAATTTGGTTTCTTTTTTGTCAATTTCCATGTAGGACTGGTAAAAAAATTCTGCTGCATGGTCTAAGGTTCTCATGCGGGTTATTTTATTTGCGTAATTATAAGAAAATGAATAGGTTATGCGTTTGTAATTTCCCTCGTTCAAAGCCCAATGTTCATTAGGCATCGCCGAAACGCTATCCAAAAACAAACTGTAACACAACTGCGTACTGTCTTCAACAAATGCTTCCTGTATCTGCGGTGCATCATTGTAAGTTTTAAACAGAAAACGCAGATTTTTAGGACAATACAACTCAAAAGAAACATTGTACGCAGGAACTTGCCACTGGCAATAATACGAATTTTGAATAATCAGCGGACGCTTTATAATATAGTAATACTCCACGATGCCCGGGACGGACGCGCCCTCTATGGCAAAAACTTTGTTATACTTTGAATTTTCCTCATTATCAATGGTTTTAATTCTGTTTTTGGTAACTTCCGTTACTTTTCCGTCCTGCGTGATATAACGAGCATTCATATCCACAATGGACGCATCTTCCGACAGCGAAATGCTGATTTTGTTCACATCTTCCAACGCCTTATCAGTTAAAGCCAGAAATTTTTTGTGAATGGTGATAAACAATTCCAACTCCTGCGTTTTTTTATTGTACTGATATTCAGCACAATATTTAGATGCTAAAATAATAACATTCTCATCGCCATACTGTTGCAGGTTATAGGACGAAAACGGAACGCTATCCCATTTAAAATCAGCATATTTTAAATTCTGCCCGAACACAAACGCAATTTGCAACGTCAATAAACTCAATACAATAACTCTCTTCATAATAATTCTATTTTTAAAATTTGTGATAAATTTTTACTGTTTTGCAAAGATACAATTTTTTATTGAAAATGAAGAATTGAAAATTATTTTTGTCTTTGTATTTTTGGGATTGCTTCACTCCATTAATTTCGTTCGCAATGACGTATTGTATTGAAAATAACGTCATTGCGAGTGATGCGAAGCAATCTAAAAAAAATTAAATTATAAATGAAATTGTATTTGCTTTTCATAATGGAAGAAATGCAATCATTGTGTACAAAATAAATGAAAATTTGGAAGTAACAGATAATGTTGTACTTACAGATAATTTTCCGAATTCTGATAACGGTATTACTGAAATGCAGTTATTGAAAAATGACGAAACTTATTTATTAATGGTTGAAGGTTGGGGTCGAAATGGTTACCAATTGTATTACAGACTGTTGAATAACGACCTCTCGCCCAAAACCGACTTTATTACATTGGCAAATAAGCAAATAAGGTATTCCGAATTAGAACCTATTTTAATTTCAGAAGAATTTATGATGAGTTGGGTAGATTATGATGTTTCAGAAGGTCTTTTGCGTTCTGTTTTAATAGATAAATCGTTGAAATAGTCTGACATTCTGAATGTTAGCAATCAATGGGCAGACAAAATTTACAATGTGGAATTTGATGCGGAAAATGTTGATATTTATCTTTTTAATAAAGGGGAAAAAAACATTAATCAGAAAGCGGATTAACAAACAGGAATATAAATAGGGTAAAATCTTCCTTTGTACAGACGTTGCGTGCAACGTCTCTTAATCTGATTTCGGAGACGTTGCACACAACGTCTGTACAAACATAAATTTTGCCAGGTATAAAATGCAATATTTCATCTCAAAACTCGTTATTTTTAATTATATTATTTTCAATGATGAATTACGCCCAATGTATTGAATATCTTTACAATAAACTTCCCGTCTATCAGCGGATAGGTGCGGCAGCCTACAAGGCAGATTTGAACAACACGATACTTTTGCTGTCCCGCCTCAACAATCCGCATTTGCAATTCAAATCCGTACACGTTGGCGGGACGAATGGAAAAGGCTCTATTTCGCACAATTTGGCGTCTGTTTTTCAAGAAGCGGGCTATAAAACAGGATTATACACCTCTCCGCATCTGAAAGATTTTCGGGAACGCATTCGGGTAAACGGCGAAATGATACCAAAAAAATACGTGATTGAGTTCACACAAAATAACTTATCGCTGTTTGAGGAAATTAAACCCTCTTTTTTTGAAATGACGGTCGCCATGGCATTTCAGTATTTCGCTCAACAACAGGTAGATATAGCCATTGTGGAGGTCGGCATGGGCGGACGGCTGGACTCAACCAACGTTATCAAACCCCTAATGAGCGTGATTAGCAATATCAGTTACGACCACCAGCAGTTTTTGGGCAACACGCTCGAAGATATTGCAAGAGAAAAAGGCGGCATTATCAAAGAAAATACCCCTGTTGTTATCGGGGAAACGCAGGCGGAAACGGCAGCGATTTTCACTGAAATTGCACATCAAAAACAATCGCCTATTTTTTTCGCTGACCAGATTTTCAATTTAACGCATTCACAATCAGAAAAAAAACAAAAAAGTTTACTGGAAAATTTTGATGTTTGGGAAAACGATAAATTGATTTATAAAAATTTAAGCACGCCCTTACAGGGTTTTTATCAAGAAAAAAATATGAAAACCATTTTGGCAACATGCAAGATTTTGGGTATTCCGAAGTCCGCAATGAAAAGGGGCATCAAAAATTGCATCGCCAATACGCAACTGATGGGCAGGTGGCAATGTCTGCAGAAAAATCCGCTCTGCATCGCCGATACGGGACACAATGAGGCAGGTATCCACTTTGTTTGCAGGCAGTTAGAACAAACGCCACACAGCCAACTGCATTTTGTATTAAGCATGGTAAACGATAAAGATATTGCAAAAATTCTCAAACTCTTGCCAAAAAATGCCATTTATTATTTCTGCAAAGCCGATATTCCCAGAGGTCTTGATGCAAATTTGTTGCAACAGTCCGCAGAAATGGTTGGACTGCATGGAAAAGTCTATGTTTCAGTGAAAAACGCATACAAAGCTGCCAAACGAGCTGCCAAAATGGAAGATTTGGTTTTTGTGGGTGGGAGTAATTTTACGGTTGCAGAAGTGGTTTGAATTAATAAAGATTTATTCTTTATTAATTCTGTGATATTCAAATTTATAATTATGATTTCAGAAATTCAATATAACTATCCGCAGTTACTTCAAGTGTTATCAATATACTCCGCACAACGCTTTCACGGACAGGATTTTTACTTGTCGGCAGAACAATGGAGCGGGTCAAACCCTCGCCTCGCCATATTTCGTGGCTGCCTTTTGTCCGCACATGTTCCAACCCCATGTATTTTAGATAATCACGGAAAGTTTTCAGCGGTATGTTTCTTAATGGACTTTTTGACATCTAAACAGGTATTGCTAATGAAATGTTTTGCTTTTTAAAATCGCATTTATTAAACACACGGCTAAAATCTTTATCTTTTTGCAGTGATTTAAAAATATCGGGGGGGACTATTTTTTTATTATTTCCTTTTATTTCCCAACCCATTTTCGATAAATCCTCAATTAATGTATTATTTTCCGTGGTGTAATTAATGTATTCCTCAAAAACAATATCAAATGATGCTTTTGCTTCCAGCTCCGTATCACCGCACCCAATCAAATTTAAAGACGGACAATAGGCTAAAAAAACACCATCTTCATCTTTAAAAAAAATCATGCCCACATTCATTGATTTAATACTTACATTATTCATTTGTTTTTATATTTTTAATTATCAATCATTTATCTTTTTCAAATCGTCCAAATCAAAATTCGTATCTTCCGTTTTTCCCTGATTGATTTCTGCGTAATCTTCCAGTTGGGCAATTCTTTTCTTTTTCGCGTTAATGCTCATTATTTCCGTCATTTTCGCCAGCGGAATGGCGTATAACATGTGCGAAGCATCGTCTTTGTAGGAATACCACATCAATTTCTTAAAAATATCTACTTTTTGGCACAAAGCAATGCCTTTTTCGGTGTAGATAGCGGTGTTTCTGTCTGGAAATTCGGCTAATTCGCGCAGATAGGTTTCATTTTCGTAATTGAGGCAACATTTGAGTTTTCCGCACTGTCCCGCCAGTTTTTGGGGATTGAGCGGCAATTGCTGCGTCCGTGCCGCCCCAGTGGAGACGGTTTGAAAATTGTTCAGCCAAGACGCACAGCACAATTCCCGTCCGCACGTACCCAAGCCGCCCAAACGGGCAGACTCCTGACGTACGCCGATTTGCCGCATCTCGATACGGATTTTAAATTTATCCGCTAAAATTTTTATCAATTCGCGGAAATCAACCCGTTCGTCTGCAGAATAGTAGAAAATGGCTTTCGAGCCATCTCCCTGATACTCAACATCATTTACTTTCATGTTGAGGTTTAAATCCCATGCGGCGTAACGGGAATTCATCATGGTATCCTTTTCCAAATCCACCACGCGTATCCATTTTTCGATGTCTGATGCTCTTGCGCGGCGGTAGATTTTTTTGGTTACTTTGTCGGCGGTAGTTTTTTTGTTTTTCATTTGGAGTTTCACTGCCTCGCCCGTCAGTGTGATAATGCCGATGTCGTGTCCCGTAAGAGACTCAACCACAACAATATCCCCCATATTAAAATCGTATTCGCCCGCAGGCAAATTAAAAAATTCCTTATGGCTGTTTTTAAACTGCACCTCGACAATCGCAAACGGGGAACGTTTTTCCGTTTCTACCGTTTCCAGCCAATTGAAGCAGGAAAGTTTGCAACAGCGGTGTGAAAACAATTTTTGATTATCTCCCTCTGTCAGTGGCTTTTGCGACAGTCCCCGCGTCAAAAACGGATTGGCGGAAATCTGTTCTTCTTCTTTGCTGCGGTCGCAGGCTATATGTATATCTTCTTCTTGTTCAGTGTTTTCTGTTATGAAATTTATCTTTTCCATTAATTTCTCTTTATGCTTCGGTTAATTTACAAAGATAGCATTTTTTTTTGAAAATTGATATATGTCTCTTTTATTGGTTAATATCGACAAATCAGTTTCTTTGATTTTTTGCCGTTGGAAATTATTTCGTCCACAAGTCTGCGTTCCTTCGCATGTTCTGCATTCAGCCAATGGTCTGTTCCGTCTGTAAAAAATTCGATTCTTACCGTTTCGGCATCCATTCCCATGCGTGCGGACATCATTTCAATGAATCTATTTTCAAACGTATCTATCATGTCGGCATAGGCGCGGACTTCGGCACTGTTGCCATGAACCCTGTGATACATAAATTTGGCATGTTTGGCAGCAAATACTTTGTGTTTTGGATTGGTAGTAAGCATTGTCATCATACTTGCAGCAATGCCGTCTATAACGAATGTAACATCAATATCTGTGCGGTCAAGGTAATTTCCCTGTACGACTTCACCACCGTCCTAATTAACATAAAAAAGCAACTTTTTAGTGCCTGTCTTAACCGTTTTTTTGTAGAGTAAAAAAAGGGCGGTTATTTGGTAAAAAAGACAGACACCGCGGGAATGCAAAAAACGGCGGGAATGGTTAATTTTACGACGTTCTACGCAAATAAAAGGAATATGCAAGCAGTACCGCAAAAGTGTAAAAAAATAAAGCAAAATTAAACTAACGGACGAATTGTTTTAAATCGAAAAATGGGCAAAATCTTAATAATCAGGTAAATTTATGTTTTTCTTTTAGGATAGTTTGTTTTGTTCCCCATACCCATATTTGTTTTGGCGATTATAAATGTATGCCCCACCCCAAAAAACAAACAGGTTGCCTTCCCGACAACCTGTTTTATATAAATAAACTTTTAAACAGTCTAATAACCAAAAATATCTTTCAATTTCAGTTGGGTTACTTTGCCCAATGAATTCAGAAAATTCATATCCATTTCATTGACATCGCCCATGATTACAATCGTTTGCGGTTTGCCGACAATGTATTCCTCTTGAAATTTCTTAATATCCGACAAGGTAACAGACGGAAGCGCTGCAAATATTTTTCTGCGCGGGTCTTCGTTCAAACCCAAACGTTTCCATGCCAAATAACGCCAAACAACATCTTCGGGACGCGTGCGGGCGGTACGGAAATCGCTAATAGTGGATTTTTGAGCCGTTTTAAACGCATCTTCACTCAATGGCATGTTTGTCATCAAAGTATCAAATGCTTGAATTGCCTCTTTCATCTTATCCGTAGCGCAACCAATATAGGCAATATTTTCATAAAGTTCTATTTTGTCATCAGGCGCTTGATAGGAGGAATAAGCAGTGTAAGCCAATGAACGTGCTTCTCGCATTTCTTGAAATACGATTGAATTCATGCTACCGCCAAAATAAGCATTATACATATTTACTCTCGGAGAAAGTTCTATTTGGTAATTTCCACCGAAACTCTTTGAATAATAACGTAATTGAGGCAAGTCGTTATGTACTACAAATACGCGTGTTTTGGTCGGAACTTCCTGTTTGAATATTTTTTCGGGCGGAACATCTTTTAAATTTTCCAAATTGTGGGTTTTATTGATGCTTGCCACAACTTCTCCCTGTGATTGAGGTCCGTGATAGATAACGAAATGTTTGTAATTCAACCAGTTCTGTATTTTTCCGATTAAGAATTCGGGGGTCATTGCATTGAGTTCTTTCTCTGTAATCAAAGTGGCACTAACAGGTGAATTTTTCCAACCGTATGTTCCATATGCTACCAAATTACCAAAAATTGCATTGGGATTATCTTTTGCATCTTCCCGCGATTTCAATACATCGTCCACTAAATTCTTTAATGCTTCTTTGTTGGGTTTCATATTTTTTGCAATCTCTTCAAACAACTGCATTGCTTTTTCCATATTTTTGGACAAACCCTGAATAGTTATAAAACTTCTAATACTACTTGTTTGCATCTTGTAAGTACAACCGAGTTTGTAAAACTCTTGCTTTACTTGTTCGGGTGTTAATTTATCCGTTCCCAAATACTGCATATAACCCGCAGCATAACCCAAATATTTGTCATTAAAAGAACCTAAGTCAAATACATACCGCAATATAAACAAGTCATTTTCAGTATTTTTCGTATAATACACCGTTGTATTGTTTTTGGCTTGAGTTGTGGTCAAATCTTTTTGAAAATCAATAAATTCTGGTTGAATATCTGGAACTTTCCGGTCTTCAATCATTTTCACAAAATCACTTTTCGCATCACGGTTGATTTTGATAGGCGTAATTTTCGGTTTTTTCACCTTGTCAATATCTTTGGGGGCGCCTTTGCGTTTGTAAACAATCACGTAATTATTTCTGCCTAAATACTTTTTGGCAAAATCCACAATCTGTTCTTTGGTAATTTTTGACAAAACATCTATTTCATTAATCATGTTTTTCCAAGGAATATCCAAATAAAAAGACTCTTCCATTTTATCTACGCGTCCGTCATTGTCTTCAAACGCGTTCGTTTGCCTCATGCGTAAATCTGTGATAATGGCATCTAACAACCATTCGTCAAATTTTCCCTGTTGCAAAGAATCAATTTGATTGAGCAAAATATCGCGAACATCGTCCAAGGTTTGTCCTTTTTTAGGTTGTCCGAACATTTCCACCATCGAATAATCATGCAAGAACGAAACAGAAGAACCTGCACCCTGTACAAGTTGTTTTTGGTTTACATTCAAATCTACCAAACCAGCGTGTCCGTTGGTAAGTACCATTTCCGCCAACGTCATCAGCGGAATTTCTGCGGAATTCGGGTTGCCGAAACGCCATGCAAGCATTACATATTCAGCTTCTTTTCCTGTAACTTCCTTTACAATGGGAGACGTAATCGGTTTCTCGGGTGTAAATTTAAATTCGGGAAGCGGGGCAGATTTTTTTTGTCCAAAATACTTGTCAATCAGTGCAATTGTTGCTTCTGGGTCTAAATCTCCCGACATAACAAATGCCATATTGTTAGGCACATAATAGGTATCGAAGAATTTTTTGATGTTGGTAATCGAGGGATTACGCAAATGCTGTTGCGTACCGATTGTGGTCTGCGTTCCGTAAGGGTGACTGGGAAATAACCCTTCAAATAATGCAGTGTTCACTCTGCGTCCATCGCTTGCCAAATTCATGTTTTTTTCTTCGTAAATGGTTTCCAATTCCGTATGGAACGTACGCAAAACAGGATTTGAAAAACGGTCAGCCTGAATAATCAGATAATTTTCCAACTGATTGGAGGGAATTTCCTCGTAATAGTTGGTAAAATCTACCCAAGTCGCTGCGTTTGTACCTTTTGAACCGATAACAGACATCAACTTGTCATACTCATTGGAGATTACATACCGCGATGCAACCTGTGAAAGACTGTCGATTGTTCTGAACAATCTGTTCCGTTTTGCCGTTTCTTTTTCGTCAATCTTGCGGTATTCTTCAAACAAACGCTCGATTTCGTTCAGAAGCGGTTCTTCCTTGGCATAATCTTTTGTGCCAAACTGTTTTGTACCTTTAAACATCAGATGTTCAAAGTAGTGTGCAAGACCTGTTGTTTCCTCCGGGTCTAACTTGCTGCCTGCCTTGGTGGCAATCGTAACCTTAATCATCGGTTCGTTTTTGTCCACGGACATATAGACTTTCAATCCATTGTCCAGCGTGTAAATACGAACGTTAATCGGGTCGTTGGGTACGCTCTCGTAGGCGTAGGTCTTCTGTGCTGAGAGGCGGGTTGCCGCTGCACAGATAAATGCGATTAGTGCTAATCTCTTCATCTTTCTCTAAAATTTTCTATGTTTATATATTAATTTAATTCTAAAACTTATTTCATAACGGCGGGTGAATATTGTTTATTGTGCAAATTGTAATATTTTTTTTGAAAGAATTTCATTATTCACTTTTTCGTTGTTATTAAACCTTAATTTGCAAAGATACAATTTTTAATTGAATTAGGAGTTGATAAAATGATGCGGTAATGTCTTAAATTTGCTAAAAAAAAGTCCCGCAGGGACGACTACAACAAAATATTTTTTGATTTTTTTTAAAATAATTAATATCAGTTCATTTGAGACACTACCAATGAAAAATGCCTACGGCGATAAAAGGATAAAAAAAAATTTCAGACCGTCCGTCATTCCCGCGTAGGCGGGAATCCCACAAATATAAGGGTTTTGTGCAAATGCTGAAATTACGGCAAAAAAAAATTACAAAAAAACACTTTTTTTTCTCCTGATTTTGTGTTTTATTTCAAAATAAAATTGTATCTTTGCAACTCAGACACATTTAAGTAGATTTTTGAAAGATGATACACAGAATAGTTGCGAAAAACGAGGAAAAAT
>Ga0268262_10006830_pt1 | contig 10813 bp, 9 predicted proteins | sample TergutNc150P3_FD_190354 | JGI IMG/M metagenome (GOLD analysis project Ga0268262, IMG submission 190354) | Nasutitermes corniger P3 segment gut microbial community from laboratory colony in Florida, USA - Nc150 P3 (SPAdes) (version 2) | ecosystem: Host-associated > Arthropoda: Insects > Digestive...
AAGACGTTAATAACTGGGATGACTTCATGGACTGGTACAACCGCCAACTTTACTATGAACGCATGTCTATCGAGACCGTCAAAGGCATGAATGTTAATATCGGTAAGAAAAATTACTCCATCTATGACCTCGAAGGTATGGCGGAAGGCTTTGATGATACCTATGTCAAATACTGGGATAAAGAATTTACCGAGGAACAGCGCAGGGAAATGTGGTTGGGTCTCGGCCTTTCCCCTTCCAATTACGCCTATGTACAGCCCTACAGGGAAAAAGGCAGACAGGTCGCGAGGGAACTGTTTACGTTGGCTGAAATCCAAAATAATAAAAATAAAAAATCATCGGAAGAGAATAAAAAAGATTTAGACGACCTTAAATACGATTCTACTCTTCCCCTTGATAAGCAAATGGGTGAAAAAGCCGTCATGCAGAGAATTTGGCAGGTTTTAATCAGAAACGGCGAAACGTTAGAAGATATTTCCGCGATAGAAGCCAAACGGGCGCAAGCCGACGGTATCGACAGAAAGCTTAAAGAACCGCTCAAACAAACTCCGGAACTTTCTAAATTCCCGCCTAACGCATGGAATTTAAAAAAATAAAATAAAAGAAGAATAATTATGAAGTCAAAACAAATGATTAATCCTTAATGGAGGTTTACATGACAAATTGGGAAAGTTTCGGGCTTAATGTAAACAACGCTTTTTATTTCGTCATAGATAAAATCGTCAATTTGATGGTTTTCTTCATGGAAAGGTCTCGTGAAATAGGACGGTTAGCTCTTCTCATCGCACTCCTTACCGCCGCGCTTAATTACGCCCTCACGGGCACGGGTCTTAAAGAAAATATTATCAAGATTCTTAAAGCTACTTTGTTTTTCCTTATCATCATGTCCGTTTACCCCAGAATTATCGGATGGATTACTAACTACACTTTCAGTCTCGCTCAAGGCAGTATTTATAAAACCGTCAAGGAACATTTTGACGCTGTTACAAGTGAAGTAGAACATTCCTATACTTTTATTGTTCCTACTAACGAATTTGATCCTGATATGTATCATTCCAACCAATTTAAAACGGGATATAACTCTTATACCAATCGTTATATGCAGCAAATAAAAGGAAATGACAAAAGCGCTCTGTTTTCCGAGCTTACTAAAGATTTAGAACATAAACCGACAGGAATGAATTATACGGTCGTAGTTCCGGCGTCTGTCTTAAAAATTGTTTTTTTTATCGCCGGGGAATGTTTGGGCTTCGCCGATGACAGAGAAAAATCAGCATTACTCCAACTCCCTGATTTCAGCCGTGTTTTAAAAGGTATCGGCTGCGCGGTGCTTCTCATCATTACAGGCTCTCTTGCCTTGCTCGAATATATCGTCTGTTTCCTGGAATTTATGCTTGTCGCTTCCGTCGGCATTATTCTCTTACCCCTTTCCATTTGGGAAGGAAGCAAGTTTATGGCGGAAGGTTTTATAAAAGCTATTCTTGGGTTTACACTAAAAATGCTCTTTTGCAATCTCGCCATTTTTCTTTGTCTTTACGGGTTTATCACGTTGTTTTATATTATTGCCGCTAAGCAAGACGGCGAGGCAATGGGGTTTCAAGGCACTCCGGAACAAATTATTTTTATCGTCTTTACAAGCCTTCTTTTCTTCTTTATCTGCAAGTCGGCGCCGGGTGTCGCGCAGTCCCTTGTTACAGGTTCGCCTTCTTTAACCGCCGCCGGCGCTATAGGCGCCGTCGCCGGAGCCGCAGGCGCTGTCATGGGAGCCGCAGGCCTGGCTAAATCCGCCGGAAGCAAATTATCCGGCGCCGGAGGAGCCATTGTCGGCGGCGGGGTTAAAATCGCCGGAGTATTATCAGAAGCGAGAGCCGCCTCAAAAGCCGCCGGGTTAGACGGAGGAGACAAGGGAAATCAAGCCGCCGCTTTTATGCACAGCATCGTCAAATCAGGTTCGCAAGGGCTTGCCCGCAGTATCTACGGAAGCCAGAGCGGCGGACGGTCCTTGGGCGAAATGTTTAAAGACAAAAAACAGGCGGGAACGAATGCAGGCAAACAACACATGGATAACGTCAGGAAAAAATTGTAAATACCAATATTTTTTCACGTAACAAATTATGCCGGAACATAAAAAAGCATCTTACAATCCTATTAAAACCGAGAACCCTTACCTCGAGGGAAGCGATAAGGCCTTTGCCGATATTCTCCTTGATAAAACTAAAGAAGCCCAAATATGGAGGCTGTCTTCTTACGTTCATATCGGCTTGTTTATTCTTTCTCTCATTTTCTTCCTTGTATCCATTTCCAGACAGCAGACTGTTCCCATCCTTGTTAACGTTATGCCTTCAGGCGAATCACAGTACCTGGGCGAAGTCAGGCAAAACGGTTCTTTTACCGTTACTGAAGCTCAAATCCTTTATGAAATACGCAGTTTTGTTTATAAATTACGATCCGTCTCAACTGATTATTACGTCGTGGATACATATATGCACGATTGTTTCAACAATGTTACTCAAGCTTATGCCCCTATTTTAAGGCGCAGCCTTCTTGAGTCAAACCCTTACGATCTTGTCGGTAAATTACGCCGCTCGGTAGAAATAGAAAGCGTCTTGCATGTAACAGGGCGATCTTACCAGATTAACTGGACGGAAACAGTTATAGAATCATCTTCAAGCCCAAAAAACACGAAAATGAGGGCTGTCGTTACCATCCGGTTGGAGACGCCTACGGAAAAAACTATCATAAAAAACCCTTCGGGTGTTTATATCGAAAATTTTGAAATGACGGAGTTGTTATGAAAACTTTATTTTTAATAGTTTCCTGTTCCTTCGCCGCTTTTTGCGCCGCTTTTTGCGCCGTATCCTGCTCTACCTTTGACTTTGACAAAGATCTAAGCGATTCGGGAATCGGCAGGCAGAAAAAACAAGGACAAGGCAACAGCCTGGAACACTTTGATTTAGTTACTCCGGAGCCGGAAATAATTTACGTCGACAGACCGGTCTTCGTTCCGCCGGAAGAACCCGCCCCTAAAAAACCCGCCGCCGGAGCGCCCGCCGTTACTGAGTCTAATAACAAAGGCATTATTAAGCCACAGGAATATTCCCATGCGGCGATAATCTATGTTTATAACCAACATCAAGTCTACGAGGTCTTTGCGCAGCCTTTGCGTGTTTGCGACATTATCATGGAAGTTAACGAGAGAGTCACGGAAATTCCATACATATCGGACAGCGAACGTTGGTTTCTCGGCGCCGGCGTCAGTTACGAAAACGGAAACCCCGTACAGCACGTCTACGTTAAGCCGGAAAGCGCCGGAATTTCCGCCTCGCTCATCATAAACACGGACAGGCGTGTATACCGCATTATTCTTCGCAGTTATTCCACTATATATATGCCTCTTGTAAAATGGCGGTACGACAACGGGATGCCTAACAACTACATTCCTTCCCCGCAGGCGCAGATCTCCGGAACATCAACAAACAACAATTCTCCGGAAAACTCTTTCGCCGGCATTGATCCCCGGTTCCTTTCTTTCAATTACCGCATACGCTACGGTTTTTTTAATAAACCTGTTTGGCTTCCGACCCTCGTTTTCGATGACGGCTCAAAGACTTTAATTCAATTTCCAGAGCTTGTTTTACAAAGGGAACTCCCCGCCGTTTTTGAAAACCGTAAAGATATACTTAATTATCGTGTAACAGGTAACTTGATCGTTATAGATAAATTAATTGAAGAAATTACCGTGAAAATAGGAAAAAACGAAGTCAGCATTATCAAGAAAAGAGGCAAAAATGACAAGTGACGATATAGCCGATTCTGAAACCGGTGAAACATCGGTTCAAGAAACGGATATTCAAGAAGAAGAACAATTTGAGATTACTCCGGAAGAAGCCACAGGATTCGGCGGATCAGTCTCCCTTAAACCTAAAATTCTTGAGAGAAAAAAAATATTGATTATCATTTGCGGGTTTTTAGCGGTCTCACTCGGCGCCGCCCTTATTTATTCCAATTTAAAACCTGAAAAGAAAAAAGCTTCCGCGATAGCCGACAATGAATTAGCTTCGTCCGCCTCAAATGAATTCCTTACAAGCCTTCGTGACCGTGCCGTTTACCGCAGTGAACAGGAAGCGCTGCATACACAACCTCAATCTCCGGAAACTGCCAAAGAGGAAAAAGAACCTGAACCCGCCCTGCCGCCGGTGTCCTTTAACAAACCTCCGGAAACAAGGCCTAATTACCCTCAGCCCGCTCAACAGGCGCCTCCGGCTTCCGGCGGCGGCGGACAGGCTCAGCAAAAACCAACGCACTACAGCTCGCCTCTTGTGCCGCCTATACAGGGAAGCCTCTTCGCCCAGGGAGGCTCTCAAAATATGTCTTCCGGATATACGCAAGGCAATTCTCAAACAGTACCGCCTCGTAACCCTTACAGCCCGCCTTACGGACAGAACAACGATTACAACTCCCAATACGACCAACAAAATAAACAGGATAATAAACAGTCATTCTATGACGCCTCTTCCGGCGGAACTGGGTCCGGAGGCAATTATATCGGCGTTAACTCGGTGTGGACGGGAACTATCATCCCCGGCATTCTGGAAACCTCCATCAATACGGACATTCCCGGTAATGTTCTCGCGCGTGTTACGCAAAATATTTTTGATTCCCAAACAGGCCGTAACCTTCTTATCCCGCAGGGAACAATCTTGCTCGCCCGTTATAACAGCTCAATTTCATACGCTCAAAAAAGAGTCCAAATAGTTTGGGATACCATGATCCGGCCGGACGGATTTCAAATAAACCTGGAAGGCGCAAACGGCGTTGACAGAGCCGGCATGAGCGGACAGCCCGCGAAATTCAACGAAAACTGGTTTGAATATATAAAAGCCGCGGGCATAATAACGCTGTTCTCTTACGCCAACGCCAAAATGACGGAAACCGCCGCCAAATATTCGGATAAAGATTCCACGGCCGGTGTCGCCGCTTCCAACGCGGATTTTGTCTCGGAGCTTGGCGGCAAACTTTCAAGCCGGGCCTCAAACATTCAGCCGACACTCACGGTCGAAAACGGAACCGTTATTAACATTATGCTTAACAAAAATTTATACCTGCCGCCCGTCGCCGGGTATCCGGCGTCTGAAAAATATTTTTTGGAGTAAATCATGCGTATTAAAATCAAATCTGTCATTTTCGTTATATCGTTGTTTGTTAACACGATTTTTATCCTGCTCTTTGTCTTGTCGGGGTTCTCAAAAGTTTCTTCTTTCACTTTTTTTAATCCGGATAATTATTTAACGGCCGCCGCCGTTGTCAGCGTCCCAAAATCCTGTTCCGCCGCCGTTGAGTTAATCACTATAAATATTAAAACGGGAAACACGGCTTATATTCAATTTTCCATTATCTCCGGAGAGAAAAAACAGGGCAATTTAATTTTTACCCCGCTTTATGACCCGAATATTATTGATGTCGCCCAAACCGGCTACGGAATTGAAATTACAGCGCTTAAAGAAGGCGAAACCCTTGTTCAGACGCTTTCAAACGACGGCATAAAAGATGTAGCGAAGATTATTATAGCGGAATGAAATTTTTTATAAATATTATTTTTTCAGTTTCTTTTCTCTTATCGCTCGCAGACCGCCTGCCGGCGCTTGAGGCGTTTAATATATGGAGACATTCTGAAATAGCCGAAAAAAATTCCGTCTTTATTGAATCCGGCGTCCAGATCGTTTTTCCAAAACAAGGTTTTAACGATAGAACCGAATATAAAATTCTTCCTTTGTATTTCCGTCTTGATTATATGCTACCGATAGAGCTGCCGGTCGGCGTAGGAATTTTTTTCTATACTCCGGCGCCCAATTTTAAAAGTTTCGGTTTCAGAGGCTCTTATCACTTTGATTTACATGACCCTCTTTTAGACGTTTATTTTCTTTACTCTTTTAACTGCGGGTTCTTGCTTAAACCCTTGCTCGCCATGTATAACGACACCCCGCCATCACCCCGTTTCTTCGATTACAGGATCGGCCTTCGGCGTTTCTTCGGATCATCGTTCGGTTTCTCTATAGAAACCGGCTTTAGATTAGAAAGCGTTTATATTTCGCTTTCTGTAAAACTAAACTAATTTTTTTGGAGGTTTACCATGAAAAAGACCCTTTTCCCCTTACTGTTAATCCTTATTCTCTCAGGGTGCGATTTTGACAAGCTGCCGGGAATAAACACGCAGTCGGCTTTACCGGATAACGCGGATTTTATTGCCCTTAAAGGAACCCGCTTAAAAACTTTCCGCATGACGCCCGATCCCACACAACTTGAAGTGCCTGTTACCGTCCATTTTTCAGGTACAGGAACTGGAGTTGATTCTGAGCCAATATATACGTCAGACCCAGGAGGACAGCATCTAAGTGGGTGGCATTATGTCACATCCGGCTTCACAAACTCATTGAGTACGACTGTCCCGTTAGCCGTCATTTTATTCCCCAGTGATTATATAGCTTCTTTCTCAGGAGGAATTGCTTATGACTGGCATGAATTTACTGGTTTTTCGGGTGCTTCCCGTTTTTTAAGAAGTGTTGCCGTAACTTTTAACAACTTATATTCTGATTTTTTTCAGCCTATCAATCCTGATTATTTGGATTATGAGCCGGAGGTATTTACTTGTGATTCGTATATAGTCCCCGAAAATGAATACTTAGCGGATAATAATTACTTCAGAATTCATAATATCCGGGTTCAAAACATAAGCGTTTCCGCCGCTCAACTAAAAAAAGGAAATTTCCCACCTCCTCCCTATAACTATTATTATGACACGACGTATTATTTTGTTGACCTTTCCATTGCGCCTTTTGACTACACTGTTTTTTACCGGCAAGTGTCAAGAGGATTCTACCTTTACCGCAGTATTTCCGTCACTTTCGCTCCTGATATTGAGGTTTTCGGATGGCAGGCGCATGACGGCAATATTTCCGAAATCGTTGACAGGTTCGAGTTTGATCCAGACACAAACACTTTAACGGCGTATTTCAAAGAATACCTTGACAACACATTGGGCGACGTGTTCTCTTTCTACATTATCGCCGAAGACGGGTCCGTAAAATTAAAAACCGTCAGCATAGGCCGTAATGGAAATATAAACTGACAATTTTTTAAACCTAAAAATATAAAATAATACGGCGGGACTCCCACCTTCCGTATAATCGTATTTTAGCCCGTTTCCGGCATCTCCCCGGAGACGGGCTTTTTTTTATTCTTTTTTCTTTCATTTTATATTTCTGTTTATCCATTAGTAGAAGCGTTTTTTAAAACGGCATAATGCTGTTACACGTAACATACGTTATGTATAACGCTTAACCTTAGGAGGGGTGGAGATAAAATGGGAGAAGACAACAAAACACCGGAACCGTCATTTTTTGCGGTTATTCCGGCCACTGTCAGATATGAAAAAATACCTGACGGAGCCAAACTTCTATACGGAGAAATTTCAGCGTTATGTAACAAGAAAGGTTATTGCTGGGCAGGTAATGAGCATTTTGCGGAATTATACCAGGTAAACGAAAGAACTATCCGCAATTGGATTGACGCGCTGAGGGATAAGGGGCATATATCCGTTAGTTTTATTTATGTGCCGGGTAAAAAACAGATACAAACCCGCCTTATAAGGCTTACCTGCGCTGAAACCGTCAAAAAAACACAACAAGAGAGAAAAATCGAATTATCTACATCTACAGATAATGAGGTGGGGAAAAATTCTTCCATAGGTGGGGAAAATTTTTTCCATACCCCCGGAAATAATTTTCCACAGGTGGGGAAAAATTCTTCCATAGGTGGGGAAAATTTTTTCCATACCCCCGGAAATAATTTTCCACAGGTGGGGAAAAATTCTTCCATAGGTGGGGAAAAAAATTGCCGAGATAATAATACAAATAATAATACAAATACTACCACAACTACCGAAAAACAGCCGGAATTAAGCGAGGAAACCCCTGCGCGGGACGAAACAGCGGTAGAGGCCGTTTTATCACCCGAAGAAATAAAAATAGCCCTGTTGGCCATAAACCGCTCTGTTTTGCTTAAAACCGATTTTTATTCCAGAGCTTCAGCTTTTATGTCCCTGAATTATCTTGACAAGGGGTATTTAGTTTGGCTTTACAAACAAGTTGAGTTAAGAAATCCGGATTCTTTCGAAGGGCTTTACTTTACCCTGTTTTTCGCCGAAAACATGGTCGAGAAATATAAAATATCAAAAGAACCAAAAAAAACGCCGCCGCCGGCTCCGCCGCCCGTAATAAATTGCCCTGTATGCGGCTCTATCCATGACGAACAGGACGAGCAATGCCCTGAATGTTCCCTGCCCCATAATCCTTTGCCGGAACAAATATCTCTTTTTCGCTCTTTATATTTTAACTTGCCGCCGGACAAGCGAAAAGAATATTTGAGAAAAGAAGACCTGATTTATTCTTCCGCCGGCCGGGACCCGAATAAATTAAAAGAAATGAAAAAAGCCCTTAATGCGGAGTTTGGGATCACATTGGGCGAGGAGGCTGTCATTGAAGAACCATCTAGAAGTTACCATTCCTGACCACAGCTCTTTTTGCACCCTCTATTCGGATGGGAATCACGCGTGGAAAACCTACGACCGGCAGAAAAAACATACTTTGATTTATTACCCTCCGGAAGCTGTCGTTTTTTTGTATTACACATACCCTACTTACCGTGAGGCTGTCGTTATACGCAACATTCAAGACGAAAACGAATTTAGTCATTGCGTTACTTTGCCGGGACTTTCCAAAAATGTTAAGGTCTTATTCCGTGTCCGAGCCTCCCGCGTAGACAAGCTCAAAAGGGCCGCGGGCTGGCTTGGAAAGCATTCTCCCGGCGCTTTCGTCCATGATGACGGGTTTTATACGCGCCTTTCCTATGTACTGGAACAGCACGGAAAAATAAATTACCCCGCACTGGGAAAACTCGCGGAAAATTCTTCCGCTCAAAATCAAATCAATTTATTTCAGGAGGATTAATTATGCTCATTCTTACCGAAAAACCTTCAGTCGCAAAAGCCTTTGCCGACGCTCTGGGAGTCTCCCGTAAAGACAATTATTACGAAAACGGCGAACACTGTATTGTCAACGCCCTGGGACACCTTCTCGAAGACTACTCTCCGGAAGACTACGATCCCGCTCTTAAAAAATGGTCATTGGAAGGGCTTCCCATCATTCCGGAACAGGTAGAATACAAGCCGGTTGAGAAAACAAAAGCGCAGCTCGCCGTCGTAAAAAGCTGTTTCGCCCGGCACAAAAACTCGCCGTTTTTGCTTGCCACTGACGCTGAACGTGAAGGAGAGCTTATCGGCGCTGAAATACTTGATTATGTCGGCTTTAAAGAGTACTCCGGAGCGAAACGTTTTTGGGTTTCGGAAGCGCTTACTCCGGAAGTGATAAAAAAAGGCATTGAAAGCGCCAAACCGTTAGCTGAATATAAATCCTACCGTGAACAGGGCTTTGCCCGGCAATTCGCCGATTGGCTTGTAGGAATGAATCTTACACGTCTCATTTCCCTGAAGGCAAACAAAACCCTGCACTTCGGGCGTGTGCAGACGGCCGTCCTGGGCGCTGTTTATGAGAGAGATATATCAAGACTAAATTTTACTTCTGAGAAATATTTCGAGATACAGGCCGTTATGGATGCCGGGCATTCTGTTTTTTCCGTAAAAATGGTTAATCCGGACAATGAAGAATATCCTACCAGATTTTCAGAACAGTCCGCCGGTGAAAAGCTTAATTATATCTGTAACGAGAAAAAAGGTATTATTAAGGAACTTAAAAAAGAGAAAAAAACAGTACCGCCGCCGCAGTTGTTTAATATCACCGGGCTTCAAAAAGAAGCTCACAAAAAATACGGATATTCTCCGGAACAGACGCTTAATATCGCCCAGTCGTTGTATGAGAAACATAAGGTTTTATCGTATCCGCGCACCCCTTCCCGCGTCATGGGCGATGATAACGTTGATCTGGTTAAAAATATTTATGATAAATTAAAAACGCATTATTCAGAGATACGATTAAGGGACTGTCATGAAATTGTTTCAAATTCCGATCCTTCCCTCGTTTCAAACGACAATAAACGCGTATTTAATTCCGCCGAACTGCAAGACCACCATGCGCTTATACCCCTCACTACGCTTGATGAAACCCGTGAATCCCTTGACACGGATGAAACAAATATTTATTTACTTGTTTTTGAACGGTTTTTTGCCGTCTTTAAACTGCCTTATGTTTATAATTCCATCTCCATCGATTTAGATATCTCCGGACATAAATTTATCGGTAACGGCATAGAAGTTATTAACCACGGATGGAAATTAACATTGGATAATGACGAAGATGAAGACGCTCCGGAAGATTATTCCGGACTTGAACAAGGCAAAGAATATAAAGTTGATTCTGTAAATTCTCTTGAGAAAAAAACAGAACCTAAAAAACATTATACTTTCGCCACCCTGCTTCAGCTCATGGAAAACCCCCGCGGCGATGACGGTAAGCATCTTACAGGCCTTGGAACGCCGGCAACGCGCGGCGCGATTCTTCAAAAACTTGTAGATCGTAAATACGTCTTGTTAAAAGGAAAGAACGTCCTTATTTCCGACGACGGGAATTTCCTTATCGAAAACATCTTGAAAAATAACGAGCTGGCGGCGTTTATATCGATTCCGGAAACCACCCGATGGGAAGAACAGCTTCATGACAACACCACGGCTTTTATAGGCGGCATTAAAGACTTTGTTCGTACGGCCGTAAAGAACACCGGGATGGAGACATACCAACATGAA
>Ga0268262_10006831_pt1 | contig 10813 bp, 6 predicted proteins | sample TergutNc150P3_FD_190354 | JGI IMG/M metagenome (GOLD analysis project Ga0268262, IMG submission 190354) | Nasutitermes corniger P3 segment gut microbial community from laboratory colony in Florida, USA - Nc150 P3 (SPAdes) (version 2) | ecosystem: Host-associated > Arthropoda: Insects > Digestive...
GGTCAGCTACATGCTCAAAAAGGGTGTTATCAATGTACTTGTAGGCGCGGTCGCTTATTATTCTGCACAGGGGGCAGCCGGGTTTTTCCGAAGCTTTTTGAAGCTCAAAAAAATTGATATGTTTTTCAATAGCCATTTCCAGCCTCTATTACTTCTTTCCAAGAAGGCCGGCTCCAAGCGCGGTTCCTCCGAGAAAATGAATATGCAGGTGATCAACAGTCTGCCCGCCGTCGCTCTTCGCGTTAATGATAAAGCGCCCGCCTTTTTCTCCGCAGCCCTGCTGTTTCGCAAGTTCGCCCGCTTTTAAAAGCAGTCTGCCCAGCAACGCTGAATCTTCCGCTTCTATGTCCAGAAGGCTCTTTATATGCTTCTTCGGAATAACAAGAAAATGAACAGGGGTCGCGGGGTTTATGTCCAAAAAGGCAAGCATTTCATCGTCTTCATAGATTTTTTGGGAAGGAAGCTGCCCTTCAACTATTTTACAAAAAATACAGTCGCTCATAGGTTCATTATAGCATTCTCCACAGCCTCAAGAAAACCCCTGCTGGATTCTGTCGCGCCTGATACCGCGTCTACTTCCGTAGTGTTGTGCAAAATTACCATATCAATTAATTCCTCTATGGCGGAGCCTCCGACAAAGACGTCCTCTTCGGAATCAATAACAATAATATCCATTATACTGCCTTCGTTAATACTGACTTGCACACGGATAGGCCCCCTGTAACCCATGGCGGTTCCTTCATAAACATCAGGAACAACGCGCCTGATACCGCCAAGCGACACACAGCCAAAAACAGCAAAACACAGGAAAAAAATAACATATTTCATAAATCCTCCTAATGGTATATACGGTTCGTCCGTGAAATTTGCTTTACTTTATATTGAAAAAAATGAAAATTATGATATATTATTGGGGTAGCGATATATTTATACCGCTAAAAATGACGAAGAAAAGGAGTCCTAAAAATGAAAAAATTATTATGTGTGTTATTGGTCTTTGCGCTGGCAATTCCCGCTTTCGCGCAAACCCTTAAAGTCACCGGCACCGCCCCAACAGTTGGGGGTACTAACCAACCTCTCGTAAATTTATTAAACGCCAAGTTAAAAAATGATACTTTTCAAGATCAACTAAATGAATTAATCAGAGAATTTACATTCGATAGCCCGACAAAGTTTCTTCAGGGAATGGGGAATTCTTCCGTTTACGCAAGCCATGGAGCTACTACGCGTGGATACGGCGGATACAAGATTTTTTCCGCAACTATAGGAACTACAATTGGATTACAGCTTCCTGAAAGTCTTTTTTCAATATTGAGTGATCCTGAAGGCTCTTTAGATTCATTTACAAATGATATTAAAAATGACGGCGACATAAAATTTGGTTTCAGCCCTAACTTATTTAATATTAATGTCGGCCTAAATATGGGTGTTTTTAAATTTATTCCTCAGCGTCTTGGAATCCTTAAAAGAGACAACTTGTACGTTGGATTGCGGGTAGGTTATTTTAAGCTTCCTACAGGTTTATTTGAAGGCGTTAGTTATAGTAGTTTTACATTAGGAACAACGGTAAATTACCAAATAATACCTACAGTAGGTCTTGGAAATTTTATTAAATGGAGGGGACTCAACGTAGGTACCGGATTTATATACAATGGCGCTTCTGCAAGTTACACAGTTCCTGTAGAAGTTGCTCCTAAAGATTTCTCAGTACTCTATTTAGGAACAGACTATCATGCAACTCTGAATATGGATCCTAAATTTCAATTAAATTTTAATGAAAAGACTTTTACCATACCACTGGAAGCGGTTACAGCAATCAAACTTTTAATTTTTAATATTCCTCTCGGTCTAGGGGTGGATATAGCGTTTGGAAAAACATCTGTGAGCGGCGGAGTAACTTCGGATATAAGGTTAACCAATATTTCTTCTCCAGATTTTTATCAGGCAACTAAAGGAGATTTAAAAGTCTCAGGAGAAATAAGTAATTCCCCTTCTGTTTTCAATTTCAAGATTATGACAGGGCTTGGTATAAACGCGGGACCTGTAGTCTTTGATGTTCCATTAACCATTTACCCTGCCGTAAACGGCTATACAGTAGGCATTACAGCCGGCGCGGTTTACTAGAAACAAAATTTAATCAAATAAAAAGGGAACCTCAACCGAACCTGACCACTTTTAAGTGGTCAGGTGAAGGTTCCCCTCTTGAACCTCAACCGAGGCTCCCTTTTTTTATCTTTTCTTTTTTTCAAACAGTCGGATTAATCCTCTGTTTCCTCAACGGTAAATTCTTCCTGCTGGGTAACCGCCGCTTCCGCCTGTTCTTCCGCTTCCTGCCTGCGTTTATCCAGAATTTCATGCATATACTCGTCCAAGTCCTGGCTTTCCTCGTCAAAGAGTTTAACGTTGCGGTAACGCTTAATGCCTGTTCCCGCCGGAATCGGATGGCCTATAATGATATTTTCCTTTAAGCCGCGCAGATAATCCGTTGAACTTTTAATGGCGGCGTCCGTAAGCACCCGCGTTGTTTCCTGAAAGCTTGCCGCCGACAGGAACGAATCGATGTTAAGCGAAGCCTTGGTAATGCCCTGGAACATCGGAAGCGCTATCGCGGGCTGTCCGCCTTCCGAGATTACCCTTGCGTTTTCCTCGTGGAAACGGTACTTGTCCACGGAAGAGCCCTGAATAAACTTGGTGTCGCCGACTTTGCGGATTTCCACTTTGCGCATCATCTGCCGGATAATTACGCCGATATGTTTGTCGTTAATGGACACGCCCTGCAAACGGTAAACCTGCTGAATCTCGTCCATTAAATAACGCTGTAACATGCTTTCGCCCTGTATGTAAAGAACTTCATGCGGGTTAATCGCTCCCATGCAAAGCTGCTCGCCGGCTTCCACCGAATCGCCGTCGCGCACGAGAAGCCTCTTGTTCGTCGGAATAAGATGAGAGGCTTCCCTTCCAAACGCGTCTTCTACCACGATTTTCCGCTTGCCTTTCACATTGCCCCGGAAATGTACTGTTCCGGAAACCTGAGCGAGAACCGCGGGGCTTTTCGGCCTGCGCGCTTCAAAAAGCTCGCTGACGCGCGGAAGACCGGAAGTAATATCCATCGCCCTTGCGGATTCCTTAAACGTCTTTGCAATAGTTTTTCCGGCGCGGATTTTTTCGCCTTCATCTACCTGAATGTGGGCTCCGCCCGGCATCAGGTAAGAGGCAACTTCGTTATCGTTGTCGTCTACAATGTAAATTCTCGGCTGTTTGCTTTCGTGCTGGAATTCCGTTATGCTCTTTTCGATATTGCCTGTTTCCTCGTCAATTTCCTCTTTAAGAGTGGTGCCCAGAATAATGTCTTCAAATTTTACCGTTCCGCCTTTTTCCGCGATAAACGGATCGGAGAACGGGTCGAATGTGGCGATTGTTTTCTCTGCGTCAACAACGGATCCTATTTGCACCTCAAAATCAGAACCGTTTCTGACTTCAATTTTTTGATCCGGACCGATAAGGTAAAGCGTTTCTTCGTCCTGTTTTTTCAGAATCATGGCATACGCGATCTCAGATGAAATAATATCCTGTCCGCCCCGCTGAATAATTACATCGCCGCGGTTAATTTTCTTTCCGTCCTCAACGACAAGCTTGTCGCCTCTTTCAATTTTGTATTCTTTCATTACCTTGTTTACGACGGCGTGCCCGCGGCGGGTAAAGAGCAAGTGTCCGTTGTCAAGCGTTATGTGCGTTCCGGCGACATCTCTTATATATACGGGATATTTCAAAATGATGCGGCTTTCTTCGCTTGCCTTTGTCGCGACGCCTCCGATATGGAAGGTGCGCATTGTAAGCTGAGTGCCCGGCTGTCCGATGGACTGCGCCGCGATTGTTCCGACCGCTTCCCCGATTTCAACCGTGCGGTTTGTGGCAAGATTGCGCCCGTAGCATTTCTGGCATACGCCGTATTTCGCCTCGCAGGTTAAAACCGTCCTTATGCGCACAGATTCAACGCCCGCGGTTTCAATTGCCAGCGCGATTTCTTCCGTAATTTCCTCGTTTACGTCGATTATAAGCTCGCCCGTAATCGGGTGCTTAACGCGCTCAAGCGTGAACCTTCCGACTATGCGATCCCTCAACGGCTCGACAATTTCCTCGCCCTGCTTTACCGCCGAGTAGGAAATACCGTTAATCGTTCCGCAGTCCTCCTCGTTTACGACCATATCCTGCGCAATGTCTACAAGGCGGCGGGTAAGGTAGCCCGCTTCCGCCGTTTTAAGGGCGGTATCCGCAAGACCTTTGCGCGCGCCGTTGGTTGAAATAAAAAATTCGATAACCGAAAGTCCTTCTTTAAAGTTTGAACGGATCGGAAGCTCGATAATATCTCCCGACGGCTTCGCCATAAGGCCGCGCATACCCGCAAGCTGGCGGATCTGGTTTCTGCTTCCGCGCGCTCCTGAGTTTGCCATCATATAGATTGAGTTAAAGCCGTCTCTGTCCAATTCCAGGGTCTGCATTGTTTTGCTTGTAAGTTCTTCGTTTGTTCTTGTCCAGACTTCTACAACGCGGTTGTAGCGTTCTTCCTGAGTCATAAGTCCGCGCCGCCAGTCTTTTTGTATGCCTTCAACTTCCTTGTTCGCGTTATTGATCATCTCGGCTTTTTCTTTCGGGACAACAATATCATCTACGCCGATAGTCGCGCCGAATACCGTCGCATACTTGTAGCCTGTCGCTTTTATCGCGTCCAGCATTTGTACGGTTACCCACGAGCCTTTTTCCCTGAACACATGTTCGATAAGGGCGCGTAATTCCTTGTCTTTAAGCTCATAGTTAATGTAGGGAAGATCTTCGGGCATCTCGCCGTTAAACACAAGCCTTCCGGCGGACGTTACAATAGTGCCGTTCGCTTCCGCTTGTACGACATGGCCTGCCTTGTCCCAAATAAGCTGGCGCGGCGTTTTAACGCGAATCGCGGCTCCCCAATCCAAAGCCTTGTTTTCCACCGCCATAAGCACTTCTTCGATAGATGAATAATAAGGAATCTTGTTGGCGGTCTCCTGTTTTGAGGAACCGGGGCGCTTCGCGTTATGTTTAATCCTTGTAAGGAAGTTAATCCCTAAAACCATGTCCTGGGACGGGAATACAATTGTCTTGCCGTTGGCGGGGTTAAGAAGGTTGCGCGCGGAAAGCATGAGCGTCCAGCATTCCATTTGCGCCGCCTGCGTAAGCGGTACGTGAACCGCCATCTGGTCGCCGTCAAAGTCCGCGTTAAAAGCGTGGCAGACAAGCGGGTGCAGTTTTATCGCCTTCCCCTCTACCAGCACGGGTTCAAAAGCCTGAATACCAAGCCTGTGGAGGGTTGGGGCGCGGTTGAGAAGCACTGGGTGTTCTTTTACAACTTCGTCAAGAATCGCAAACACTTCCGGCGTTTCCTGCTCGACAAGCATCTTGGCTTTTTTAATATTAAAAACAACATCCTTGTCGACAAGTTTCTTCATTATAAAGGGCTTGAACAACTCAAGCGCCATCTTTGTGGGAATGCCGCACTGCCACATTCTGAGATCAGGACCTACGGTAATTACCGAGCGCCCCGAATAGTCAACGCGCTTGCCGAGCAGGTTCTGACGGAAACGCCCCTGCTTGCCCTTGAGCATGTCGCTGATCGATTTAAGCGGGCGGTTGGACGAGCCTTTTACCACTTTCTTCTTCTTGGAATTGTCGAACAGGGCGTCCACCGCTTCCTGAAGCATGCGCTTCTCGTTGCGTATGATAATGTCGGGCGCGTTAAGGCCTTGCAGTCTTTTAAGGCGGTTGTTCCTGTTTATTACCCTGCGGTACAGATCGTTAAGATCGCTTGTCGCAAAACGCCCTCCGTCAAGCTGAACCATCGGGCGCAGTTCCGGCGGAATAACGGGTATCACGGTAAGGATCATCCATTGCGGCTTGTTTTCCGAATTGCGGAAATTTTCCACGATGTCAATCCGTTTTAAGAGACGCTTGTCGCTCTTAGGTCCTTTTTCGATCATCTTGGCGCGGAGATCCGCCGCCATCTGATCAAGGTCAAGGTTTTCAAGCAGGGTGCTGATCGCTTCCGCGCCCATTCCCGCGTTGAACGCGCCGCCGTAGCGTTCCTGCGCTTCGTAAAATTCCTCTTCGGAAAGAAGCTGTCCTTTTTTAAGGCTGGTATCGCCCGAGTCAATTACGATGTACTTTTCATAGTACAGAACGGAACGAAGGGCGTTGGTTGTAAGATCAAGGAGAAGGCCCATTCTGCTCGGAACCGAACGGTAGTACCAGATATGGGAGACGGGAGCCGCAAGTTCAATATGCCCCATTCTTTCTCTGCGGACCTTAAAGTGTGTAACTTCAACGCCGCAGCGGTCGCAGATGACTCCCTTGTAACGGATCGATTTAAACTTTCCGCAGTAACATTCCCACTCTTTGGTAGTGCCGAATATCCTTTCGCAGAAAAGCCCTTCCTTTTCCGGACGAAGAGTCCTGTAGTTAATCGTCTCAGGCTTTTTAACTTCGCCGTAAGACCACGACCGGATCATCTCCGGCGAGGCCAACCGTATCATTATCGAATCAAAATCTTGAATATCCCGCATCTTACTCCCCTTTAAAAATTACTTCCCGACTTGGTTATCAGTTCCTCATCTTTTTCGGTGAGGGGTATTTGTTTTCCTTTTACGTCAAAGATCGAAAGGTCAAGCGCAAGGCCGCGCAGTTCCTGAACAAGCACATTAAACGATTCGGGAATGCCCGCCGTTGTGGAAGGCTCGCCCTTTACGATTGCCTCGTAAATTTTCGAGCGCCCCGTCATATCGTCTGACTTGATTGTCAAAAGCTCCTGCAAGGTATTTGCCGCGCCGTACGCCTCAAGCGCCCAAACTTCCATTTCGCCGAGGCGCTGTCCGCCGAACTGCGCCTTGCCGCCCAACGGCTGCTGGGTAACAAGCGAGTAAGGCCCTGTCGAGCGCGCGTGCATCTTGTCATCGACAAGGTGGTGCAGTTTAAGGAAGTAAATTATTCCGCAGAAAATCGGATTGATAAACGGCTCCCCTGTTCTGCCGTCATGCAGAACGGTTTTGCTTGTTATGGGCAGTCCCGCCTCTTTAAGTTTCTCTTCTATTTGCTCCGTAGAAGGAGACTGGAATACGGGAGCGGAATACCATTCGTTAAGGGTGGAACCCGCCCAGCCAAGCTCGGTTTCAAGAAGCTGACCGATGTTCATGCGCGAAGGAACGCCGAGCGGCGTAAGGCAAATATCAAGCGGAGTTCCGTCTTCCATAAACGGCATGTCTTCTTCCGGCAGAATACGGGCGACGACGCCCTTGTTGCCGTGGCGACCTGCCATTTTATCGCCTTCGCGGAGTTTTCTCTTTGCGGCGATTAATACCTTAACCACTTCATCGACTCCGGGACTAAGGCTGTCATGCTCCGTCCGCTTAAGCCGCTGAATGTCAATTATCGTTCCCTCTATGCCGTGCGGCACTTTAAGGGACGTGTCACGCACTTCCTTCGCCTTCTCGCCGAAGATTGAGTTTAGCAGTTTGAATTCGGGCGTTGTCTCGGTTTCGCTCTTGGGCGTTACCTTGCCGACAAGAATGTCGCCTGAGCGCACTTTCGCGCCGACGCGGATAATGCCCTCGCCGTCCAGGTTATCAAGGCTTTTTTCCGAAGTGTTGGGAATGTCGCGCGTGATTTTCTCGGGACCGAGTTTTGTTTCCCTTATTTCTACAATAAATTCCTTTATGTGAATTGAGGTAAACATATCTTCCTTTACAACTTTTTCCGAAATAAGGATCGAGTCTTCGTAGTTGTATCCGTTCCACGGCATAAAACCTACAAGGATATTGCGCCCCAGAGCAAGCTCGCCGTTCTGCGTGGCGGGCCCGTCCGCGATTACCTGCCCCGCGGCTATTTTATCGCCGACATTAACAATGGGACGCTGGTTATAGCATGTGTCCTGATTGGTTCTCTGGAACTTTACAAGTTTGTAAACATCGTTGCCGTTATCATCGAGCGACACCTGCGCCGCCGGTTTCGGGGTGCCAGCCCTTTCCGGCTTCATGACAATCTCCTGCGATGTAACGCGCAAAACTGTTCCGTTTCTGCGGGCTTTTACAAGCACGCCCGAATCGTACGCGCACTTTCCTTCCATTCCGGTTCCTACGCGCGGCGCTTCCGGGAAGACAAGCGGAACCGCCTGCCTCTGCATGTTGGAGCCCATCAAGGCGCGGTTGGCGTCATCGTGCTCAAGGAACGGAATAAGCGAAGCGGACACGGAGATGATCTGTTTGGGGGAAACGTCCATGTACTGAATGTCCTCCGGCGCGCGGGTTATGTAGTCGCCCTGGCGGCGGCAGGAGATTTGATCGTCGGCGAAAGAGCCGTTGTTGTTTAATTTGGCGGAAGCCTGAGCAATAAAGTAGCGGTCTTCGTCCATCGCGGAAAGATACTCAATGTCCTTTGTCGCGATTCCCTTGTTTACTTTGCGGTACGGGGTTTCCAAAAAGCCGTATTCGTTTACGCGGGTATAATTCGCGAGCGATACGATAAGGCCGATGTTCGGACCTTCAGGCGTCTCGATTGGGCACATTCTGCCGTAGTGCGTGTAGTGTACGTCGCGCACTTCAAAGCCGGCGCGGTCTCGGGAAAGTCCGCCGGGACCGAGGGCGTTAAGCCGCCTTTTGTGCGTAAGCTCGGCAAGCGGGTTTACCTGATCCATAAACTGGGAAAGCTGGCTGGAACCGAAAAATTCTTTAATAGCCGCGACAATCGGCTTTATGGAAATTAATTCCTGAGGCTTGATCGTGTCGGTTTCTTTCTGGCTCATTCTTTCTTTGGCGATGCGCTCCATTCTGCTGAAAGCGGTTTTCATTTGATTCGCCATAAGCTCGCCGACCGAACGTATGCGCCTGTTTCCAAGGTGGTCGATATCGTCAAAATACTCGTCGCCGACATAGGCTTTTACAAGAAACTTCATTGTTTCGATAATATCTATTTTTGTAAGAGTGTAGTCTTCAAGGGGCGGCTGTATATTGAACTTTTTATTTAATTTGTAACGCCCCACCTTGCCGAGATCGTAGCGGCGGCTTGTAAAGAACATTCCCTGTAAATCTTTTTCCGCCTGATCAACCGTCATGGATTCGCCGGGCATTAATACGGAATAGACCGCCATTAACGCCTCGTCTTTGGTAGGCTCTCCGCCCGATCCTTCTTTTACGAATTTTATATCTTCGCGTTCAAAGCAGTTAAGGAGCATGGGCGAGTTAAGGGAGCCTTCCGCTTCAAAATCAATATATTCGACGGACTTTACTCCGTTTGCCAGAAGCTCGTCTACATTGTGCGGGTGAAGTTTTTCGCCCGCGCGGTAAAGAGTTTTCATGCCGCCGGACTTTGAGTCCGCGTTTTCATCTTTTACCAAAACGGCTTTCGCGAGAATTTTTCCGGAAATTTTTTCTTTTGTTTCGCGGTCGTCTTTTATTTTAAGAGTGTCAGTTTTATAGAATGCGTCGATAATTTCTTCCCTGCTGGAAAATCCCAGCGTGCGGAGGAAGATAGTGCCTAGTATGCGTTTTTTTCTGTCTATCTTCGCGTAGATTAATTCGCGTTTTTGATCGATTTCAAATTCAAGCCAACTGCCGCGGTAGGGAATAATCCTCGAGGAGAAAACTCCCTTTTCGTGGCTGAAAATTACGCCGGGCGAGCGGTGTATCTGCGAAACCACAACCCTCTCCGCGCCGTTAATGATAAAAGTGCCGCGCTCGGTCATGATCGGAATATCGCCTAAGTAAATATCCTTCTGCCTGATTTCCCCCGTCTGCTGAAAGACAAGGTTAACCCGCGCTTTAAGCGGGATTGCGTAAGTAAGCCCTTTCTGCTTGCACTCAAGCTCGGTCAATTTCATGTTATCTTCATCGAAGGTGTAGTATTCGTATTCAAGCACCATATCGCCGTTGGGGCTTTCTATGGGGAATGTCGATTTAAATACTTCCTGGAGTCCCTGTAACGCTGGCTTTTCGCCCTTTCTTGCCTTGTCTCTCTGTAAAAAACGTTCGTAAGAAGAAACTTGAATCTCAATGAGATCCGGCAGATCCATTACATCTTGAATGTCTTTTCCCATATATTTTCGCTTGTCGGTCGCTTTCATCCTTGTCATAGGACTCCCCTTATTAAACTGCTTTGGCAGTTAAGGCCGTTCCTGCGGAACGATTTACCCCAACTGCCGCCGCTCTATTTGAACGTGAGAAAACAAATCTTACCATCTGACCGCTTACAAGCGGTCAGACTATTCGCAAAGCTCTTACTGAACTTCAACAGTACCGCCTGCCGCGGTGATTGCCTCTTTGATTTTTGCCGCCTCGTCTTTGGAAGCGCCTTCTTTTAACGGTTTGGGCGCTCCTTCTACAAGGTCTTTTGCCTCTTTAAGGCCTAGGCCTGTTACGGCGCGGACTTCCTTAATAACGGCAATTTTCTTGGCTTCATCAAACGCTTTGAGAATAACGTTGAACTCTGTCTTCTCTTCCGACGCAGGAGCTCCCCCGCCTCCTCCGCCGCCGCCTCCAACTGCCGCTACCGCAACGGGAGCGGCGGCAGAAACGCCGAACTTCTCTTCCATCATTTTCACCAGTTCCGACACTTCCAGAACCGTCATGGACGCAATCGCTTCTAAAATTTCTTCTTTTGTGGCTGCCATATTATCTTCTCCTAAAATGTGTTATGCGCTTCATACGAACCGCATGCCCGCCCGCCTTTCGGCTTAAGCAAGCTTTATAAAAACCGACAGGAACGGCAGCTTTGAACGAAAAGTTTTTTGGAACTCTCG
>Ga0268262_10006832_pt1 | contig 10811 bp, 13 predicted proteins | sample TergutNc150P3_FD_190354 | JGI IMG/M metagenome (GOLD analysis project Ga0268262, IMG submission 190354) | Nasutitermes corniger P3 segment gut microbial community from laboratory colony in Florida, USA - Nc150 P3 (SPAdes) (version 2) | ecosystem: Host-associated > Arthropoda: Insects >...
TTCCCTTCTTCCATGGGTGCAACAGCCAGAAAAATTCCGGCGAAGGTATGTCTATTGAGCCTATTGTTCCGCTTTGTGTGGGAGTATTTACAATAACTTCTTCAGCGTTTATCTTTTTGCAGGAGAACAGTAAAACCACGGCGACACAAAGGAAAATACAGTTTCTTGATTTCATCATTTTGAAACACCTTCCTCTTTTTCAGATAACTGCCGGTTTATTTCGGCAAGCACGTCGTCCATTTTGTATAAGCGCAGATAAAGTTTGACGTTTCCTTTTTTATCTTCTTTATATTTTTCAACAGCAAAACACCAGCCGTACTCGGGGTGTTCAACAAATGACCCGCCTCCAAAATGGTGTTTACCATAACCTTCAGTGAATATGGGTATACTCATACCGTTGGGATAGCGGCTGTCCAAATGAAAAAATATTGTTTGATAAGAAGAGTCATCATAACTAGATTCACCAATATCTACCGTAGCCCATTTGCCGTCAGAAGATATATAAAAATCACACAAAAATTGTCCTTCATGAATCAGATAATCCAACGGAATAACCTTTACATTTTCATATTTTTCATCCCATGTTATTTTTGCTTTTTTTGTACCTATCTTTTCTCCGGGTATAGGAAAATTGGCAAACATATAACGTCCTTTCAGATCAATATTTTCACCATAAGATAATATTGTCGCTTTTTCATTACCGGTAAGAAATATTGTTAATTCATTTTGGAATATTTCTTTTGTCTTCCAGTTATACAGGAAATATTTTTCTCTCGTCCATTTAGTAAACCATGTATCTTGTATTTCATCCAGGAAATATTTTCCGCAAAGAATCAATTCCGTTGAAAAGGGAAAGATAAAGCTGTTTTCTTCTCCATCTTTAGGGCTTTCATAAAGTACTTTGTCATTTTTTACGTCATAGATAATATTGTAACTATGTTGCTCCTTGTAACCGCCTGTAGCATAATATCTAAAACAGATTATTCCGTTTTCCGCATCCAGTACTTCCGGGAAAGACTCATGAAAACGCCACTGGTACAACGGACCATATTTTTTTGTTTTCTTACTTACTATATCCGCAATAAAAAACATCCCTCTCATGCGTGTGATACAAATACCTGCTTCCGGCGCGGTTATCAACATCCTGTCAATTGGTTCTTCAGGAAAATTACCCAATTGTGTTATCGTCATACCTGACTTGCCATTAAAAGAGATTTCCGCAAACCTTGCCTTCCCGTCCTTCCCGGTCATTGTAGCAAGCGTCCCCTTCTTCCATGGGCGTAACAGCAAGAAATAACCCGGCGAAGGTATGTCTATTGAGCCTATTGTTCCGCTTTTTCTGGGAGTATTTATGATTGCCTCTTCGTTATTTGTTTGTGTGAGTAAATCCATGGCTGTCTTTCTTTCTTTCCTTTCATTATCTAAAAAATGTAAAAACTGTCTCAGCGGCTCAGGCAGCAAAAAACACGAATTTAAACAGGCAAGGGAAAATATAATTATCAGAAAATACTTCTTCATGATTCCTTGCTTATTATACCATATTACAGGAATACCGGCTAATCAACAACTTCACCGACTTCTATATACTTTTTATGTCCGGCATCCCATGTGTAAAAAATCCATTTGTCGTTTTTCGGGTCAGGATCGGGATCCCATCCCTGTTCTTCCGCCACTTCAAAATTGGAATAATAAACTTTGAAACCGTACATTCCCTTATAAGTAGAAAATTCTACCGGGGCGGGACCGTTATTTGAATCGATAATTTTATACAGAATTCTGCACAACATGAACTCTTTTTTTTGCGGGTCATAATGAAAAATGTCGATATTATGACCTAATTCATGTACATAAAGGTAACGGAACAGCTCATCTATGCCGTCGCCGTTAAAATCGCCAAAAGAAAAACTTCCATCGGGAATATGCGTACCGGGTATGTCGCGCATTATATCATATACAGAAATCTCATCCAGATATTGATCAACAAAATATTGGCCGCTGACCGTTCCGTAATAATCCTCTTCTATTTTATCGCCGTTAATCACATAAATTAATATGTGCATACTATTCAATTTGACTATCCAATTTTCACCGCCCGGTATTCCAAAATTCGCCTTTTCAATAAAAACAATTTCAGCGTCTGTTTCCTGAAAATATTGATCGTTATTGTAAATAAATTCCTTCATCGCTTCTTTTTCATCGGCGGATTCGTCTGAGACGCTGTTATTATTTGTTTCAATATCGGGATGTTCTTTTTTCTTGATACAGGAAAAAAGCAATGCCGCGGCGATACAAAGGAAAATATAGTTTGTGAATTTCACTGTTTTTCCGTTACCAGCAACCCTTTTGCCGCATTTATACTGCATTTTTGATACCGGGCGTATGCCGCCGCCGCCCTCTCCCGAATTTCTTTGTTGGTTTCTCCTATAACATGTCCGGTTAGGGCGTCGTGCAGGGTATAGGCTTCGGGAGCCATTAAATTGGTTGTCCAAACCAATATATTTACGTTTGCCTGTTCCAGTACGGGAGTAAAATACCGTTTGCTGTAACACGCCAATATTATCATATCACGTTTTATGTTATCCGTGTTTATAAAAGTTTCGGATAATTGAAAATCCATCAACCCGTCATGGCCGATGTACGCCACAAGGGCGGCATTGCCGCCCAGACCCAGCGTTTTGCCGTTAATCTTCAAAGTGTCCTTCTGGTTCCCGCTGCCGCTGTTCAGAAAATCAAGCGTGCACTGTTTGATATACTTCCCGTCATAAGCGTCGGCTATCAGGAAATAATTTTTTTCTTTATGCCTGAAAATAAGCCTTTCAAGAATTATGTCCTTTTTCTTCCGCGCCGTCAGCAATTCCCATTCATCGCTTCTTTTGAAATAGGAGCGAATACCATAACGAGCGCCCCAATAGAGATTGGTGTTAATGTTTTGCCCGTCGCCAAGCGCCGCCGACACACGGGTTATGCCTTGATATTTATCATCGCAGAGGGCGACAAATACATGAATGGTTTTTATGCCGCTTTCATCCGCGGAGCCAAGATCATAATCAACGGTAATGTCATTTTGTTTGTCTGATTCATTTTTGCCTGTTTTATTCCCACAGGAGAAAAATAAAACTGAGAAGAATAAAAGTACGGTTAAAAGGCGGGTTTTCGACATAATTTACCTGTTACATAATACCATAAATATACGCCCTCTGTCAGATAAAACAACAAAATATTTAAAAAAAATACTTTTTTCATTATTGTATCATAGTGTGTTTTCGATGGTTGTCAGACGCTATTTTTTTCTTGAAAAAAAAATCATTATGGTTTATAATGTTCTGTAATGGAGGATGCTATGAAAAAATGGGTTTGTTCTGTTTGCGGATATGTGCATACGGGGGATCAACCTCCGGCGCAATGCCCTCAATGCAAAGTTCCGGCGGAAAAGTTTAAGGAGCAGGTTCAGGGCGCCGCTTATGCTTCCGAGCATGTGGTCGGTATCGCGAAGGGTGTAGACGCGGACATTGTAAAAGATTTGCAGGCGCACTTTAACGGTGAATGTTGTGAAGTGGGAATGTATCTGGCGATGGCGCGTGTCGCCGAACGCGAAGGATATCCTGAAATTTCGGAAGCCTATAAACGCTACGCTTACGAAGAGGCGAATCACGCGTCGCTGTTTGCGGAATTGCTGGGCGAAGTTATTACTGACAGCACGAAGAAAAATCTTGAGTTGCGGATCGAAGCCGAAATGGGCGCCTGCGCCGGAAAGACCGATATTGCCAAAAGAGCGAAAGAAAAAGGGCTGGACGCCATTCACGATGTCGTTCACGAAATGGCGCGCGATGAAGCCCGCCACTGCGCCGGTTTCAAGGGCCTGCTCAAGCGGTATTTTTAATTTTCTCGGAACCGCGGCGAGGGGCAATCATCATATGTGTTAACTTAAGAAGAATATAACCACGGAGTACCACGGAGTTTTGGTACGACAATCTTTTATTCCTCCGTGAAACTCCGTGTACTCCGTGGTAAAAATTCTTAGGTTTACGATGTTATGTCAGGCGTCGAAATTCCTTATCATTAACCAAGACAGGCTTTCAACCCTTCAAAGACCGGACCGAGTTCTTCGAAACGCATGACCGCCTGCCGGTCCAGAGGGGTGGGCATATTGTTGACGATGATCACTTCGCCGCCGGAACGCAGGGTGTAGTCGGGGATGGAAGCGGCGGGATACACGGTCAGACTGGTTCCCAGCACCAGCATCAGGTCGGCTTTTTGGGCTTCAGTGACCGCTTCCCGCAGCGCGTCCGCCGGCAGGCTTTCACCGAAAAAAGTAATCGCCGGTTTCAGCACCCTGCCGCAGTGGGGACATTTGGGCATTCCGCCTGAGCGGACAATTTTCGCGGCTTCCTCAAAATCCATCCTGACCCCCGCGCAGCGCATACAGTAATGCATTTTCGGCGAGCCGTGGACTTCGATGACGTTTTTGCTTCCTCCCTTTTGGTGGAGCAAGTCAATATTCTGGGTTATCACCGCTTTAAGGATTCCCCGTTGTTCCAGCACGCCCAAAACGGTATGCACCACGGAAGGTTCTTTTTCGTCGATGTTATAAATAAATGATCCCGCCCTGCTGTAATAAAACGAGGGGTCTTTTTCAAAATAATCTATATCAAAAATTTTTTCGGCGTCCATGTCATTGTACAGGCCGTTTTTTCCCCGGAAATCGCGGATGCCCGAAAGCGTACTGACCCCCGCTCCGGTAAGGGCAACCAGGTGCCGCGCCTCCGTTATCCGCCGGTACAATTCATTATCATCATTTGCCATATATGAAATTCCTTACTTGAAGATTTCACACAAAGAACACAAAGAAAGAGAAGAACGCAAAGAAATATCAGGGGGTTATTGTATGTTATCTTATCGTGAAGTTAATAGGCTCAGATAGCTTACAACAACCCCCTCTTTCCCTCCTTTGTGTTCTTATCCTCCTTCGTGATCTTTGTGTGAAATCTTCTGAGCTATATTATCCCAAACCACGGTAAATGTCGAGGCTCTTGCAATTTACGCTGTTGCAAAATATACTGAATTATCATGAATAAAGTTATCCTCAAAGCCGAGGATTTGGACGGATATTTAACCCAGACGGACAAGGACTATCTGAGCCGGATGGACAGCCTGTACAAACAGGTGATGAAGGCCTTTTCCCGCCTTGAATCCGGCCTGCAGGAGGAACGGAGGAGCGGCGAGGACACCCTTATCGCGCTGTTCGAGGACATGGGGAAAATGATGCAGGAGATATGCGCTCAGACGCCGAATATCCATGTCTATACTTTCCACAGCCCGCGGGAAAGCCACCCGGAAGTATCGCGGATTATTTCCAAATTGCGGGATATACGGACGGAAAACCATGAATTTGTCTATTATATTCAACGGGCCTACGAGATTTTGTTTAAATTTGCCTGGGGGGGCAGCACCGATTCAAACAAAAATTACCTGATTGTAAAAACCCCCGTTACCAATCCGGCGCAAAATTACGGGGTTCACCGGATCACCAATATTGACGGACAGATTGAAAATACGGCAATGTGCGTCATGCTGCGGGGGGCCTTGCTTCCCTCAATGATCATGAGTAAGGAAATTCAGGAGTATTCCTCGCACGGCTATGTGACTCCGTTTGCCCTGTTCAGGATTCAGCGGGATGATACCAAGAAAGAAACCAACATGGAGTATATTCTGGATTTGGACCGTTCATATTTTGACATAGAGGCGCTGGACGGCAAAGACCTGGTTTTTGCCGACCCCATGAACGCTACCGGCGGGAGTCTGGTAACGGCGGTCAAGTACCTTTTGGACGCGGGTGTAAAGCCAAAGTCGATACGGTTCTTTAACGCCATTGCCGCCTTAAAAGGGGCGCTGCGGGTTGTCCGCGCCCTTGATAACTGCGATGTCTATACCCTCTGGATGGATCCCATTCTGAACGATCGGGCGTATATCATGCCGGGTCTGGGCGACGCGGGGGACCGCATCAACGGCAGGGATGGGGAAGCTCATCCCCGGAATATCATTCAACTTATCGCTGATTACGGCGACAACATCGCGCAGTTGTATCGTTCCCAGCTTCGGGAAATCGAAGACACGGTGCTTAATATACGAAGATGAAAACGCGCCTGAAGGTATTTTTGCTGGCAGCGGCCGCGGTTTTGGCGCTCAATAACTGCGTAAGTTCAGGGGCGGCTTCGGCGGAAGAATATTTTGCCATCGGTATGGCGTATTATGAGATGGGAAAATTTGCCGAAGCGGAAACATGGCTGAACCGGGCAAAGGCAAAAGATAAAACCATGCACGCGTCCGAGTATAATCTGGGGCGCATTGCTTTTGAAACCGGACGTTATGATGACGCGCTGAAACATTTTGAATCAATTCTGAAACACGATCCCAACAATGTGATGGCGCTCAAAGCCGCCGCGTATACCCATATACGAAACGGAAACATTGAGAAAGCCGCGGCATTATACGACAAAGTTCTGGCTCTGGTTCCCGAAAGCGCCGATGACGGTTACAACTATGCCCTGGTGTTATTCGCCATGAAAAAATATGAAGAAACGGAACAAATTCTGAAGAATTATGAATTTGCCCTTTTGGACAATAATGATGTTCTGCTGCTCTTTGCCCGTTCCCAGAAAGAGCAGGGCAAGCCGGAGGCAATAGACGCCTATGAAAAATGGCTTGTCAATAATACCGACGCGAAGGTGCGTTACGAATACGCCCGGTTACTTGAAAGCAATCAACTGTATGCCCGCGCTTTGGATGAATACCGCGCGGCTCTTGGAGATCTGTCCGGCGACACGGCCGATCCCTCAAAACCGGATGTTCGTTTTGCCATTGCCCGCCTGCTCCTGATCGCCGATTCCGGCAACAGCGCCGGGATAACGGAGTTGAGAGGGGCGGTGGATGACGGCTTTTCTGATTCTGAAAAGGTCGGTGAACTTCTCGCCATTGAGCGTATAAGCGCCGCCCATAAAGACGAGATACGGAAGATCATCGCTGAAATGAAGCGCGCCGCCGAGGCCGCCGCAAAAGCCGCTGAGGCTGAGAAAGCTGCCGCCAATAATCCTGAAACGGGCGAAGGCAGCAAGGAAGCGGGCCGATGATTGTTTCCACGATACAGTTGATACTGGAAATACCCGATGTTGGCAGTATCAAGGAGAAACGGCGCATTGTCCGCTCGGTAAAAGACAAACTGCAGCGGCGTTTTCACCTGAGCGCCGCCGAAATTGATTTACAGGATTCTCTTGCCTTTGCCCAGATAGGGGGGGCGCTGGTTTCCAATTCAAAAGTTTTTGGCGAGTCCGTGCTGCATAAAGCTTTTGCTATGATAGAAAACGAGGTTCCGGTCCGTATTCAGGACATAAGCATCCACTCGGAGGAATTTTAATGAAAAAGATTTTATTGTTTTTGTGTCTGTGCGCCGCGGCTCTGACGCTGATGAATTCCTGTCTGGGCGTTTCAGCCGACATCAGCATACGCGCCGATGGTTCCGGAACAATCGTCCTTGAGTACCGCGTCTCGCAGATGCTGGAATCTCTGGGCAGGCTGGACGGCAACGCAAGTTGGCCGGCGATCCCCGTTGGTAAAGCCGATTTTGAGCGAAGCCTGGCAAGGATTCCCGGCCTGCGTCTGTCGTCATTTTCCTCAAAGGACGTTCCCCATCCATCAGGCGGCAGAGACCTGCTTACCAAAGTTACGCTGGAATTCAAAAACACCGCCGCTTTGCTGGCTTTTTTGGACAGTACCGGCAGCCGCGCTTCCCTGGTTCAGGAAACCAGAAACGCGCAGACAGCCAATGTACTGCGCCTTGTTTTGCTGGACCGTTCGGACGATCTTGTCAATGCCGACCTCCTTTCCCTGTTACGCGAAGTTTCCGCCGGTTATGAATTGAGCGTCAATGTAAGCGCGCCGAAAAACGCGACTCTTTCGGTGCTTCCGTCGTCCGTCCCGGCGGCGCGGACGGCATCCCGTGGAAAAAAGATTTCTTTTGCCATTGATATGGGGGATCTGCTGGAGATTGATCAAGGACTAGCGCTGGAGATTGTGTGGTGAGAAGTGCCAGTCATCCGGCGCGACAACTAATAATATCAAAGCGTGAACTATAAAAATTTTAGTGATGTTATTCTATTTTTACATTTATGTAATCTAATTCTATTTTTATATTTTTTTTCAAAAAATTAATATACTCATTATCATTATCATTTGCCGGATATTGTCCAACTATAATGAGTTTTTTGGGTCTACTGTCCTTGTCATTTAATGAATAAAGTAAAATTTGCCCTAATGCTTCTTTTATACAGTCAGACGCATACGAAGAAGATTTCACTTCGTAGAAAGTAATTTTATCTGGCTGAATTACTTTTATATCAACATAATTTTCTTCAAGAATCACATTCTCATTTCCATATTCTTTTCTTAATAAAGAACAAAGTGCTTGCTGTATTTTATTATGTTTCTGTTCGGCTTTGTAGGAATGATTCATTGTTCTTGTTTGTGTATTCGTACTTTTTTTACTCGCTGCTTTTCTTGTGATTCTCTTTTTCCTGTTTTGTTTGGATATTCTGGCAATTTCCCTTTTTTCTTTTTTACTACCAAATTTTTCATAAAGATTTCCCATAAATTCGTATACATTCAGGTTTGTTGGCTTATTTAGCATCATCACATTTTGAATTTCTGAAATCTTTGTTTTTTTATCCGCCTCTAAACCAAAATTGTTTGCAATTTTTATTAAAACTTCTTTCTTAAAAATCGGGATTAGCCTTTCATTAGAGTACAAAAAAGCAATTTTCCATTTAAACAAATCAGGTAAGGATATATCATCTATTTTTTCAAATTTTCCGACTTCCGAGAGTTTTATGATATTAATAATGTCTCGTTTTATTTTTTCAAAAGCTAATTTCCTGTTTTTACCATAACTTCGTAACCAGGAATATTTATTGTCATTAATATAATTTTTTGGCTTTTTTGTTATCTCTTTGCGTTCGTAAATGCCAAATTTAATTGAACTCCATCCTTTTATGCTTCCCAGCATTATTGTTTTTGTTTCAATCCACTGACAAAAAGTATCTTTATTACCAAGACCAACATAATCTTGTAAAGTTAACTTTTTTATGCTATCATCCGGCCATCTGCTTAAAAAACCATGAAGAATTCTTTCTTGTTCATTTATTTCCATATTAGTGAAGATTATCTCCTTTTTTCTAGTCTTTGTCAAAAGAAAATTTACTTAAAAATATTTGTGATGATACAATGTTGTCCTTATCCGTTATCTTGCGCTCTTGTGCCTTTATTACTCGTTCAGTATCCCTCCGCGAGTAGATAATTCGATGAATTTCAATTTTTTTATTTTCTACCGCATAAAAAAGAGAATAATTATCAATATGTAAAACTCTGTAATCATATTTCAGTATTTCAGGTGATACATATAAACGGCAGAGGAAGATAATGGGTTTTATACATCCGACAGACCTTTCTTCCATGGTTTTTTCTCTGATATGGTACTTCGCAATTCGGTCATTACCCCATCATGGGTGTACCGCTTTTTTACCGACGCGGCCCACTCAGCACGGCTGTATTGACAAAATATAATACATCGTGTAATATAATTATAGGGACTAAAATGAATTTTGAATGGGACCCTAGAAAAGATAGTATAAACCGGAAAATACATGGGATATCTTTTTCTGCGGCAAAATTTGTATTCAACGATAAAGAACGCTGGGAAAGATATGATTCTGTCCATAGTGAAAATGAAGATAGATGGCAAACCATAGGTATGGTAGATAAGGTTCTTTTTGTTGTGTATTCAGAACAAAGAGAAGCTATTCGGATTATTTCCGCCAGAATGGCGGATGAAAACGAGCGGAGGGTGTATAATGGTGAAAGAAACACTGCGGGCTGGACAAAAGCCAACTAAAGCGCAGATCAAAGAGATTTTGGCTGCGGGAAAAAGACCTATAACATACACGGATGATGCTCCTCGTCTTACCAGTAAGGAGTTAGCTGAATTCAAGCAGATCAATGCCGAAGGCAGAAAAAAGATACCCTGTACATTACGAATATCAAAAAAATCCCTTGAGTGGTGGAAATCTCTTGGCGATGGATATACCGCCGCTATGGCACGAATGCTTGAAGACGCTCAAAATCATCCTGATATTTTAAGAGAAATTATTTAACTGATATCAAGATTCTCTTTCCCGTATCCTCACACAAAGCCGTAAACGGTGACTGTCACATTGCACTGCGCCTATTGGATGGGATGGAAAATCAATTATATTCAATCAGGGCTATATTAATATCTATGACAAAGAATATCATAATTATACCATAGAATTAAATTACCCGTATTTAAAACCAGATGAGCATAAGGTAATAGGAATAGATAAGAAAAATAATATCCTTGTAGACTATGATTTTATTACTGGTGATTATAAGAAGACAGCAATCAAACGGAATAAATTAAATCTTAATGATTATTGTGGTATTTATATTGGGAGCGAATGTATCTACTACATAGCAATAACTTCATTTTGGGATAAATTTGACTTTTTAAATGGACCATCTAAATGCAATTGGTTTAGTTATGATATTTATACGGAGAATAAGGTAAAAATTGATGCACCCTCTATCACTGCAAAGATTATAGGTGTAATGTAAACTGATGAAAAAGAAATTAAAGTTATTTATCATAATATTGATATTTTCCGCCAATTGTTTATTTTCAGCGGGAAATAAGGATGCCGGACAGGCGATAACTCCTGAAGAACTTGATCCTACATTGATAACAG
>Ga0268262_10006833_pt1 | contig 10808 bp, 9 predicted proteins | sample TergutNc150P3_FD_190354 | JGI IMG/M metagenome (GOLD analysis project Ga0268262, IMG submission 190354) | Nasutitermes corniger P3 segment gut microbial community from laboratory colony in Florida, USA - Nc150 P3 (SPAdes) (version 2) | ecosystem: Host-associated > Arthropoda: Insects > Digestive...
GCTTGAAGATGTCGCGAGCGGAAGACATTATTTTTCCCGGACTTATGACGAACACATAAAAGCCGGTCAGCTTATAACAAAACCATCATGGCGTTAATATCAAAAGCGTCCATCGCGGAAGTTAACAGCAGACTGGACGCGATTTCCGTAGTGGGCGAATATGTCCGCCTTGAGAAAAAAAGCGGACGCTGGTGGGGAAGATGCCCCTTTCACGGCGGAGGGCAGGAAAAAACCCCTTCTTTCAAAGTAGACCCCGATCTGAAAATGTACCACTGTTTCGGCTGCGGCAAGGGCGGTAGCGTTATTAGTTTTGTTATGGAAATGGATAAGCTGTCCTATCCCGAAGCGATAAAAAGCCTTGCCAAAAAAATGAGTATAGAGCTTATCTACGAAGAAGGCGGTCCGGAAGACGGCGAAGACCATTCAATCAAAGAAGAACTGTATGAGTTATATAAAAGAATGACGGGGACATTTGAGCATTTTCTGCATGAAAAAGATGAAGGAAAACCCGCGCTTAACTACATTCTGGACAGAAGCATAAGCGAGGAGATGATAAAAAAGTTTCAGCTTGGTTTCGCTCCTGGTGATCGGGATTTCCTGCATAAATTCCTAAAACAAAAAGGCTACTCCGACGAATTTCTTGAAAAATCGGGGCTGTTTTCCGCGAAATACAAGACAATCCCGCTTTTTTCAGGTCGGCTTATGTTCCCTATTACCGATCGACAGGGGAAAATAGTCGCTTTTGGGGGGCGCGCCCTGCCCGGAACAGTGCAAAGCGACGGAAATGAGCCGCCAAAGTACATAAATTCCCCTGAAACCGAGATTTACAAGAAGGGACAGACCCTTTTTGCCATAGAACACGCGAAACCGCAGATGAGACAGACCAAAACCGTGTATCTCGCCGAAGGTTATATGGACGTAATCGCCCTTCATCAGGCTGAAATCGTCAATTCTGTCGCCCCTCTTGGGACGGCTTTTACCGACGAACAGGCGGCATGGCTTCGGCGCTGGGTGGAAAACGTAGTTCTTATTTTCGACAGCGACGAAGCCGGGCAAAAAGCGGCTTACAAGGCGATTATCACCTGCCGCAAGAACGGAATTTCCTGTTCCCTTGTCAATTTACAAGAGGGGCTGGAGAGCGAAATTGACGGAAAAGAAGCCGAAAAAATAAAAGATCCTGCGGATATTTTGCAAAAATTCGGTACCCAGATATTGAAAAAAGTTGTTAAATTTACTATAAATGACTTTGAGTACCTAATTTCCCGCGGCAGGCTTCAATATTCTGCGGCAGACGGCGATATTAACCGCGCGGTCGAATTTATGTTTCCGTTTTTGGAAGCGTTAGATTCGGAAATTGACCGCGACGACAGTATCACAAGGGTTGCCGATATTTTTAAAATTGAGCGCAGCGCGGTACTGAAGGAATATTCAAATTGGAAAACGACAGGCTACAAAGATTTTTCCGAGAAGCCTGTTACGGTAAAACCAAAACTCCAGATACGGAGAAACGCGGAGCTGAGTCTTTTAACAACTGTTGCGGTAAATCAGGAATTGTATCCCGATTTCCGCGCCGCGCTGGAGATTAAAGATGTTGACGATCCTGCGGCAAAAGAATTGTTTATTTCGTTGGAGGAATGTTTTAAAAACGACGAGAGCGGCGTTGATTTTCTTCTTACAAGAATAAGCGACGAAGCGTTACGCGCTTATGTCGCGGAAAGCGGAACTTCCGGAGAGTTCAAGGGAGATTCGCGCAAATTTATGGAGGATGGAATAAAGCAAATAAAGAAAAAAAAGTTGGAAAAAAGATTGACAGAAATAAACGCGCAGATGCGCGAAGATGAACGTAAATTCGGCGATGTTGAAAATATTAATGAATTACTTGCGGAAAAAAAAGAGATTGATTCGCAAATAAGAAAACTTGAAGGAAGATAATTAATGTTAAATAAGTTAAATTTTTTTGGTAAAAAAGCAGCGTCTTTTGAAAAATATTTTTATAGAAAACCCTCGCACAAAATACATTTTTTGAAACAACCTCAAGCCGCGCCTGAAAGAGGACAAAACGCGCTTATTGACGAAACTACCGCTTCAGACCCCGCGATAATAAAACTGCTTGAATACGCAAAAGAAAAAAAGACTCTTTCATACGAAGAGTTATCCGATTTTCTTCCCGAGCATATAACCAACTCCGATAAAATTGAAAATGTTTTAGCGCTTCTTGAGGCTAATAATGTTCAGCTAATCGAAGAAGACAGCGCATCTGACGATGAAGACGATAGTCAAAAAGCTCAGGGAGGAAATAAAAAGAAAGCCACGGGCGCGGATAAGGATTCTTCACTTGTTGACGATCCTATAAGGCTTTATTTACGAGAAATAGGCCGCGAACATTTGTTAACCGCGGAACAGGAAATTGAGCTTTCCAAAAAAATGGAAGAAGGTGAGAATATCGTTAAAAATGTAATAAAAAGATCGGGTATGATAATACCGGAATTCTTCAATATCGCCCAAAAAACATTTTCCAAAAGAGATATAAGAGAGTTAAACCTTTCCAAAAAAGAAATCACGGAACACATGACGGAATACCGCAGATTAAATCAATTTTACAAAGATACGTTACGCGCAATACAAGTGGAATTAAGAAATTATATCGACTTAAAAAAGGTGTTAATCGTAAAAGATATTGATTACAAAGAAGACAAGGAATGTTCATCTCTCCGTAAAAAAATAATGAAAACGCTTAAAAACACTCAGATACATCCCGATGAAATTCAGGCGTTTTCAGACAAATTTATAATAGCCTCCAAGAAAATCAAACGTTACATAAAAGAGCAGGAACGCCTTGAAAAACACCTTAAAGTAGGCTCATTAAAAGAACTTCGCACAATGGGAAGATACCTTACAATCAAGGAAGAGCGTGAAAAGCTTGAAAACGAGTTGGGGCTTTCCTCCGATGAAATAAAGGAAAAAATACGTCTTATTCAGGTAACTGATAAGAAATTAAGGACTCTTGAAGAAGAATTTGAAGAATCCATAGATAATATCAATCAAATGGCGTCTGAGATTTACCACGGACGGATAATGATGAAAAACGCAAAGGACAGGCTGATAAGGGCAAACTTAAGGCTTGTTGTTTCAATCGCGAAAAAATACACAAACAGAGGAATGCCGTTTTTTGATCTTGTGCAGGAAGGAAATATCGGTCTTATAAAAGCGGTTGAAAAATTTGAATACCAAAAAGGTTTTAAATTTTCCACTTACGCGACATGGTGGATCAGGCAGGCGATTACCCGTTCTATCTCGGATCAGGCAAGGACAATCCGCGTGCCTGTTCACATGATAGAGCAGATAAACAAAGTTGTGCGCGAATCAAGACAGCTTTTACAGAGTCTGGGCAGGGAGCCGACCGATGAGGAAATAGCGGAAAAATTGGGCTGGCCTGCGTTAAAAGTTAAATCGGTAAAAAATGTCGCGCGAGAGCCCATCAGTCTTGAAACGCCGATTGGCGAAGAAGAGGATTCGCTGTTAGGTGATTTTATCGAAGACAAGGACGTGGAAAATCCCGCTAACCAGACGGCGTTTAAGGTGCTTCAGGAACAGATGGGTAGCGTTCTTTCCACGCTTCCCGCGCGCGAGCAGGAAGTTTTAAAAATGCGTTTCGGTCTTGACGACGGATATTCGCTTACTCTTGAAGAAGTAGGTTTATATTTTAATGTTACTCGCGAAAGAATAAGGCAGATAGAAGCGAAAGCTCTGCGCCGGTTAAGGCATCCTAAGAGAAGCCGCAAATTAAAAGATTATTTGGACCATTAAAAGGAGGGGTATATGGTAACAGACAGCGACCTTGATAAACTCAGATCATTACAGGAAATCATCTACGAAAAAATCGGACTGGAGAAAAACATCCAGGAAATTCCAAAATTATTGAGCACTCAGGAAGAACTGTTGAACAGGTTAAAGAAAACATTTATCGAAAAAAATTCGGAGTACGAAAAAATAAAAGCGGAAGAAATTGACTTTAAAAATAAACTCGGCGAAGTTGAGTCCACAAGAGAAAAATCCGAAAAAAATATGGATGTGGTAAGCACTCAAAGAGAATACGAAGCCCTTGATAAAGAAATCAAGGACGCGTCCGAGAAAGAACAGCAGTACCGCAAGGATTTACAGCAGAGAGAGCGTATTCTTTCGGAATTGGACGAACAAATCAGACAGCAAGCCGGATTAATTGAACAGCAGGAAAAAGAACTGGAAGAACGCAGGAAAAAAATTGAGGCTGAAATTAACGACAAAAAGAAACAGATTGAAAACCTGCAGAAAAAAGAGAGCAAGCTGACGGAAAACCTGGATCCTGAAGTTGTGTATAAATTTGAGCGTATTATCAAGAATAAAATGGGCATTGGTATTGTCGCGATTAAGGGCAATGTCTGCATGGGCTGTCATATGATTCTTCCCGTCCAATTCGCCAATGAAGTAAGAATCGGCGAGGAATATGTATTCTGCCCGTATTGTTCGCGTATTCTGTATTACGAAGAATCAGGAGAAGGCGAGGAAGAATTCTTCAATACTGAGGATACAGGCGCCCTTTCCGATCTTGACGAGTCTGAGGAAGACGAGTACGAAGACGACGACGAGGAAGAAGAGATCGTTAATATCGATTCTGAAGAATAACGAAAAGCCGAAGTAAAAAAATAAGCGATGAACCATAAGCCGGGTTCTGTTCCCAAAAGCACGCTTTTGGGTTCTGCCATCTGTCTGAAAGAGCCGTTTTCGGCTCTTTTTTGCAGTCTACCCGCGCTTAATCGGCGGGTCGCCGACGCGCATATTTGACTTTGCTCCTGATGAGGTTTGCCGTTTTCCGGCTTCGCCGGAAAACGGCTTGAAGTTTTGCCTGCGGCAAAACTTCTGCCTATTACCCGTAAGAAACCGGTATCTTGCCGGCATTGTTGCCAATGCCGAGGTGGGCTTTTACCCCGCCTTTTCACCCTTACCTGACCATCTGACCACTTAAAATGCCAAAAAGAAGAAGTCTTAAATATTAAAGTAATGATGATTTTTTATGATAAATTCACCATCATTTCCTTAGCATTTTAAGTGGTCAGATAGTCGGCGGTATATTTTCTGTGGCGCTGTCTGTCCTGACCGCCTGACCACTAAAACGCATAAAACAAATACCAATGTAAAAAGGCATTGCCTGTGCGTTTTAGTGGTCAGGGTGATCAGTCCCGGGCGTTACCCGGCATCATACCCTGCGGAGCCCGGACTTTCCTCCTGACGTTTTGTATAACAAACACCGAGCGGCAGAACGGTTCATCGCTGGTCAAAATATAACCTTTTTTAAACTTGTTTTCAAGCCGAAAATGACGAATTTAGACGGTTTTTCCAAATTTCGTTGACATTATATCGAATTTTAGGTAAAATTCCCATTAAAGCAATGTTATACGGTAATAATTTATCCAGTTATGGAAGACATATATACATACTCAAAAGAATTCGCGCCTTTGGAATTGTTTTTTTCTCTATAGCGGTGGTAATTTTCTCAGTATTTATTATTTCACATTTGAAAAGCAGTTCAAAGAATGAAAAAAAAGAACTTTCACGTATTTGGAATGACGGCAATTACGAACAAGCGTATATAATCAGCAAAGCGTCGTTACAGGAAAAACCTGTGGATTATTTTTTACTTACGATTAACGGTTTTTCCGCGTATCAAATGGGAATAGCGCAAATTAACAGTCAAAATACTTTATCTTTTATCAACGAATGTATTTTCTCGCTAAGGAAAGCTCTGCTTCACAGAGAAGCCGCGAAAGACGGGCGCGTTTTTTATGTTTTGGGAAAAGCATACGGTTACAAAGGCGGCGAATACGCGGATCTTGCCGTAAAGTATTTGGAAATGGCAAACAGTCTTTCTTACAAGGCTTATGATATTCCCGAGTATCTTGGACTTGCGTACGCGGCTTACGGCGATTACCGAAGCAGCGTAGAAGCTTTTACTCAGGCTTTTGTTTCCGGCAAACAGCCTTCCGATAATCTTTTATTGTCTATATCACGATCCTATATCGCAATGGAAGAATACAATATGGCGTTAGGTTATCTTAACCGCTGTATTGATTTTTCCGCCGATTCAAAATCCATTATTTTATCGCGCTTTATGTTAGCTGAAATTTACAGAAACAACAACGATTTTGACAGCGCGGAGAAACAATATATAAGCATAATAAATGACTCCGGCGAAAACGCCGAAGTGCATTATCAGTTAGGCGAGCTTTATAACTTGAAGGGCGACTCGACAAGAGCGCGTTCTGAGTGGAGAACAGCTTACAGACAGGACCCGGCTCACGCGAAAGCAAGAGCGCGGCTTAATATATAAACGGAGGTAGCCATGTTAGGCAGTTTATCATCGGATTTCGGCATTGATTTAGGAACTTGTAATACTCTGATTTTTATAAAGGGTAAAGGAATAGTTTTAAATGAGCCGTCTGTAGTCGCGGTTGAACGCGGCACAAAAAAAATAGTAGCCGTCGGCGCCGACGCCAAAAGAATGCTTTGGAAAACTCCGGAAAACATTATCGCGATAAGACCAATGCGCGACGGCGTAATCGCGGACATTGAATCAACAGAAAAAATGATCCGCTGTTTTATTGACCGCGTCTTCCCGCGCTACCGTTTCTTTAAACCAAGAATGGTAATAGGCGTTCCTTCCTGTATCACAGAAGTAGAAAGACGCGCGGTAGAAGAGAGCGCGTATAAATCCGGCGCGAGAGAAGTTCGCGTAATAGAGGAAAGCCTTGCCGCCGCAATCGGCGCGGACATACCGATAAGAGAGCCCGCGGGACACATGATTCTTGATATCGGCGGCGGCACTACGGAAATTTCCGTTATATCGCTCGGCGGAATGGTTGTAACAAGCGCCATCCGCATAGGCGGCGATGAATTTGACGAGTCAATTATTAAACATATAAGAAGCGTACATAACCTGATAATCGGCGAACAGATGGCGGAAAAACTGAAAATTGAAATTGGAAACGCCTCTCCCGACAGAATGATTGATAAAATGGAAGTTAAGGGCAACGATGCCATCACAGGGCTTCCGCGCAGACTGGAAATTGATTCCGTCGAGGTAAGAGAGGCTCTTAAAGATCCCATAACGCAAATTATCGACGAAATTAAAACAGTGCTTGGAAAAACTCCGCCTGAGCTTGCCGCGGATATTGTAGATCGCGGAATTGTAATGACGGGGGGCGGCTCTCTTCTTAAAGGACTGGATAAACTTATTCAGAAAGAGACGGGCGTTCCGGCGATAATCGCTGAACAGCCGGAACTTTGCGTCGCGCTTGGAGCGGGAAAATATTTTGATTACATAAAAGGCGCAGACCTTACCAAAAATATTTATGACAGATTAAACGGATAACATATGCAGCGTGGATTCTTTGGTAAGTCGCCGCGGCAGGGCGGCAATAAATTACCGGGAGCGCAGATCAATTCTTCTGTCTTTGTATTTGTAATTTTAATTATTATTTCAACATTAATGCTTTTAGTCTCAAGCAGAAATTTTATTTTCGGCGTTAAAAACACGGGACTGTCATTGTTTTCGGGAGTCAGAGGCGGTATATATGAGTTATCTTCTCTTGTTTCAAGGACTGTGCTTTCGATTAAAGAGCTTACAAATTTAAGAAAAGAACACGCCGATCTTTTAAAACAGCTTGATCGTTATGAGGAACTGGAACGAAGCAACGCGGAAATTTATCAGGAGAATATCAGGTTAAAAGAACAGCTTGATTTTTCAAAGACTCTTAGATACAGGCGAATACCGGCGCAAATATCGGGAAGAGATCCTAATAATCTTTTTTCCGCTCTTGTAATTAACAAGGGAAGCTACTCGGGAGTTTCGAATAACATGACTGTCGTTGCGTGGCAGAACGGCGTTCAGGCTTTAGTGGGAAAAGTAATACAAACCGGCGTATTTGAAAGCCTTGTTATGCCTGTTTTTGATATCAATTCTTTGGTATCGTGCCGTTTTTCTGTTTCGCGTTTTGAGGGAATTGTAGAAGGGCAGGGAGGTTCTGAAAACTCATTAATAATGCAGTTTGTTCCAAGACGCGCGAGAGACGAAATAAATATCGGGGATATAATTATTACAAGCGGAATGGGCGGGATATATCCGCCGGGAATTAACTTAGGGCGCGTCAGCAGTATAAATGTTCTTGAATACGAAACAACTTTGGAAATTGAAGTAATTCCAATGATCGATTTTTCAAGGCTTGAGTATGTTTTTGTTATAGAAGCCGAAAGTTCAGCTTATGAATCTTCTGAAATAGACAATGAAACAGGGATAAACAATGATTAGAAGTATTATTTGGACGGTAGTATTCAGTATTGTAGCCGCTATATTGCAGTCGACTGTGATTGCGAAAATCGCTTTTTTTAATGTTATTCCCGATATAGCTTTATGCATTCTGGTTTTTTCCGCTTATGTAAACGGAACAATGACGGGGCAGGTTTCGGGATTTTTATCGGGACTATTTATAGATTTCTTATCAATGGCTCCGCTTGGTATGAGTTCTCTTATCCGTACGCTGATTGGCGCGTTGGTGGGGCTTTTTAAAGATTCTTTATTCCTTGGCTATGTAATTATGCCGATTATTCTCTGCACAATCGCGACTCTTTTAAAAATATTGATGATGTTTTTACTTCATTTAGTTATAAAAGAGATTCCGGTTACTTCATTAAGCGATTTGCGTCTTTGGATTGAGTTAGGTCTTAACGCGTTATGCGCGCCGTTATTATTTTTGTTATTAAGAAATTTTAAACCTATGCTTATAGGACGTGGTTAGTATGCACGAGAACGATTCAACGCGGATAAATGTATTTAGAATCATGCTTATTATCATTTTTTGCGTTTATTCGGCAAGGCTTTTCAGTATGCAGATCCTGTCGGGAGATATTTACCGCTCCAGGGCGCAGGATATTTCAAGAAGAACATATTCAATACCGACGCAAAGAGGGGAGATTTACGACCGAAATTATGACAATCCGCTTGTTGTAAACAAAGATACTTTCGCGGTCAGTATTACCCCGGCGGAAGTCCCACGCGGAAGTATGGACGAAATTATAAATTCAATTTCAAGTATTCTGAACATTAAGGTTGAAGATATAAAATCAAGACTGCCGAACCAGTACCTTCAGCTGTACCAGCCTGTAGAAATAGCGTCTAACGTTCCTTTTTCAGCCATTGCGGCGATAGCGGAAAGAAAAAACACGTTGCCAGGCATTTCATGGAATATTAAATCGGTAAGAAATTATGAAAATGTCGGTAGTCTTTCGCACATACTGGGATATGTAGGCGATATTACCCGCGACGAGCTTACGTCTCTTTATAATCAAGGGTATCAACAGGGAGACTTAATAGGAAAATCAGGAATAGAAAAGCAATACGATTCGCTGTTAAGAGGCAAGCCCGGTTGGGAAACAAGAACCGTCGACTCCAGAGGCAGACGTATAACAGGCGATGAAAATATCACCCGCGTTCCGCCCGATATAGGCAAAAATCTTGTTTTAACGATAGACGCTTCTTTGCAGACTCTTGTGGAGAAAGCAATAGGCAATCAAATCGGGGCGGCTGTTGTTATGAAACCGTCGACAGGAGAAATCCTCGCGATGGTTTCGTATCCATGGTATGATCCCAATATTTTTACAGACAGAAATAATTCTGACTATATGGCGTTAGTTGACGATCCTGCAAAACCTTTTATTAACCGCGCTATTCAATCAAATTATCCTCCCGCGTCAACTTTTAAATTAATTTTAACTACTTCAATTTTGTCTGAAAATCTTTTCTCGCCTGATCAAACTATAATATGCCGCGGGGTTATGAGATACGGCAACCGCGACTGGCATTGCCATCTTCGTTCCGGTCATGGAAGAATGAATTTAACAACCGCGTTAAATCAATCGTGTAACATTTATTATATGACGGTAGGAAGAGATTATGTAGGCGCGGAAAGAATCGTATCCTACGCTAAAGAATACGGTTACGGCGAAATTACGGGTATTGATATTCCCGGGGAAATTGCCGGATTTATACCGACGCCGCAATGGAAAGAACGCCGTTACCACGAAAAATGGGTGTTAGGCGACACAATGAATATGTCAATCGGGCAGGGATATACTCTTGTTACTCCGCTGCAAATGACTAATTTAGTATGTATGATTGTGAATAACGGAAAAAATTACAAACCTCATATTTTAAAAGAAGTGCGAGATCCTGTTACAAACGCGATAGAAACAGCCGCGGTTCCGGAAGTAATTCATGAAAGCGGCGTCACCCCCGCGGTTTATGAAGCTGTGCGCCGCGATATGAGGTACGTTGTAAGTCAGGGAACCGCGCAATATCCGCTGAATATAAAAACCGTGCAGATTGCCGGAAAATCGGGAACGGCGGAAATGGGGCTTGTGGACAGATGGCATTCATGGTTTACGGCGTTTGCCCCGTATAACAGCGCAAATCCCAATGAGCAAATAGTAGTTACGGTTATCATTGAGGCATCTACTTATCAGGTTTGGATGGCTTCCGCCGTAAGCGCGATTATTTTTCAGGGCTACTTTGGAAAACAAAATTTTGAAGACGCGGTGCGCTCTCTGGGATTCCAGTATATGGTAACGGCGAGGGGACAATAAAGTGAAGTTACGCAGTATTCTTGAAATTGATTATTTATTACTGCTTCCCGTAATAGTTCTTATGATGTTAGGTGTTTTTTTTATTTATTCATCGGGAATAACATCGGACGGAATACAGGTTTCAAATGAACATTACA
>Ga0268262_10006834_pt1 | contig 10807 bp, 10 predicted proteins | sample TergutNc150P3_FD_190354 | JGI IMG/M metagenome (GOLD analysis project Ga0268262, IMG submission 190354) | Nasutitermes corniger P3 segment gut microbial community from laboratory colony in Florida, USA - Nc150 P3 (SPAdes) (version 2) | ecosystem: Host-associated > Arthropoda: Insects >...
GAAGACGTTGGCGTTTATCTTAAAGGAAGGATAAGCAAACATTTTGAAGAAAAGGGAATAGAGATCAACTTAAAGTACATCGATCCAAGTTACGCTATCCGTTCCGCGCCCGCTAATCCTGACGACTCAATTTATTGTGAACGACTGGGCAACGCGGCGGCACACGCGGCAATGGCGGGAAAAACCAAAATAATCATTGGTCTTGTACATAACGAATTTGTTCATCTGCCGATTAATCTGGTTATTACCCACCGCAACAAAGTGGACCCGGAAAGCAGCCTGTGGCGCGACACTCTAGACGCTACCCACCAGCCGCCGTTGATGGTAAACAGTTTTAACGTTTAATTTGCAAGTAACGTGAAGAATGCGAAACAAATTAACAGATGAACTTGCCGTCTGTGGAATGAACGCGGTTCTTGCCGTGGGTGAATATCATCCCATGGCAATCAACCGCTTATTTTTACGCGAGGATCGTCTTAATTCATTTACCGGTATCTGCAAACAGCTTGCCGAACGCAAACGCCCCTACAAACTCTGCGAAGACGAAGAACTTGAGCGAGTCTGCAAAAGCGTCCATCATCAGGGCGTAGTAGCGATGATCGAAGAGCCTGTAATTGAACCGCTGACTCATGATGATCTTGACCTGTGGGCTGCCGAAGGAAAGACCGGCGTTCTTCTCCACTCTGTCGGCAATGATCACAACTTAGGCGCAATCGCCAGGGCCGCCGCTTTTTTTGACGCAAGCTACATAGTGTTAAACGAAAAAGATACTGAAGCTCATCTTACGACAAGCGCCTACCGTATCGCTGAAGGCGGCTTTGAACATCTAACGGTACGGAAAATTTCAAACTCAGCCGCTTTCTTAAAAGACGCGTCAAAAAAACTTCTAACAATCGGCACCGATACAAGGGCAAGGCAACGCATAGGCGACTTGGGCGTCATTGTAAAAAAACGCCAGGGCATCGTTCTGGTTTTAGGTAATGAGGAGACAGGCTTGCCTAAAGAAGTGAAAGATCGATGTTCATGTTTGTTGAGAATTCCGGGAACAGGAAATATTGACAGCTTGAATGTATCGCAGGCTGCGGCTTTGTTTTTAAATGCGATATATAACAATTAATAGACAGTAACACCCAACTTTTTACATTTTTATTTTACCGCTAACCAACACGAACAACGACAAGATATGTGGTAAAAGTTCGTGTGGTTCGTGGTAAATTTTTTTTACCAGTTGACCCCATCAAAATTTTACCGTATCATGTTTTTGTGGCGAAACGGAAAACAGCGGACAATTCCAAATCCAAAGGATCTCAGGCGGTTGTTATTTTTTGGCTGATTTTTGTAATTGCAATTATTAGCATCTTTATGGCAAATGCCGCTACAATAAAAAAGAATTTTGATATTTTTAAAACGCGCATAACCACCCCTCCCGGCGCGGAAGAAGAAATTCCGCCGGTGGAGGAAGACCATCCTGTTACTGTTGTAGTTGATACTTCCGCGCCAAAACCTCAGGTTTCCGGAGAGACAAAACCGCAAACCACTGAACCTGCAAAACCTCAAACCACTAAACCTGAAAAACCTGCTGCTGAGACGCAGACAAAACCAAAAACTCCAACAACGCCTAAGCCGCCGCCTGTGCAGACAAGAGACAGGACTATTTATTTTGCCAATGTCGGAAGCGACGGGCAGATTCTCCATTCAAAGGTAACGCGTAAAATTCCCGTTTCTAATTCGCCAATGCAGGATGTCTTGAATGTCCTGCTTGCAGGTCCTACTGCGGAAGAATTAAGCCGCGGCCTTCTTAACCTTATTCCGAAAAACACAAGGATACTTTCAGCGACAGTTCGGGGAAATACCGCATACATCAGTTTTAGCGAAGACTTTTTATTTAACACTTTTGGCGTTGAAGGTTATGTCGCACAGCTTAGGCAGATCGTTTGGACGGTGACCGAATTTCAGAATGTAAAGGATGTGCAAATTTTAATTGAAGGCAGAAGACTGGATTATCTTGGCGAAGGTATCTGGATTGGAAGCCCAATCAGCCGTCAATCATTTTAAATCCTTTTAATCGAAACCGCTCTTCCTGTCTCTGTATCAATCTCCGCGATAATGCCCTGCATTTTTCCCGGTTTATCTGACGCCGCTATTTCCATGTGATACAGAACCTGTTTGCGTGCGCGTTCAATGCAAATTTTCGGTTCCATGCCGATTACACTGTCAACGTTGCCGGTCATTCCAAGATCGGTAATGTATGCGCTGCCCTTTGGCAATACCCGCTCATCGGCGGTTTGTATGTGAGTGTGAGTGCCGGCAACTACCGCCGCGCGCCCGTCGGCATAATAGGCAAGAGATTCTTTTTCGCGGCTGGATTCGGCATGAAAGTCCACAAGCACAATCGGCAGGGCGCGCGGATTTGGATTACCGTTTGCATTACCCGTGTGCATGGTGATAAGTTGATCAAAACATTTAAAAGGACAATCAATAGCGGTCATTAATTCGCGCCCCTGAAGATTTATAACTATCCAGTTTATTCCTTTTTTATTTATACAGGCGGATCCCGCGCCGGAAACATCCGGATTTGGCACAGCGCCTGACGGATAATTAGCCGGGCGAAGAATTTGTTTTTCAGTTTCCAGAACATGCCAGAATTCGCGTTTTTCCCAGATGTGGTTTCCTGAAGTAATCACGTCAGCACCGGCGGCGATTATGCGTTTAAAGTCATTTTCGGTCATGCCAAAACCTTCGGCTGCATTTTCACCGTTGACTGAGACAAAATCAATTTGATGTTCTTTAATCAGTTCCGGCAGTTTTGTTTCCAGAGTTTCGATGCCATGATTTCCCACTATGTCGCCAATCATGGCGGCTTTTACCGTAAGCATAATTGTATATTGCCATAAAAGCCTTCTATCTGTAAACTGTACTTATGACCAGAGGAATTTTCATCGCCGGAAACGAATCGGCTCTTAGCCGCGCTATTGAGGCGGAGACGGGCAGCCGTGTGGAGCATTTTGCCTCCGCTTTTATTCCAAACAGATTTTCCGGCGCGGTAAAAAGTTCAACGCAGGAAACGCCCCAACGCCTGCCCCTTGACTGGAATCCGTCAAGCCCTATTTCCGCCCGAACTTTGGTACTTGCCGCCGAAAACCGCCTTGAGCATATTGATGAAGCGATACTAATCTGTTCACCGCCTTCCATTCGCAGTAAAGCCTTTGATCTTTCTTTTTCTGATGTTGATATAATGTTTAACGACCATATAAAAGGATGGTTTTTTCTTGTAAAAGAACTTGCGACTGTTTTTAACAACCGTAAACGTGGAACCCTCGCCCTTGTTTATCCCGATATTTCTTCATCATCCCCAAAAGATGAAGCCGCGGATTTACTTGGCCCTCCCGCTCTCGCGTCCTTCCGCGCCCTGACTCAAAGTTTACTGTCCGCCGCCCACAACGAAGCCTATTTCACCATGGGCTTTTCAACTACCGACGCGGGTAACGAATCCGGTTTTGCCTCATTTATATTTAAAAATCTTGATGAAACGGCGAAACGCTCCAACGGCAAATTACACAAGTATGGGAAGTTCAGTTTGTTTAAGTGAAAAGTTTATTATTCATTTAATATTGAAAAATTTAAAATATTAACAGCATGAGCCGTGGTATCGACTATGTAGTCTGGTTTCCATTTACTTACAGGCTCAAAAAATGTTATATAGTTTAATTGTTTATCATATCTTATTTCATATTCGGTTGAGATAATTCCCCCGCCGGTATAATTATTCCACCATTCTTTTTCTTCTTTTGCGCTATCGGATATTTTTTGATACATATCTGATATTGACGTATATTCAGGTTTTAAAATTGTTTCTCCATCATACTCGCCGTATGGAACATCTCCGATATATTCAAATGAATCCATTACGCCATTTTTTACAACTATGTTGACTTTATAGTCATACATGGGAATTGCCCTTGAGAAATACCAATAAGGCAGTTTACCGGTTAAAGTAAAACTATAATTTTTTATATTATTATTTTTCCATTTATTCCATTCAGAATTAAATGTCTTTTCATCAAAATAAAATCCTTCTTCTGTTTCCGGAAGATTACAGGCAGAAAATAAAAAAATCCCAACAAAAACCAATATGGCAACAAAAATATTTCTTTTCATAATTGCCTTAACTAAGAATTAACTATGCTTTACTCTTTGAGCCTACAGCTTTTGCGCTGAAAAAATAAGCGCCAACAAAGTTGGCGCAGGCGGCTTCCTTCCGCAAAGAGGACAGGCGCAGTTACTGAGCTTTTACGTATTTCCATCTATTACCAAGGTTAAGCGTATCGCCGTCTATGGAATAATCCATTGTTGTTACCGCATACGCCTTATCAAGGAAAGCTTTAACTTGCTCGCTTGTCATATTCTTTCCCTTTTCAGTATGTTTCATGAATGCTTCCATTTCATTTCTTGTATACATCAGTATGGTAATGCAGTAATCTGGATAATAGCTACCGTGAATCCTGATAGGTGTCAGCGTCAGTTTGCCGTTAGCGGTAGTATAAGTTCCTTCAATACCGGTGCCGTCTTTCCTTGAGAAATTCCGATAATTCCCGTAATTATCGAAACTCCACGCTCCGACACCACCTGGCTCAGGGTCATTCCATTGTCCGTTAAGAGGGTGAGCCGGCGCCACATTTATGGAGAAAGAAGCCGTTTGCCCCTCGTATGAAACCGTTAAAGTCTGACTGCCGGCCTGGGCTTTATTAAAGCCAGTAATCTTGCAGGAAGCGATGTCGATTTTACCGCTTCCCATTTGGTCCCATGCTCCCTGTACCGCAAGACCCGGCCATTTGGGATCAGGGTCGTCACCGGTGAAGAATTTGGCTGTGGGCTGGGAAGTGACGGTCAATGATGTCAGCGGCATCACCTGTGTCTGAAAGCTGACCTCATTTTTTGAAATAGTGATCTTCACTGTTTGAGGTCCGGGTTTATGCTTGTCAAAAGTGATATCCTTGCTTTTTACAGTAACCGCCTTTTTCTTTCCATCCTTGTAGGTTCCATAGACTTTGATGTCCTTAGGGTTAATATCATCACCCTGACGCACCTGCTTGGGACCCACTACAGTATCCTTTTCCAGAGATACCAACTGCATTGACGCGCAGCCCGCCAGAATTGTCCCGATTACCGCGATAAAGGCGATAACTCCGAATAGTTTGTACAGATTTTTCATAAAAAACTCCTCTATTTATTTTATGGGAATATACATTCCATTAATATATTACCACAATAATTATTTTTTTTCTATATTAACAAATAAAAAACTAAATATAAAATTTCCCCCCTTTTCCTTTGTTATTTCTTATCTGTTATATATTATTTGCTCCCTTGTCCATATCCCCCTAATTATATAAAATTACCCCATGGAACCGCGAATCAGGGAAAAACAGACTTCAAAGTCAAGGGAAAAATTTAAAGAACCTGAGCAATTTAGGGTGATTCTCTTAAATGACGATTATACAACCATGGACTTTGTGGTCGATGTTTTAATGGAAATTTTTCATAAAAGTATTGAAGATGCCAGTAAAATAATGTTGGATGTTCATAAAAAAGGTAGGGGAGTGGTAGGGGTGTATACTTGGGATATTGCCATGACCAAAACTAAGCAGGTACATGCGGCGGCGGAGGCTAATAATTTTCCGCTTATGTGTATTATGGAGCCAATTTAGTGGATAGTAGGTAGTATTTAGTGGTTAGTATTATAGAAGAGAACGGTAATTTATGTTATATTATAAGTAGGGGATGAAAAATGAAAGTTTCCGGTCATGTACAGGCGATTATTGACGCCGCCTATAACGAAGCAAAGGTGCGAAAACATGAGTACCTTACTCCAGAACATATACTTTACGCCGCCCTTGCTTTTGACGAAGTCCAAGGGGTGCTGTTTTCCTGTGGGGCTGATTTAGCCCAGATCAAACATGGAATGGAAAGTTTCTTTGAGCAAAAAATGCCGACTACGTCCGGAGAACCTACAAAGACCGTGGGTTTTCACAATATCATTGAACGCGCTTTGATCCATTGCAAGTCAGCCCAAAAAGACATGATCGATGTGGCGGATATTCTTGTCTCCCTTTACGACGAAGAAAGGTGTTACAGCAGTTATTATCTGCGCAAGGCGGGAATAAGGCGGCTGGAACTTTTGCAGGTACTGTCCCACAGTTACGGAAACGACCCATTTTTAAATTCTCAAAGAGGCGAAAAATTTGCCGGTATAGACGAGGATGCCGATTCCCAGAAGAAAGCGGGCAAAAAAACAATGCTTGAACGTTATGCGATAGATTTAACCGCTTTGGCAAAGGAGCAAAAACTGGAGCCTGTAATCGGCAGGGGAGACGAGCTTGACCGCACCGTACAGGTGCTTTGCAGAAGAATGAAAAATAACCCTATTCATGTCGGGGATTCCGGCGTAGGAAAGACGGCGATTACGGAAGGGCTTGCCCAGAGAATTGTAGCCGGTAATGTGCCGCCGCTTCTTAAAAACTTCAGCATTTACGAGCTTGACATGGGCTCCCTTTTGGCGGGAACCAAGTACCGCGGCGATTTTGAGGAAAGGATAAAACGCGTTGTCGAAGAACTGTTAAAAAAAGAAAAAACAATTCTTTTTATCGACGAGATTCACACTCTTGTCGGAGCGGGGGCGGTTTCTGGCGGCGCGATGGACGCTTCCAATCTGCTAAAGCCCGCGCTTACTTCGGGTAAACTTCGCTGTATCGGCTCCACTACGCACGAGGAGTACAACAAGTTCTTTGAAAAAGACCGCGCGCTCTCAAGGCGTTTCCAAAAAATTGATATTAACGAACCGTCGGTAGAAACGGCGATTGACATACTCAAGGGCGTTAAAAGCCGTTACGAAGATTATCATCATGTCCACTACAGCGACGAGGTTGTGGAGACGGCGGTGCGTCTTTCCGCGCAATTTATCACGGAGCGCCGTTTGCCCGATAAAGCCATTGACGTAATTGACGAAGCCGGCGCTTATGCGCGGATTGAAGCGTACAAACATTTGCAGGAAGACTCAGGCGCGGACGGTAAAACAACTAACGAAACAGCGGAAGCGTCAACGGCGAATTTATTCGCGCAGGATTTGTTCACGACGGAAAAATCGGCGTTTGAAAAAACAGTGACTGATAAGGCGGCGGCTGACAAGACGCACAAGTCTTCAACGGTACAGGACGCTCAAATTGAAAAAATAGAAATTACCCTTCCTGTTATTGAGACTGTTATTTCCAAAATTGCGCGTATACCGCAGAGGTCAGTAGGCGAGAGTGAAAAAGACAAACTAAAAGATTTGGAAACGAGGCTTAAACAAAGGGTCTTTGGTCAGAACGACGCGATATCGGCGGTGGTAAAAGCCGTTAAACGCTCTAGGGCGGGATTCAGGGCGGACGGCAAACCTGTAGCGAACTTCCTTTTTGTGGGACCGACGGGGGTCGGCAAGACGGAACTGGCGCGGCAGTTAGCTGAAATCCTAGGGATTGCGATGCTCCGCTTTGACATGAGCGAGTATCAGGAGAAGTACACGATTTCGCGCCTTATCGGCTCCGCGCCGGGTTATGTCGGTTATGAAGACGGAGGTCAGCTGACGGACGCGGTTCGCAAACAGCCGCATGCCGTGGTTTTGCTTGATGAAATTGAAAAAGCCCACGGCGACATCTTTAACATACTTCTGCAGATTATGGACTACGCCACGCTTACCGACAATCAGGGACGCAAGGCGGACTTCCGCAATGTAATTTTGATAATGACAAGTAACGCCGGGGCAAGGGAAATTGGCAAGGGGCTTATCGGCTTTGGAGACCGGATACAGGACGACAGCGCTATAGACGACGCGGTAGAAAAATTCTTTACTCCTGAATTCCGCAACAGGCTTGACGCGATTGTCCGATTTGGCCACCTTTCACGCGATATTATGGTTTCCATTGTCCAGAAAGAGTTGGACGCTTTTACCGCCCAGCTTACGGAAAAGAACGTAACCATTACCGTTACGGAAACATGTATAGACAAACTGGCGGAAGAAGGCTACAGCAAAGAATTTGGCGCAAGAAACGCAGGCAGGCTGATAGAAGAAAAAATAAAAAGTTTCTTTGTGGATGAAGTCCTGTTTGGCGGTCTGAGCGAAGGCGGAAGCGCCGTTGTAGACTGGCGCGACGGCTACTGCATGGACATCGAAGAGGCGCAGGCTGTAACAGCGGAAAATTAGTGCCGCGTTTCCGTCCCGGTCCCGATCCAGATTTTCCCTATCTTGATACAACCGCATATTTTCAATTTCCCAATCCCAATGAATGTGAGGACAGTATCATTGCAGTAGGCGGCAATCTTTCGCCGGGAATGTTGCTCTCCGCTTACGAGCAGGGAATTTTTCCCTGGTACTCCCCCGGTGATCCCGTCATCTGGCAGTCTCCCGATCCCCGCTGTGTGATCTTTCCCGAAAAACTTCATGTCTCCGCTTCCATGCGAAAAATTTTAAACAACAATGTTTTTAAAATAACCTACGATGAAAACTTTAAAGAAGTAATCAGAAACTGCGCGGAAAAAAAGCGTCCCGGTCAGGACGGAACATGGATAACGGACGACGTAATCGAAGCATACACGGAACTGCACCAACTGGGTTTTGTACACTCCGCCGAAGCCTGGCAGGATGGAGTACTAGTCGGCGGCTGTTACGGCGTACTGCTCGGCAAAGTTTTCTGCGGCGAATCAATGTTCGCCAACGTCCCAAACGCCTCAAAAGCCGCGTTTCTCACTTTTGCGGAATTGCTTTTTGCAAGAGGCCTCGCTTTCATTGACTGCCAAATACCGACCAGACACTTAATCAGCCTGGGCGGGGAAGAAATGTCACGTAACGACTTCCTTAAACTATTAAAGAAAAATTTGTTAAGAAGAGATTTTACCACGAACCAACACGAACAACGACAAGATATGGACTAAAAGTTCGTGTAAGTACCGAAGGTACTAGTTCGTGAGGTTCGTGGTAAATTCTTATCCCGTTATGCCTCTTTATAAAAAGCGATGTATCCCCTATACGTCGTATAAAGGTCTATCTTACTGATAACCTCAAACGGCGAGTGCATTGACAGTACTGGAATGCCGCAGTCAATAACTTCTATCCCCAAATTGGCGGCATACAATGCGATGGTCCCGCCGCCGCCTTTGTCTACTTTGCCCAATTCGCCGAACTGCCACTGGACTTTATTGCGGTTCATGATTGCCTGCACCTTTGCGCAGAATTCCGCGTTGGCGTCGCTTGCGCCGCTCTTGCCGCCGGAGCCTGTGTACTTTGTAAGCACAATTCCCTTTCCTATAAAAGAGCCGTTCTTTTTGTCAAATACGCTTGAGTAGGTCGGATCAAACGCCGAGTTGACATCGGCGGACAACATGGAGGAACGCGAAAAACAGAGCCGTAAATCCGCCTGAGAGCCGCCGCAAAGGAGAGTGATGAAATTTTCAAAGTTGACGGAACGCGCGCCCGTGTTTCCGACGGAGCCGATTTCTTCCTTGTCTGACAGATAACAAATCAACGTTTTGTTGGGCGCTGATTTTTCGCGCGCAAGATCGGTGATAGCCTGTAGGGCTGGCCATGCGCAGCAGCGGTCATCGTGGCCGTAAGAGCCGATTAAACTTCTGTCAAGGCCTACGTCGCTTGCTTTAAAAGCGGGAACAAATTCAATTTCAGCGCTTGCAAAATCTCTTTCTGTAATACCGTATTTTTTGTTTAACAACTCAAGCAGATAAAGTTTTATTTTTTCTTTTTCGTCTTTATCATCGTAGGGGCGCGAACCCGCGAGAATATCAAGGTCTTCGCCTTCTACCACAACCGACGCTTTTTTATCCATCTGCTCTTTTGCAAGGTGGGGCAGAAGGTCTGTAATCGTGAACACGGGATCGCCCGGCTCTTCGCCGATGTTAATGGTTGTTTTTTTACCATTTTCGTTTACAAATACTCCGTGCATGGAAAGCGGTATGGCCGTCCACTGGTATTTTTTGATGCCGCCGTAGTAGTGGGTGTCAAAGAGCGCAAGGTCGCTGTCTTCGTATAAAGGGTTTTGTTTTAAATCAAGGCGGGGGGAATCTATATGGGCGCCGAGAATATTGCAGCCTTCGATGATGGGTTTCTTTCCGATGACGGCGGCAATGACGGACTTTCCCCGGATGTTCTGATAAACTTTCATGCCTGCCGTAAAATTTTTGTCTTTCAGAGTATCGATGTTTACAAAGCCGTTTTCATTGAGAAGTTCGCAGGCCGCCTCGGCGCATTCGCGCTCGGTCTTTCCCTCATTTAAAAAATATTTGTACGAGGAGGCAAGTGCCTCAACTTCTTTTTCAGTCTTCTTATCAATTCCTTCCCAGCAATTTTTCAGCTTGAAAAATAGTTTGTCCGATAATTTTTCTTTTTTCCCTTTTGACGATTTTGCCATAAAACTCTCCCGTTTGTATTGATAGAAAATAATTATAATCGAATATAAAAAAAAAGAGAATATTAAGGGGATTTTCGGCATGAAGGAGGCAGTCTCAATGTGAATATATTCCATTTGTAAATACACAAAAAGGTAATATTTCTCTATATTTATATAGAAAAATCTATAAAACTGCGATAATAATAATATAGATATATAATTATGAGCAATCAAAAAAACGCCCATTTTAACGAAAAAACGGCGTATAATTAGAGAGTGAAGGTTTTAGTCGTGATTAGTAATTTTTATGAGAAAAATAACATACCTCTACACGCCTTGACGGCGTGCGATATATTATCCCCCCCCCCCCCCCC
>Ga0268262_10006835_pt1 | contig 10806 bp, 11 predicted proteins | sample TergutNc150P3_FD_190354 | JGI IMG/M metagenome (GOLD analysis project Ga0268262, IMG submission 190354) | Nasutitermes corniger P3 segment gut microbial community from laboratory colony in Florida, USA - Nc150 P3 (SPAdes) (version 2) | ecosystem: Host-associated > Arthropoda: Insects >...
TAGTTGGAATATCCACCCATTACCTTGCAATGTTGGAAACAGCCCGTAATTTTCCCACCTCTGATACGCTGGAACGGCTTTCAGCCGCTCTTGAAATACCTGTATATGAACTTTTTTTAATAGATCATTCCCCAAGAGAAGAATTGGAACAACTCAGGCAAGACATAATGAACGAAATAAATCAAACCGTTAATAAGGCAATAAAACAATCATTTGCAGAAGAAAGTAAAAAACAGAGAGCAAGCACAGTGCATGATACCAGAAGAAAAAAGCGACAGATGCAAAAATAAAGACTGAAAAAAATCGTCACTAGTAATAGCCGAACATACGCAAAGTCCTAACTAGCGAATAAAATGATTATGTGCGTTCCTAGATGTATGTCCATATAAATGCTTGCGAATAAACCGAAAAAAGAGTATATTAAAACAGAGGAGTTTTTTATGGTTGCGGTTAAGGGAATATATCAAGGCGGGGATACGGTTAAATTAGACCCTCTTTCTGTTCAGTTTGCTGAACCATACGAAGTAGTAGTAGCTTTTTTGAACCCTATACAAAATATTGATAAAACAGAGGCGGATAATAAAAAAAGGCAAGAGGCATTTGAGCGTTTTATGAAGTACAGCGGCGCTTTACCCGCCGACTTTGATTATAAAAAAGAACTGAACGATTACCGTGAAGAGCGATATGGACATATTAATTGATACAAATGTAATACTGGATCATCTTTGTTATCGTCAACCGTATGCCGCCAGCGCGGGAAAGATATTGCGTTTGTGCTTTCAACGGGATTGCAAAGGTTATATAGCCGCGCATAGTATTACTAACATTTTTTATTTACTTCGCAAACAATTCTCTGCAAGCGAAAGAAAAGGAATGTTATTAGACCTTTGCGATTTTATTGATGTTATTGGTATACAGAAAAAACAAATTATTGACGCGCTTAACGATAATGAATATGCGGATTTAGAAGATCGTATACAGTTTGAATGCGCCCAAATAATTAACGCGCACTACATTATTACCCGTAATATTGATGATTTTCCTGATTCCCCTATACCTGTAATTTCACCTGAAGATTTTTTGAAAATAATAGCAAACTCCAAGTAAAATGCTTTACATATTGCGGATTTCATCAAAACATGGTTTTATTTGCTAATGAATGAGTTTTACGCCGCGTTTATCCCCGGCTTACAGAACTTAATCGCCGATGTAATAAAAGAGCGTCTTCCCGATGTAAAGATTCATAAACTGCTTGACGGCGCCGTTTTATTTGAAACCGCCACAGACTACGATAAACTTAACTTTTTTTGTTTTAACAATATTTTTGCTGTAATAAGCGTAATGGAACAAGCGGATAACGATGTCAAGCCGAAGACCGCGCTTGAAAAGCACATAAAGTCAGCGGTAAAAAGCAATGCCGCAAGTGATATTATCAATAACAATAATAAAAAATTTCACACTTTCAGAATTGTCGCCTCCGCCGAAAATATCCCCGCGGCGATTGATGAAAAGACAAGAGCAGACGCGGAAAGTTATATTTCCCGGTTTTCAGGTTTGAAAGTGAATAGAAGCCTGCCCGATACGGAATTCTGGTTTTTGTTTAGAAGCGAAAAGTCTCAAAATGATTTCTCGGTCTTTATGAAACGCCTTACAATTCGCCCTTCATGGGAAAAGACGCTTCACAAAGGAGAACTGCCGCCGCCTCTGGCGTGGACATTGTGCCGCCTTGCGCGTCTTGTCCATGGCGATACAGTTCTGGACCCATTTTGCGGTTACGGCTCAATTCCCGACGCTGCGTTAAAACATTTTCATATAAATAAATTCATCGCATGCGACAATAACAGGGAAGCCGCCTTGTACACAAAAGCAAGATTTAACAAGCGCAAGAAAGACGACTTCGTTTTTTATGAGAACGATTTTTCTGCGCTGATTTCCCTTATTGAAGAGAAAAGCATAGACGCGATTGTTACAGATCCTCCGTGGGGAGAGTACAAGGAAATCAATAAAAATGCTTTCTATAAAGAGATGTTTGATGTTTTTCAAAGATTACTCAAAGATGATGGAAGAATAGTATTGTTATGCGCAAATAACGATGATTTTTTGAATAAAGTGCCAAACAATTTTAAACTTGAAGCCAGAACCCCCATACTGCTTTCCGGTAAAAAGGCGGTTATTTTTCAATATATCTACATTGCTCAAGTGCGTTCATAAATGTATGCCTATTATTAAGACTAAAAAAAACACCTACTAGGTAATAGCCGAGCATACGCGAAGCTCTGCCGGTGATCTTGGCGTGGATCGCCTACCAAGCCATGCCAAAGCATGCGTAGAATAATGTCACGGCCACTAATCACCGGCAGGGCTTCGCGTATGTCGGCTTTTACACAGAGTGATTGTTTTTCGCTTTTATAAAACTTCAGGCATACATCGTTCTATCCCACAAGAACACATGTAAAACCATCAAATATACACCTTGTTAATCCCCCAATTAAGATGTAAAATTAACTATAGATATAACAAGGAGTAAATTATGAATTTAATTTTTTTAGGCCCCCCGGGCGCAGGTAAAGGAACTTTAGCCGTCAAAGCCGTAGAGATACTTGGCGTGCCGCAGATAAGCACCGGCTCAATTTTCAGGACGGCAATAGCGGACGGGACCCCGCTTGGTCTTAAAGTTAAAGCCATCATTGATGCCGGAAAACTTGTAGACGACGAGACCACAATCGCCCTTGTAAAAGAGCGCCTTGCCAAAGACGACGTTAAAAAAGGTTATATTTTAGACGGCTTCCCCCGAACAATTCCCCAGGCGGAAGCGCTGGCGGGTTTTTCCAAAGTGGACAAGGTTATCAATTTTGATATTCCCGATTCAGGCGTACTTGCGCGGCTTGGAGGACGCAGAGTCTGCCGTAAATGCGGATTCAATTTTCACACTATTTTTAACAAGCCAAAAAAAGAAGGAGTCTGCGATCATTGCGGCGGAGAAGTGTATATACGCGACGACGACAAGCCTGAGGCCGTTCAGAAACGCCTTGAAGTGTACCGCGCCCAAACAGCCCCTTTAATTGATTATTACCGGGGGAAAGGCCTGCTTCTTGATATAGACGCAAGACCGATGGTTGATCAAATCGTAATCAATTTTAAGAAGGCGATGGGAATATAGACAGTGTTTTTAAAGAACAGACTGTTTTTATGTTTTCTGTTATTGATCATGCTTTCTTCTTTTTCAAAATGCTCGTCCTCGCCGCCCGATTTTTCGGAAGACGACTGGTATGAGAAAACTCACGCGCCGGATACTTCTCTTTTATACGCGAATAACGTAGCCGCCGACGGTACGTTCTTTAATCCATGGATGGAAAGGGAAAAAAGAAAAGGCCGATATACCCGAAGCAAAGGGCAATTTGAGGAACCATCCAAAGCCCAATACGGAGAAGTCCCCAATGATTTTTCTTATCTTTCAGATAACGCTTTTGACAGCATAACCAACGCCGGCCACGCCTCGATAATTATCAAGATGAACGGGCAGACAATTTTTACAGACCCGTTTTTCTCCAACGCCGCGCTTATTGTACGAAAGAAAGTAAAAATAAAATTTGATTTTTCCAAAGTTCCGAATAAGCCGATTGTGTTAATAAGCCACAATCATTATGATCATCTGGATAAATTTACTGTAAAGCGGCTCGCAAAAAAAGATGCGGTTTTTATCGTCCCCTTAGGTTTAAAAAAACTTGTTTCAGGTTACGGCGCGAAGGAAGTGCATGAGCTTGGCTGGTGGCAGAATATCACTATTAACGGCATTGAATATACGTTTGTGCCTTCCCAGCATTGGTCTCGGCGGATAGGGCAAAAGAGCGGCTTCTCTTTGTGGGGCGGGTATATTATAAAAGGCGCGAAAACAATTTATTTTTCAGGCGACTCCGGTTATTTTATCGGTTTTAAAGAATTCGGAAATAAATGGAATATTGATTATGCTATTATGGGGGCGGGCGCTTATGAGCCGCGCTGGTTTATGCATTACGCGCACATGAACGTAAAAGAGTTTTTAATGGCGGCGAAGGAGACAAAGGCAAAGATTTCAATTCCCATGCATTTTGGTGTTATTACTCTGAGCAACGAGCCCCTGCTTTATCCGTTACTTGAAATTGACAACGCGATCAAACAAAACCCTGAACTTGCGAAAAACATACTTCCGTTAAGGGTAGGAGAGTATACAAAGATAGAATGATATTTCTTTCCAAAGTATTTACATATTTAATTCTTCCACCGGGATGTTTTATCGTTGTACTTTTCTTTGTTGTTATTTTCTTGCCGAAAAAAAAGAAAATATTTCCTTTTCTTGCGTTATTATTTATATATTTATTATCAATACAGCCTGTTTCCGATTTACTGCTGAAACCTCTGGAAAACGCGTATCCGCCATTGTCGTCCGAATTAATAAAAAACTGGCCTCAGGCTGTTGTGATTTTAGGCGGCGGAACAATTCAAGGTTCGCCGGAGGCGGGGGAGGGTAAGGATACCCTTACATCGGACGCGATGAAAAGAGTAGTTTACGCCTTCTCGCTTCATAATACATTTAACGTTCCTTTTGTTTTTACAGGCGGAAAGGTTTTTGAATACGGACAGGAGCCGGAAGCGATAACTGCGGGCAGGCTGCTTATTTCTTTGGGACTGCCAAACAACCGGATTGTTCTGGAAACAACAAGCCGTAATACATGGGAGAACGCGAGGGAAACGGCGAGGTTGGGATTTGAGAAAGTTGTTTTAGTAACATCGGCATATCACGTTAAACGCGGTGTTTATTGTTTTAAACGGCAAGGCATATCTGTAATTGCCGCCCCTACGGATTATAAATGCGATCGCGGGCGTAATTATGATTTTTTCAGTTTTATGCCGACGATAGGTTGTTTAAATAACTCATGGTTAGCCATACATGAATATATCGGATTGTTAACGTATAGAATTATTTACAGGTAACTTACAAGCGCTTTACTGATTTTTTCCGTAAGTTCCGCCGCCGCATCGTTCAAATCTGTTATGCAGTTATCCTTTTCACTGCGCTTTTTTATCTCTACCTGCGCCGGTGATTGGGCAAGCCCCTTGTCGCCGATTACCACGCGCCAGGGAATACCGATAAGATCCGCGTCGTTAAACTTAACGCCGGGGCGTTCATTACGGTCGTCAAGCAATACTTCGATGCCGGCCTGTGTAAGCTCAGCGGCAAGTTTGTCTGCGGCTTCTTTTACCGCGCCGTCGTATTTAATCGGAACAATGATAACATGATACGGCGCGACGGAGACAGGCCAAATGATTCCCGCTTCATCATGGTGTTCCTCAATTACGGAAGCAAGAGTGCGGTCAACCCCTATGCCGTAACAGCCCATTACAGGCATTTGTGTTTTTCCGTTTTCATCAAGGTAGGTTACGTTCATTGAGCGTGTGTACTTGTAACCGAGCTTGAAAATGTGTCCAAGCTCATTACCCATTTTTGTGTACAATTCGCCGCCGCACTGTGAGCAGAGGTCTCCGGCTTTTACGGTACGCACGTCTACAGACCTTTGGTCTGAAATCATCCACCCTTCAAAATCGCGCCCGTAAGCCGCGTGTTTGTAGTGAAAGTCTTTCGCAAGCGCGCCCGTTACGGCATCATTCATTCCCGTAACCGTATGATCGATAATAACAGGCAGACTTTTTAAACCGACAGGACCAGCAAAGCCTACAGGCGCGTTTGTAAGGCGCGTAACATCGACATCGGCGGCAAGGCTTACTTCGCTAGCTTTAAGAACGGACGCTAGTTTTACTTCGTTCACGTCAAGATCACCGCGAATTGCCACCGCGAAGAAGACTTGCGGATACACGGCCGGCGCGTCAGGCGACGGTTTCTTTCGCTCAAGATTGGCGCAGCCCGGGGCGGAGGAGAGATCTAACTCAACATTGACGGCGCGATAAATCAGCGTCTTTATAAAACTTTGCGGCGCTGTTTTAAGAAAGGCGCAAAGCTCCTCTATGGTTTTTGCGTTTGGAGTATCTATTTTTTCGATAGGGGGAATATTCGCCGCCGCGGTTTTTGCGGCTTCAATAGAGGCTTGAGCCGTAAAATCAGGTTTGCAGGAGGCTTTCTCAACATTAGCTGCATAATCGCATTTCTTGCAGAGGATCAATGTATTGTCGCCGATTTCGCTTTCCACCATAAATTCTTCCGAGCCCGAGCCGCCCATAGCGCCCGAATCGGCTTTTACAGGAATTACCGAAAGCCCGCAGCGTTTGAAAATTTTGCGGTACGCGCGCCCCATAACCTGATATGTTTCATCAAGGCTTTTATCGTCCGCATGCCATGAATAAGCGTCTTTCATTACAAATTCGCGCCCTCTCATTACACCGTAACGCGGTCGTATTTCGTCCCGAAACTTGGTATTAATCTGGTAGAGCGCGAGCGGAAGCTGGCGGTAACTTGAAAGCTCGTCTCGCACGGTGGCGGTAAAAACTTCTTCGGCGGTAGGGGAGACGACAAAATCGTTATCAAGCCGGTTCTTTACCCTCAGCATTGATTCGCCCATAGAATCCCACCGGCCGGATTCCTTCCATAATTCGCCGGGTACGACCACTGTCGGTTTTATCTCCAAAGCGCCCGCGGCGTTCATTTCCTCACGTACAATTTGCTCGACCTTGCGGAAAGACCGCAAACCCAGAGGAAGATAGGTAAAAAGCCCGTTAGCGAGTTTTCGCAAAAGCCCGGCGCGGAACATGAGCCTGTGGCTTGCGATAACCGCGTCCGCCGGGACTTCGCGCAGAGTGGGAATAAAGGCGCTTGAATAGTTCATAATGAAGTTTATCAATTTTTAAGAATTATGAAAACCACAAAAGGGCTTGACGAACCCCTCTGTTTTTGATAGTTTATAAAAACATTGGGGGCGTAGTGAAGCTGGTTTATCACGCTGGCCTGTCAAGCCGGAAATCGCGGGTTCAAGCCCCGTCGCTCCCGTAAAAACCGTCCATACGGACGGTTTTTCACTTTTCGGGCAGTAGCGCAGTTGGTAGCGCGCTTGGTTCGGGACCAAGAGGTCCCCGGTTCAAATCCGGGTTGCCCGATAAAATAAAAATTTGTTATAAATTTATGAAGAGCGATTTTGATTAGTTATTTAAATAATACACGGATTTGAAACGGAGCGCTCCTGTAAAAATGCTAAAGCGTAAGCCTTGACCGATAAAGTCGGCGCATGGACGCGCCGGGAGCGCGTAGTCGGGGGTGGAGGGAGTTGACAGGAGTCAACGACCGGAACCCCAAATCCGGGTTGCCCGAAGGAATTTATTTAGTATTAACTTTTGGTATCTTCTCAACACAAAAATCATATATAGCTTGTGCCTTGCCTATAGCCATTTTTGCAATTACATCGTCAACTGCCAATTCGTTTGGATAACGAACTGCAACGCCATAAGGGATTAAATCGGCGCAGGCATCCAATATATCTGAAAACGAATTATCGTGATTTATACATATCTGACATAATTCAATTAAATTATGCGTTTTGGGCGGCTCAATATTTTTGTAAAGTATATATCCTTTTAGAGCTTTTTCTGCAGATTGTTGACTGAGATAACAGGCGATTTCTGTTTGCTTTGGGTGTAAATCTTCGTATAAGTGCTTGCTGATATTAGATCATTCTGAGAATATTTTAGCCACTCATGCACAAGACTAATGTCGCTCATATAGAATTACCCCATCATTCGCTATTCTGCGTTCTATAGTTGGTTGTGTGCTGCGCCACTCAAAACGGGATTTATAGTTGGCAAGTACATCAATAGGCGGTGTCATCGGTCTTTTAGCTAAACTGCGATAAATTTTTTGAAGGACTAAAATAGGTTTTTCGGTATCATCTTTTAAAACTACGAAAAAATCGTAATCACTGTCTTCACGGGGAATTCCATAGGCACGAGAACCGAATAAAATGATTTTTTCGCAGGTTTCACCGACAGTATTGAGAATGTTATCTTTGATTGCGATAATATCATCGTTTACCATGAATATAATTCTCCTTGAAATATATAAAAGCTACTATTAATTATAACATAAAAATCGACATAAAAATACTATCACCTTTACCTTGAAAACATTGAAAAAAGCCGTGCTCAGGCACTGCGCCAACTCTTTGGGTTAAACGCTCCTTTATTGCACGGCTCATCAAACATATTAAATTAAGCTATAGTGTTTTTCAAGTAAAACCTTATTTTCTATCAGTACCCCAAAAACCGAGTAACCATAGGGAGCATTATTGTAAAACTATGTGATTTTTAATTGAATAATGAACTTTCCCATAATTAACATATACAGGTCTGCCTATTGGTTTTCCAATTTTATTATTTTTGTTTGCTTTTCAATTTTGCTAATTTTTCTTCGAGCATGGTCAAATTTTCACTAGAAACATTTATTGTAATTCCATTTAGTTCTTTCAATCCCATTAATGCTGGTTCTAATAATATATCATATTTTATTCCAAAATAATACATTGCAGAAGCAATTGCATTTTGAGATGCTTTACCAATTGGTTGAGAAAAATATGCATTTTTTTTAATATAGTCTATAGCTTTATTAATTTCTTCTTCATTATTAATTGAAGTAATTTTATTAATAATGCCTTCAATGAATTCCTTTGAAATTTCAGTTTTTTGTCTTCCATCAATAATATTCATTAATTCAACAAACAATTTTATTAAATTTATTTGACTTTTAATTGTTTGATTTCTTATTAATGCTTTTTGTCTATTAGTTTTTAAGAAAATGTTTATTAATGTGATGATAATAGTGACAAATGTACCAAGTAATCCCAAAAAAATTGTTGCTGGTGAATATATTTTATCTATTATATTTACAAAAACACTCATACTTATCTCCTATATATTATATACTAAATTTATCATTTATTATCAATGCATTAATATTTAATTCATGTTATGCAAGAATATTATGATAGCCTAATTACATGTGTATTAATAACAATTTTGGGGCAATATTACCCCATGCTAATTATTGCAAGTAAAGACTGCTTGCCTCCGTAAAAGAGTCAATTACATATCTTGCAACGCCAATGTTAGATATTTCCACCCTGTAGCAAATTGCATAAAATGCTAGTGGAACTTTATCGTAATACTCCATTAAAGTAAAACTATTTGGGGACGAAGATATACTTCGTTCCGAAATACGCCATGTGCCAATTATCGAACTTCTATCAATACTAACATAAGAAGATTCAAAAAACAAGGTTTTTCCCTTATTTGCTGGGTTATTGGCTTCCCCGACCGCTTGTAGAAGAGTTTTCTTTACATACTCTTTCCCTTCTGGAGAAAATCGTGATTTCTGACGTTCTGCTTCTATTTTTGCTTGATCAGCTTTAGCAATATCTTCAGCAGTTGGTTTACTAACATGCTTTCCTGTGATTTCAATTTTGTCTATAACAAATTTGCTGTTTTTACCAAATCTGGTAATCCCTCTATACCATATAGTAACATAATTTTCAATCTCCAATCCTGGAGGTAAATTATTGTTATGTGTAAACCAACGGCCACTTGCATTTACTTTAATATTTTTATTATTTTTATCTTCCAAAATTAAATTCTTTGAGAAATAGTAACCATCAAAATTTTTTTTATCTTTTTCATAAGAAGTAACAATATCTATGGCTGATTGCATAGAAATTTCTATATAATCATTAAAATTCGGAGTATACCCTTCATATAAAATTGCCGAATTTGTACTACCTTCATTGAAAAATTTATCCCAAGAACTATTTGTGCTTTGAGCGCCAATTTCCATAACCAATACAGCAAGAAAAACAACAATTAATAATTTTTTCATAATCTTCTCTCCCTTCTTTTAGTTCTGATCCGCTAAAAATTTATTTTCAGGGCAACGCCCTTTTTCTGCCCAACGGGCAATTTTTCACCCTTATTTACCGCTCATATTTCCTTTTAACAAAACACGTACACTATCCGCAGAGTCCGCCCCTGTAATTGTGTTTTGCAGAGAAACAAGGCTTTGAAGATAGTCTTTTAGTTGAGATTGTCCCTCTGTTGATAATTGATGAAAATTTTGTTCTAAAAAGTTAATACCAGAGGAGTAGCTTTTCGAATATCCTGTATCATTTCCCGCATAATATAACATAGTAATATAATAATACACACAATGTAAGGTAATGTCAACACAATTAAGATAAAAAAATACAAATTATATTGTATTAGTTATCTTATTTGCCTTGTAACTCAATCTCTGCTTTGGTATTCTTAAACCAATGGATAAGGCATTAGGAGAACGTCTAATAGAGCTAAGAACTGCTTTAGGCCTCACTCAAGAGGAATTTGCCCAAAAAATAAGAGTTTCTGCCAGTTACATTACATCTCTTGAACGTTCTCATCGTGAATTAAACCCCCGGCTTATCAAACTAATCTCCGACACTTTTGGAGCCAATGAAAACTGGCTTAAAACAGGAAAAGGCAAAATGTTTACAAACCCCAAAGATGTCAGTTTGGACGAAGTAATAGACCTCTATAAACAACTGCACCCAAAACTGCAAAAACTTGTCATTAAACAGCTTAAGGTTCTGCTGGAAATGAACAAGATTCCCGAAGGAGAGGAATTGTAATAAATTTCTTGTAGCTTGCCTGACCACTCTGGAGTGGTCAGGTTCGTGTTGAGTCCTTCTATAATCTTTTGATGTTATCCTATTTTGCCTTGCTCAACGCCGCTACCGCCGCGCCGAAAAGACTCGCCTGTTCCACAGGAGATACAACATAAGGACGCGGCTTTTCCCTGAACAGCAT
>Ga0268262_10006837_pt1 | contig 10805 bp, 8 predicted proteins | sample TergutNc150P3_FD_190354 | JGI IMG/M metagenome (GOLD analysis project Ga0268262, IMG submission 190354) | Nasutitermes corniger P3 segment gut microbial community from laboratory colony in Florida, USA - Nc150 P3 (SPAdes) (version 2) | ecosystem: Host-associated > Arthropoda: Insects > Digestive...
AAGCCCTGAAAATTGTGTTGGGGGATCACGTTGCCCAAAAGGGCTCCAATCTAACCGCCGAGCGCCTGCGCTTTGACTTTTCCCACAACGCGCCGATGACGGCGGAGGAAATCAAAAAGGTTCAGGAAATTGTTAACGAGCAGATTCAGAAAAACCTGCCGGTAAGTATGGAGATCATGGAACTGGAAAAAGCCAAAGCCTCAGGCGTTACCGCGCTTTTTGGCGAAAAATACGAATCCCAGGTTAAGGTTTATACCATAGGGCAGAAGGGGCAGGCGTTTTCCAGGGAAGTCTGCGGCGGCCCGCATGTGGAAAATACCGGTACTTTAGGAAAATTTATTATCCAAAAGGAGCAGTCCTCATCGTCGGGCGTCCGCAGAATCAGGGCTGTCCTTGAATAGCGCCACAGCGCAGGTTCATGTGGGCTACGGACAAGTCCAGTAACCAAATTGGGGCATTTTGTTTTTATATGAAGGATTAATATGAAGCGGTATCTTATTCTTTTTATTTTAACTGTTTTTCCTTTGACGTTAGCCGTTGCCCAGGCGGATCTGCAGCCTGTCGCGTTGGTGAATCTGACAAAAAGCGAGCCAATCACGGTAAAACAGCTTAAAGCCGAGATTGAAAAATACTACTGGCAAAACATAACTACCCGCCTTGGGCGCGTCCCCACAGCAATAGAAATAAGCAGGGAAGTACAAAATTGCAGCATGGAAACAAAACGGCAAGTTTTGGAAGTTCTTATCAATAACAAGCTTGCCATGCAGGCCGCGGAACGGGACAATATCACCGTTACTGACAACGAAATAAACCAGCAAATAAACCTGCTAAAGGCACAGATGGCCCAAACAATAGGGCGCCAGGCTACTGACGAAGAATTTGCCAAAGCGATTAAAGAAGAAACCGGCCAGGATCTTCCCGCTTTCAGGGAGACCATAAAGCGGCAGGGCATAGTCCAAAAATACCTGCTAGCAAAAAAACAGAATCTGTTTTCAAATATTAAACAGCCAACGGACGCAGAAATCGTTAATTTTTATAACCTGAATAAAGCCCGGTTTGTCAGGCCCGATACGGTACGATTTTCCATGATTCAGGTTCCCTACGGTTCGGACACAGCCTCCAAAAACAGGGCGAAAGAGCTTGCCGACAGGCTTTTTCGGGATATTGGCTCGGACCCTTCAAAATTCGACGAAGCGGTCGTGAGAGGCCAGGCTCCCAATTCCGGTTACCAGGCCGGAGATGGGGGATACCTCCCGCGTAACACTGAAGCCCAGCAGGTTGTCGGAGCTATTTTCATGAATACCGCCTTTTCATTAAAGCAGGGTGAAGTATCCAGGCTAATCGAAGGTGTCGAGGGCTATCAGATCATTAAAGTTACCGAAACCCTGCAACAGAAAGCCCTGGAACTGGATGAAATAACAGAGCCCGGAAGCCGTGTAACTGTAAGACAGTTCATAGCGACAAATTTGTTGAGCCAAAGACAGCAGGAAACCCTGGACAGAGCGTCCAAAGAGCTGATAGCGGAACTCAGGACCGGAAATCCGTTTCGAATAATGGAAAACAACCTCAACTGGTAAATGGCCTCAAGGAGAAAAGGACGAATTCTGGCTTTCCAGGCCCTCTATTCCTGGGATATACGCTACAGCCAAGCAGGAAACGCTTCTATCCCCGATTCTATCTCTGAGGGGCTTCTGGATTTTTCCTGGGCCGAGGGGGATGTCCCGCTTGACGAAAAGATGGCCGCCTTTTCCCGACTTTTGGTAACGGGGACTTTAGAGAACATAACCAGCGTTGACGGCATGATCCAAAGACACCTTGAAAACTGGGAAATAAACCGGCTAAACCGGGTCGATCTTGCGGTTCTAAGGATGAGCGTGTACACGCTTATGTTTCAGGGCGAAACGCCGCCTTCTGTGGTAATAGATGAAGCCGTGGAAATTTCCAGGGAATTCGGCGGCGATGATTCCTACCGCTTTGTCAACGGCGTCCTGGACAGCATCAGAAAGGCCCTGTCAGGCGAGGCGGCTCCCAAATGAAAAAAAATAAACTATCAGCTAACCCGCTAAAGCTGGTCAGCGTCGCGGGCCTTGTCCTTGCCCTAATCGTTTCCTGGGGGATGGTACTATCCGCATTATTCTGGGGAAGGATCGATAAGGAAGTATTGCCTGAAAGTTCCTTTGCCAGGGAACTAAAGGCTTACGATCTTTTTGACGCCCCCAAACGCGTAATTGAAGGGGAAAATCCCGATCAGATTGAAAGGATGCTTACAAGGCTGCAAAAGAACGCAAAAACCGCGGAAGCGCAGCTTTCGGTGTTAAAACGGCGAAGGGCCCTTGCCCTGATCGACAGGCGTTACATCAGCGCCTACGCGAAAGCTGCCGGAGCAGCGGCTGAGGCCTTTACCCGCTCTCCTCCCATTGCCGCTGTTGCCGCGGAAGCAATAATGCTTGGCGGCGTTTCGACAGAAAACGATGCTGCCCTGCTTAGAGATTACGCTTCCAGGATTTCCCAATACCGCTTTGATATGCTCAGCTTAAGCGCAAGCGTATTAGCCGGGGAGCTTGACAGCCCCTCCAGGGCCGCCGCCTTGCCGCTCTTGGGCGATCTGCCCGCCCTGGATCTGTCCGGGCTTTCAGAAAATACCCAAAGGGATCTCCTTATGGATGAATTTCTGCTTCGCGCATACTCCGGCGATATTTCAGCCGCTACGTCCGAAATCAATAATTTATTGAATACAGGCGCGACGGAAATAAAAAGAATGGGGGCGGATTTCTTTTTTGATCACAATAACCCTCTCAGGGCGGCTGAACTATTCCTAAGCCTTGACGGCGAAAACGACTTTGCGAGGGCCGCGGACGCGCTGGCTTTGGCAGGGGAGATCCCCGGGGCCAGGAACATCTGGCTCGCCTTATCCGGAGGAGGCCCGGGCGCAGAGCCAAAGGCCGGTTTGCGCTACCTGTACAACCTCGCGTCTTCCTCGCCGGATGAAGCGGAAGAGGAATCCTGGCTTGAAAGGTTGTTTTCCCAGTCCCAGGGAACCCAATACAGGCAGGGCGGCCTGGACAGTTTAAGCGTGTACAGCGTAATAAGGTATACCAGGCTTTTGGACGCAGAGCGCGGCATTGCCGTTCTGGAGGATATGAAGGGGGTTCCGCTTTTGGACCTGGAGCTTCTCCGCCGGAAGCAGCCTGCATGGCCCCCAAAACGGGCCGCATCTGAAACCTGGGCGTTGCTTGCCCGTTCCGGCGACGACTCGGATCTGTACGAGTGGGCCGCATGGTATTTTGAGCATCAGAGGCTCTATTCTGAAATTACAATGCTTCTAAAAGAGGCTGCCCGCAAAGGGATGACCGGATCATGGTTCGATCTTCACACCAGCCTTGCCTTAATAAGGGACGGCAAAATTTCCGAGGCGGAAAAAATTCTGGAAGCCCGTTTCAGGGATCCCTCTTTAGCGGACTGGAGAATCGCGGCCAATCTCGGCCGGATTCAGGAAAGCCGCCGCTCTATCTCTTCCGCTTTGGAGTACTACCAGGCCGCCGCCGTCCTGGCCAAAGACAAGCCCTCCGCCGCTTTGGTACAACTGCGCCTTGGACGCTGCTTTGAAGCCTTGGGCCGCATGGCTGAAAGCTACCGCGCCATAGAGCTGGCTTATGAACTGGACAGTGACAACATAAACGTTCGCCGCGAATTCCGGCGTATCGAAGGCCGCTAGCGCTCTGTTAGAACTTCCCGCCGCGGCCGCCGTGGCTCCTTCCGGAAGAGCTTGTATGAATACCCCCCCCTCCCGAGGAACCTGAATTGTTTGCCCTGGCTATTTTGCTGATATTGCTGTAAAGGAATTGATCCTGCTGTACCGCAAAAGACAAACTCCCCGGAGTAATATAAGCTGTTGCCTGGGTTTGCGAAAGGGCGGTGTTCATGCTTTTTTTCCAGATTCCGACAATTAAAAACCCTGTTCCCAGGGATACTAACCAGGCAATAGCCACCATAATTACGTTGTATTCATAAAAGACGTTGTAATGACCGCCTTCGGCGTCAATAACTAGAAACTTTTCCCAATTCTTTACAAAAGCAGCGAAGGCTTTGTAATAGTCATCATTCCTGAGAGAATTAAGCACATCTTTTTCCAGTTTTGCGGCAGCCGCATCATTAAAGATCCCTGTGCCCCTGCCAGACGTACTGAACCAGTAATCCCGGGTTCCAATAACTACCAGAAACAGGCAGCCGTCACGCTCCTGCCCGATGCCGTAACCGTTATAATCAAAAAAATCATCCGCATAGTCTTTCGGCTCCGCATTGCCTATGTCATTCTCCGTTACTATCACAAGATCAAAATTGTAATTTAAGGATATAGTATCCGCCAAATCCTGGAGGCTTGCCGCCTCGGCAGCGCTTAAAAGACCGGCGCTGTCTATAACACGGCTCTTTGCAAAAAGAGGGGCGGAAATAATGAATATTGCCAGAGATAACAAAAACAGCTTTAGCTTTATTTTCATTTCATGTTCCTTATAAAAATATGCGAAGAAGCTGAATAACAGCGGTAAAGACCGTGCCAAAGATCGCCGTGAACATTAGAACGAACCTTGCGGCTTTCCCCTTGTCAACAGGAAGTTTACCCACAAAGCGGCCTGTTTGGCCGTTCATTATAAACTGATAATTTTTCTTGCTGTATTTTGTGTTCAGGATCCACACCGGAAACAGCGCGTAGCTTATCTTGCCGTTTTCAATATTAACTGTGGAACTCTCCAGCGCTACCGAGGAATAGCCTGAAATAGAGCGGGCAAACTCTGTTTCTATCGAATTTTTGATCCTTGAGTTTGCCCTTCCCTTGCTTGCCTCGACATCCACATCGTACTTTTCCGCGGAATAGCCGGCGAGGTATTCGCTTTGAAAGTCATTTATCTGGGCATAGTCGAAAGGTTCAATGGCGTCCATGTAGGCGTCATCCATCTTCTCCGAGCCGTCAACAGGGATTTTTTCAAAATTCAGGCTGCCTTCCCTTATAACGGAATAAAAATCGGTTTTGGTGTAGTTAAACCTCTCGTCGCTCCAGGCTCTTACCTTTGTCGCCTTGTACCTTATGCGGGCCCTGGCTTTGGCGTCAAAGAGCCAGAACGGGGCGTACATACCCTGAATATTTTCGATGCGATTTTCCTTATTAAAAAAGTTCGGCAAAAGCCGCTTTCCGTTGCAGAACCGCTTAAGGGCCTCCACCGCGGATTTCTTTTCCAGCTTAAAGGGGATACAGTACTCAGGCTTTAACATTCCCTGAACACGTTTTTGCACTATCTGGGCATTGCCGCAGCAGGGACAGACCATTGCGATTGTATTTTTGTCCCCGATTAGCTCCGCCCCGCAAGATGGGCATGAACCGGTACTGAGATCGACAAGATCGCTTTCTTTCCAGGTTTCTCCGGGGCCGGATTTCCAGTCAAAACGATCTCCAGCCTGGGATTCAACTTCTTTTTGATAGTCAGTCAGCGCCTTTATTTCAAATTCAGCGTCACAGTAGGGGCATTTCATGTGTTGAGTGGCACTGTCGAATTTAACAGTCCCGCTGCAGTTGGGGCACTTGTACTCTTTTATGTCCATAACTTTCCCTTTTTAAGGCTGCGGCTTTCCACATTCGCTGCAGAATTTCCCGGTATTGCCGCTGTGACCGCAGGAACAGGTCCAACCGGCGGCGGCAGGCTGCGGCTTTCCGCACTCGCTGCAGAATTTCCCGGTATTGCCGCTGTGGCCGCAGGCACAGGTCCAGCCTACGGCAGGCTGCGGTTTCCCGCATTCGGCGCAGAATTTCCCGGTGTTGCCGCCGTGGCCGCAGGCGCAGTTCCAGCCGCCAGCAGCGGGCGCTGCCTGTTGAGGCGCCGCTTGCTGCTGCGGCGCAGCCTGACCCATAGCAAACAGGTTCTGTGGATTTGTACCGCCAGCCATGCCTGCCATACCCATCCCCATAAAACCGGTCATGGCCCCGGCGGTGTTCCCGGCGGCTGTCCGCATCGCGTCGCTTTGGGCGTTTACCAACGAGGCCGCGGCCATGGTCGGGTCGCGCATTACAGCCGCTGTCTGAATCTGCTTTATCCTAGTCTCGTCCTCTTCGGTTGCGGCGCAGGTTATCCCGAAATTGACAATCTCTATGCCGCGGCCATCCCTCCATTTCGCCGTCAAAGCCTCGTTTAACAGCTCCGCAAGCTTATCCGTCTGGGCCGAAATCATGTGGTATTCCAGGCCCGCGCCGAGTTTTGCCAGCGAAGGCCCCAAAACGGTAACAATCTCGCTCTTTAACTGGCTGTCGATCTTGTCGCGGGTGTAGTTTTCTTCCACATTTCCGCAAACATTCGCGTAGAACAGCGCCGGATTGGTCATTCGGTAGGAATATTCCCCGTTGGCCCTAAGGCTTATGGTAAGGCGCAGGTTCATGGTCGGGTCAACTATCAGGTAGGGAATCGGCGTCGGGGTACCGTATTTATTCCCCATGATTTCCTTAGTATTAAAGTAATATATTCTTTGATCTTTTCCCGGGCTGCCGCCGTACTTAAAGCGCTCTCCCATGTTTTTCAGGGCGTCAATTATGCCCTTGCCAAGGCTGCCGTAGAAAATACTGGGTTCCGAAGACTGATCATAGGTATACTGGCCCTCTTCGGCGCAAAATTCCGCGATACGGCCGTTATCGATAATAAGGGCGGCTTGCCCCTTATTCACAACAATACCTGACCCGTTGGAAATGACATTGTTTTCTCCCTTGGTATTACTGCTTCTTTTACTGACCCTCCTCTGGCCTTTAGCCGCTAAAACATCCGCTTCCAGGCTTTCGCAAACAAAAAACTCCAGCCACTGATCCGCCATAACGCCGCCGGCTGCGCCCATTACCGCTTTTATTAAACCCATATAATACTCCTTCTGTCTTTAAATGTTATTTTAAAGTTAGCCCGTCCATAATAAGTCTACATTACGGGTAGACACTAATTAGATTCAGTATCTTCCAAAAATCATATTTTGACAAGAAAAACGGTATTATTAACCAAAAAATCGTTTGACTTTCCCATAAATATATGGTTTACTTTAGGTGTGATGCTTAAAAAACCATCAATAGTAGTTTTTTTACTAAGCGTTAGAATCACTATATAAACGATAAAGGAGTCTTATATGGCAATGGATCTACCCAAAAGTCCCAATGTTTTTCATCCGGAGAAACCAAGCGCCGTTGGTTCAAGGAATTCATTAGCCCAGGAACACAGGGATCAGCAGGCAGAAGTAAACCAGCTTATGGAGGAGGAAGCCAACAAGGTTATCCACCATTTATCTGCCAAGCTGCCGAAAGATGTCCTGGAACGCCTGGATGTAATGGGCGGGATAAAAGAGAAGCTTTACAACTATTTCAATCAAAACTACCAGAACATGTTCAACCGTTACATGGTAACAAACGAAGATGAGATGGTAAAAAAGCTCCGGAATTTTATCGACAAGGAAGAAACACTGATTCTTTCCCGGTATACCCCCAAGGAAATCGCCAAGCTATTGGACGAGGTCGGCGGAGCGGACAAATTCAACAGCGGTGAAGTTGAAAAGTCGATAGTAAACATGTACGGTCACCTCATGGGCCATGTCCAGAGGGGGGTGAACGAGCTTGAAACACTTACAAACGGCTTACTCAGGCAAAAAATGGATACCGGCGCGTTTGTCCGGGGCGAAAATGCCTACTCAATCGTCAAGTGCGCATTTGCGGATAACATCAAGAAGCCGAAAAACGTAACCGATGTAAAACTTTCAATCAACATCCTTGATTCCGAACTAATAAGCCCCATTTTCCACTACCAGGTAACCCAGGATTACCTTGTCAGGGATGTTTTGAGCAAATACATCGTTGACACAATAGACAAGGAAATTGAAGCCCTCAAGGATGACAGGGTCAACCAAGGACATGAAGAGTTTTCGGACGCCGAGATTCTGTTTGCCAAAATTAACAGGGTAGAAAACCACACCGATGACGATGTGGATAATGAGAAAGCCAGACGTTACAGGCTCGTTACCAAACGCATATTTGACAAGCTTGCTGGCCTAAGGGCGGAAATTGATCCTGAAGCTTTTGATCAGTTAAATATCCGGGAGAATTTAAAGAAGATCATCGACATCGAAAACATCAGGAACCGCGGGTTTAACACGGCCATCAATTCCATTACTTCGATTCTTGACACCTCGAAGATGGGCTATCAGTACATTGAAAACCTCAAGAATGCCCGCCAAGTTATTATCCGTGAATACGAAGATACAAATTCCGCAAACCTGCCGGATGAACGGTATCAGATTGAAATGAGGTATCTTGACTATGCCCAGCTCACTGAGGAACGAAAAGCCTACGATTTGCAGTTGAAGAGCTTTGAAAACGAAGTTCAGCATGTCTGGGATGTTGTTCATGTCATTTACGAGGACAGCAAGTCCTTTGGAAAAGTCACGGACTTCAACGATCTTGCCAAAAAGGTTAAAAGCCGCATCAAATCCCGGATCAAGGACAAAACAGGGGAACCGCTGTACGAAGACATTGAGAAGGTATGGGACGAAATTTCTTTTGTAAAGCCAGCCGAAACCGAGGTTGAAAGAGACGATCATACATGTTTATATGAAAAGAACAAAATCCGGCAGAAACTTATTATGCTAAAAGCCAAACTCAAGGAAATGTACGATTATAAGTTCCCGATTGAACGGCGTGTTATTGAAGATCGGCTTTCATTCCTGGAAAGAACCTATCTCAACTACGAGTACCAGATTAATCCTTACCATATTTTACCGGGCATTATCCTCGAAATGGACATTACTTCCATTAAGAGAAAGAAGAAAACTCTGGACGCCATGGCCAACGTGCTAAACGAGTTCCTGCACGGCGTTTCCAAGGGCTTCTCGGATGCGGCTTTCGCTTCCTTCAGCCGGCGGCGTTCAACCATCAGGGAAGACATCAACCAGTCCTTTGGCGACGACGATGCGGGCAAGGCTAAAAAATCAGAAAACGCAAGTGCCGCCTATATGGACATAATTAATGCAACTCCCACTGAAATTGAAGCCCCTCCCAAAACCAGAGGCAGGGCACCCAAAGCCGACAAAGTCAAAGCCGGCGGCGCGGCGGGCCTTCCAAAGAGGCGTGGCAGGGCCGCAAAAAGAAAGTAAGGAAAGTAAGGTAATTTAGCGCAATTAAAAGCCCCCGGACATGGGGGCTTTTTTTAAGTTTTTCTTCTTCGCGAATTAACAAAGCGGGAGAAATCGTTGATGTTTTTTACTACTATCCTGTCAGGGTACATCTCAACACGATGCTGCGTAGCAAAATGACCAAGAATATCACGGGTTTCGGCTACAGTCATGCCGGCCCAGTGGGCAACATCATCTACGGTGGTTTTAAATTCGCGCCTTTCGGTCATTCTGTCCAGGTCGGCCGTGCTTTCATCCAGCATGAGAAAGACATCGGCTACCTTGGCCTGGGGTTCTTCCAGAGTCAGGATCATAAACCGGCGTTTTGAATCGTAAATACGCTTGGAAAACATCCTGAGCAGTTTCAGCGCTATTTGCGGGTTTCCCAGCATGAGTATTTCAAAATTCTGGCTGTTAAATTCAAGTACCTTGACAGTATCCAGGGCTATTGCTGTCGCGGATCTTGGGGAATTTTCCAGAATTGCCATTTCGCCAAACATTTCTGATGGCTGCAGAATATCCAGGGTTTTTTCTATATCCCCTATCAGTTTTACCAGTTGAACGCGCCCGGATTGAATAAGATAAAAGTTGTCGCCGGGTTCAAATTCGGAAAAAATCATTTCTCCGGCCTGAAAAGTTTTGGCAAAACGGCCAAAGGCCGCCATGTCCATCCCCGCCATTTTACGCCTCCAACGCTTTCAGGGCCCGCCGGGCCTTTACATGAGTCCCGTCTTCTTCATCCCCCGGCATGGTGAGTATTTTCTTGTAAAAAGTCGCCGCCTGGTCCTTCCGGTTATTTTTCTCGTACGACTGCCCCATGTAGAAAAGGGCGTCCGCCAGATCGGGGTGCTTGGGATACTTGGTTATCATCATTGTATAATAACGAATACAATCATCAAATTTGTTCAAAAGAAACAGGCAGCGCCCTATCTCAAAGGTACTCTTTGCCACATACTCAGGATCTTCATTCGCGTCCGCGATCTTTTTAAATGAGAAATACGCCTGCTGGTATTTTTGCTGGGAAACAAGGCTTACCGCGTCGTAATAAGCCTTTGCCGCGTCGCTGACATTCTGGCCCGACGTAGGGCGGCCGGGCTCCGCGGAAGCGGGCGTAACCGGCGGGACCGGCGAGGCTGCGGGACCAGGCGAGACCTGGGAAGCCGGCGATACTTTTACTCCCATAGCGCCGGCCTTGTTCATAGCCATTTCAGCCTGCTGTAAATTGTTTGCCGCCTGCACAGCGTTCCTGCCGGAGGGGTAAAAAGTAAGATAGCGGCTGAAAATATACCTTGCCTGACCGTAGCTTTTGGCTTTTAAGTAGTATTCCCCCACGCTGAACAGGCCCGCCTCAGGGTTTTGCTCTTCTTTCGCCATCAAACTTGAGACCTGTTTATGAATTTTTCGCAGTTGATTGGAGAAAACCTTGAGCATTTTCAGGATAATTCTGGTATTGGCCATTGCCAGGGCTTCAAACTCGGGAACCGTAAAGGCCATTGCAGTCGCGTCCAGCATTGCCATGGCGTTTTCTTCCCTGGGGTAACGGCCCATAGCGGATTTTACCCCGAAGAATTCGCCTTGCGACACCAGATCATGCACATCCTGCCCGGTTTCAATGTCCTGATATA
>Ga0268262_10006838_pt1 | contig 10804 bp, 8 predicted proteins | sample TergutNc150P3_FD_190354 | JGI IMG/M metagenome (GOLD analysis project Ga0268262, IMG submission 190354) | Nasutitermes corniger P3 segment gut microbial community from laboratory colony in Florida, USA - Nc150 P3 (SPAdes) (version 2) | ecosystem: Host-associated > Arthropoda: Insects > Digestive...
CTGCCGGGCGCTCTGCCCGATACTTTTTCCGAAGCTCGCCAGTCCCGCCCCTAAACTGCCGCCGACGCTTCCTCCCCGCGCCATTTCCCCGGCAGCCGCCGTCCGCGCGGCTCCTCCGGCGGCGCCGACAGCGCCGGCAACAGCCGCTCCCGTTGTTGCCGCCCCCTTGACCATTGACCCTCCGGCGCCTAACGCCGCCGCTCCGGCGGCGGCGCCGGATGCCGCGGCCCGCGCGAATTCCCCGAATCCCAGACTCGGCTGACCGCCGCACAGAAAATCCGCTATCGCGGGCGCCTGATCAACAAATAATTTTATGAATATCACCATAAACGCGATGGAAAGATAAAATTCGAGTCCCTGCATAAAATCAGTTTTTCCGGAAGACAAAATGAACATATTTTTTAATATGTCTATATTTGCCATAACCGCCAGATACAATGTAGTTTGTACTACCAGCAGTTTTACCCCGATATTAAAAATTGAACCGCATAACTTTTCAAAGGCGTGCTTGCTTCCTTCCCATAACATCAGCGGAATAAACAATACTCCCATCCCGTATAAAAATGTGTATTGCACTATGACCATCGCGTACTGTACAATCGCGACGGAAAGCGCCCATAGATACGCCAAACCTATGACTATTACCATTAAAAAATCAGGAAAGTGCTTAAAGAAATCAAAAACATTATTAACATCAAGCGATTTCCACAGGGCTTTGAATGTCGCGATTATCATCTGAAAAACCTTGTTCAATGAAATGATTCCCGTTTCCTTGTGCGTTATCTGCAAGTTCAACGCCTTCCTGGCGTCACCCCCCTCTCCTTTTACCGTCCATATCGTATTGCCGTTCTTGTCAGTTCCTATTTCATTTAAATATCTGAGATAATCATCTTCTTTCCCGTATTTGCTTTCCAGCTTCACGCTAAAACCCTGTGAAAAAACCGCCCCATATGCCAATTCAGACACTATTTTTTGCATGGTTATCATGATATGGGGAAACAGAAATATCATGATAAAATAAGTCGCTATCGACATAAACGCCTGCGTCAGCACTTTGTTAAGCTCTGTCGCGCCCATGAGCATTTTTACGCATGAGATTCCAAAGGAAAGGGCGAAACATATCATGGCGATAATACGCACCTGCTTCATAAAGAACAGATGCATACCGTCTACATACCGGAGTACGTTGAAAAACGCCCCGTCAAGCCATGCTCCGCTGATATTGCCAAACATATTTCTATTCCTACCGGTAATCGTTTAATGACTGCATTTCATTGAGCATTTTTATAAACCCATCCGATAAACCCAGATCGTTTATATTTAATTCTTCCTTCATCGCCTGCTTTTCCATCAGCGCCTGCGATGAATTCATCACAAGCTGCTGGGCAATATTCCCCAACAGCTTTGCCTGCGTTTTCATATCCTGCGCCATAACCGTCAGCACCGCGTTATTTATCTGCTGCTGCTGTACAAGGCTTGCGCTCTCAAATAAATCACCGGATATGCTGTCAAGCTTTTTCCGGTCTTCCGTCAGGTTTTTTTGCAGACTGTCGCTGTACCCGACCACTTCCGCCGCTTTCTTTTGCAGCATATCTCCTACCTGTTTGATCCTCATATAGCTGCCATAGCCCATGCCGAATTTCTGGCGAAACGCCGCTCTTTCTTCCGGGGTTAATTTATTTTCAAACGGATCAAACACCATGGAATTCATTTTATCAATTGCCATGTTTTGCATAACATCTACCGGAGACGCCGCGAATATATCATTCAAGGAATATAAGCTGTTTCCTATCTTGATATCTTTCCTGTTGATGATTGATTCAATATTCTGTTCATATGTCATCATTCTGTCCGCATAGGTATTGATTGATTTCCATGATCCCAATGAGTCTTTCGCGATCATGCTGTTGAAATCAAATGTTTCATAACTTTTTATCTGCTGTTGTAATTGTTCGTAAGATGTTTTAAGATTGTTGTACATGGTTTGAAGCTGCTGCGCCATGGTGTAACCGTTCTCTATGGCAGTGGCCAGGTTGGTCACGTCTATAACCGGATACCCCTGAGCCGATAAACCCGCGTTTGCCATAATGGTGAATACCATTACCACAATAATAATTTTCTTGCTCATACCGCCTCCTTTTCATCAACCCGCGTCCCCGCGAGGTAGTTTTTATATTTAATTCCCTGTATATCAAGGATTTCTTCCGCGAACCCCTTTTTAACTTCCTGATCCTTTTTTAAATCAAACAGATAACGGCAGTATTCATTCCAGCGCATCTGTTCCCCTTTCGCCGTTTTTACCATTTGATCCTGCTGCCGCATCAGCGCCAGAGTCAGCGGCCCCAGTGAAAGCTGAAACAACCGCGTCCCCGACGGGCTTTTGTAGTAATAGTCCTGCTTTTTTCTCGCGAGCGAGAGCATTTGAATTTCCTCCTCAGTGAGTCCGAATTTCCGGTAAGCGTCCTGATTATTGAACGCCTCGGGATCCGCAAGATAAATTTTGGTCGGACAGTTCTGAATCAAGGTTGATGCAATGGCGCTGTTTGCCCCGTCGGCGACTTCCTGCGTCGCGAAAACGCAGAAAACGTGTTTTTTCCGCAGTTCTTTCAGCCACTGCCGCATTTTATTTCTGAAAACTTCATGATCCAAAAACCGCCACGCCTCATCAATAATCAACAGCGTCATCTGTCCTTTAAATTTTTTTTCCAGAAAATGAAAGATAAACATTATCGCCGGCGCGACAACTTTTTCTTTCAGTTCCATCAACTCGCTCATTTCAAACAGCACCCAGGGGCTGTCGTTTATCTTTGTTTCATCCCCGTCAAAAATAGCGCCGTAGGGGCCGTCAAGGGTGTAAGGCTGTACCGCGTCGTCAATCGGGTTTCCGCCGGTAATATCGTCGCGGTACATGCAGGTCTGCCTGAATGTCGTCAGCGTTCTGCGTTTTTTTTCCATCGTGGACATAAGGTCAATCGTTACCCGTATCTGCACCAGCATCTTTGGCAGCACCGGAATCCCCTGCAATTCAAGCAGGGTTTCCATAAATTCACAGGCCCATGCCTTATCGCCCGGAGTATCCAGGTCTCCCAATGGCTGAAAACATTTTCCCGTCATCGCCGGATCAACATATTCTCCCCCTACCGCCAGAGTCATGGTTAGCGCGCTTGAGCCCTTGTCGATAATGAACACCTGCCCCAACGGATACTTCAAATGGCTTATCGCCAGCAGGCCCAAAAGCGTTGATTTGCCCGCCCCCGTCGGCCCGAATATCAGCGAGTGGCCCACATCGCCGTCGTTTAAATTCAGGAAAAACGGCGTTCCGTAATTGGTGGAACAGGTCACCAGCGGCGCGTCCACTCCGCATACCTCGTTGGTAAACCGGTTTTGAATCATCCCCGCCCAAACTGCCGAAAGCGGCAATACATGGGCATAGTTCCCTGAAGAAATCATCGGCCTGCGTATATTCCGGTACACGTCCCCGGCGCTCATGCCCAGGAAGGCGTTATACGCATTAAATGTTTCTTCCTTGCAGGTAAAACCGGCGCTTTCAATAATTGCCCGTAACGCCATAAGCTTCGCCATCGCCTTTTCATAATCAAGGTCCCAGACCATAATGCAAGAGTTGTAATAACCGAGCCCCACAAAATCCATGGTCAATTCTTTCATCGCCTCGCCCACATCCCGTTCAAGTTCACCCGCCCCGATATTTTCCTTGTGGGTTTCCACGTTCATCGCCATTTCAGCCATTAACTGTTTGGTGCTTTTCCGCGCGCCATGGTGCTTGCCCTGCCATTTATCCAGCTCCTTCATCGCCTCCGTTTTTTCCAGCGGGAAAAACCGCGATACCCAGCGGTACTCAACATAACTCTTGTTCAGTTCATGCAAAATGGACGGATAGGTTTCCATTGGAAAATCATTCACGCCCAGTATGGGCATATAAAAATCATCCAGTTTGAGCGTCTGGCCTATATGCAGATTCATATCCGAAATAAAAGTGTCAAGAAACAAAAAGTGTTCCGGCAGAATAATCTCATGCCGGCGCAGCGAGACGGTTGAATGAAGATACTCCACGGTTTCACAGTAATTAAGCGGCCTGATCAATAACTTTGTTTCCAGCACATTGGTCAGCCTTTTGGTTTCCTTCAGAAAACCCGTTATTATCTCATCCTGGGCTTTTTCATATTCCACCTCGGTAAAAAACACCTTGGTCATTTTGCGCTTGAGTTCCATTTCCGGTTTGAACACAAAGGTCAAATAATAGGAAGAATCAAAATGCTCGCCGTAATTCTGAAAACTTTCCTTCCGTTCCTGTTCAACCAGATAACCGGCCTCAATCTCAAATTCGCTTTCAGGATAATCGCTGGTTATGTAACGCTGCGCCTCAACCGAAACCATCCAGCCGTCGCCCAGCCTTTTAACCGCTTCATTAAAATACGCGCTGACCGAGTTGATATACGAGGCGCTGAAACTGTCAAGATCATTCCCGCGAAACCCGTAACTCTGCTGAACGCATCCATCCTTGTGCACTACCACACAGTTTTCTATTCTGATGGTATCCGTGACATATTCGTCGCGTTTAACGCAATACGCCCAGGGCAAAGCGTTGACCAGTTCCGCCACCCTGGGTTTCCCCGCGAGTCTTTTAAAAATATTCTGCACCGCCATTTTTTGTCTCTCTTTTGTCATGCATTAATCATGTTGTTAAGCATGTTGTTTGTAAAAAATCTTATACACTCTATAGGGTGAGGAGTTGAAAAAAGCTTTATTGTTTTGGAAAAAAAATTAAAAAAATTGGTGATTCTCACTTTGAGAATATATATTAAGGAAGGAAAATTACAGGAATAATCAGTTAGTGCAAATTTTGCACATACTACTGGTGAGTTAATGGAAAATCAAGTTATTTCCAAAATGGAAATAACTGCCGCTCAAGGTGACTGACACAACATCATAAACTTAAGAATTTTTACCACGGAGTACTGGCATGCAAAGCATGCCTGGGAGTTTCACGGAGGAATAAAAGGTTTTCGTACCGAAACTCCGTGGTTTTGTTTTCTTAAGTTTGATGTATGCCGAATTAGCGCCAGTCACCTTTTAGGAATTTGTACCATGACAGCGCACCCAATGACCGGGTGAGATTTCACGAAGTTCCGGCAGGGTTTCGGCGCACTGGGGCATTGCCTGGGGACAGCGGGGGGCAAAAGGACAGCCTTTAATCAGTGATTGCGGGTTTGGCGTTTCTCCGTAAACGGGAATTGTCTTTTTTTCGACGGAGTCCTTAAAAACATCGAGGCGCGGCGCGCTTGCCCTGAGGGTGCGGGTATAGGGATGCAGGGCGTTACGCGATAATTCTGCCGCGGAAATCATCTCCATTATTTTGCCCAGATACATAACCGCGACCCTGTCGCAAAAATATTCAATTACGGTCATGTCATGGGAAATAAAAATCATCGCCATGGAACGGTTGCCGCGGAGATCGCCGAGCAAATTAAGAAGCTGCGCCTGAACCGATACGTCAAGCGCGGATAAAGGCTCGTCGGCAATAAGCAGGGAAGGTTCCCCGATGATCGCTCTGGCGATGGCAAGGCGCTGAAGCTGTCCCCCCGAAAGTTCCCGCGGCCAGCGGTTCAGCATGTCACCCGACAGTCCAATATCGCGTAACAACCGGTTTATTTTTTCGCAGCTTTCGGAAAAACCCATGCCATAATAGGAACATACTTCCATAAGCGCTCCGCCAATGTGGATCTTCGGGTTAAAAGAGGAAAAAGGATTCTGAAAAACCATCTGCATTGTTTTGCGTTTGGGCCTTAAAGCGCTTCGGCTGAGGCGGGTGATTTCTTCGCCGCCGAAATATACCTGTCCCGCGTTCGGTTCAATCAGACGCAGGATAAGCCTGCCCAGCGTAGACTTGCCGCAGCCGGATTCTCCGACAATCCCCAATATTTCATTCTCCTGTACCTGGAAAGATACCCCGTCTACCGCCTGAATCCGCCGTCCGTTGCTTAACGCGAAATGTTTTTTTAAGTCTCTTACTTCCAGCATTACGCGTCTCCCAGATGGTGACAACACACCGATCTTCCCCCGCCAAGGTCCGTAGCCGCGGGTATCTCAACGCAGGCTTTATCGGCCGCGGGGCAGCGGGGAACAAAAGGACAACCCCTGAGGGGGGCGTAGAGCCTCGGAGGTGAACCGGAAATCACCGGAAGTTTTGTTTTACGGTTCCCGCCGGTATTTGAATGGGGTATGCAGTTGATCAGCGCGCGGGTGTAAGGATGGGCGGGGGACTCAATAATGCTTCTTGCCGGAGCGGTTTCTACAATGCGTCCCGCGTACATTACCGATGTCCGGTCGCAGTTTTCCGTAACCAGGGCGAAGTTATGCGTAATAAGCAATACCGTAAGGGAAAGTTCTTTTTGCAAACTTCTGATCAGGCTCAGCACCTGCGCCTGAATGGTAAGGTCAAGGGCGGTGGTCGGTTCATCGGCAATAAGCAGTTCGGGATAACAGCTGATTGCCTGGGCGATCATAACCCTCTGCTGCATTCCGCCGGAAAGTTCAAAAGGATACTGCTTTGCGGTATCGGGGTGAAGGCCCACTTTTTCCAGAAGCTCGGCGGTGCGGCGGCGCAGTTCTTCCTTGCTTAGCTCCAGATGATTGGTCATGGCTTCTTCAATTTGACTGCCGACGGTCTCAAGAGGTGAGAGAGAATTAAGGGGGTCCTGAAAAATCATGGAAATGCGTTCTCCCCGGATAGAGCGCATTTCATTTTCCGGCAGAGACAAAAGATTTTGTCCGTCAAACCGGACAACGCCCCTTATGCGGGTGTGCTTTTTATCAACAAGGCCGAGAATTGAACGGGATGTTACGCTCTTTCCGCAGCCGGACTCTCCGACAAGGCCGTGAATTTCCCCCCGTTTTAATTGCAGGTTCACGCCGTTCAGGGCGTATACGATCCCTTCAACGGTCAGAAAGTCGCAGGTGAGGTTTTCGATGGAGAGACATTCAGTTTCCATTGATCGCGCTCCTCGCGGCGTTTCCGCGTTTTTCAATTTTCTCAAAAGAAGGAAGAACCCTGCTCTGGGGATCGAGGTATTGGGTTATGCAGTCGCTGAAAATATTGAGGCTTATTACCGTCGCCACAATGGCGGCTCCCGGCGCGAGGGCAAGAAGCGGACTCATGAGCAAAAAGTTTCTGCCTTCCTGCAGCATGGCCCCCCAGTCTGCCGTGGGGGGGCTTACCCCCAAACCGATAAAACTTAACGCAGCAAGATCGAGAATCGCGTAGGCAAGATCCAGGGTAAGCTGTACCAGCATGGTATAAACGCAGTTGGGCAGAATGTGGCGGAACAAAATATAGGGCCGGGAAAAGCCAATTGATTCGGCGGCTTCCACATAGGTTTTATTTTTTTCAACCAGGGTGAGCGATCTGACCAGGCGGGTAATCATGGGCACATAAATGATGCCTAACGCTATCACCGCGCTGGTAATACCGCGTCCCAGCGCGGTTACAAAGAGGAACGCCAAAAGCAATGAAGGAAACGAAAGCAGAACGTCACAGCAGCGGCACACAATAGAATCAAATTTGCCGCCGTAAAACCCCGCGAAAAGCCCCAACGGCGCGCCGATGATTACCGAAAGAATTACCACCCCCAGGGCGGAAACCAGCGTTACCCTGCCGCCGTACAATAACCGTGAAAAAAGATCCCGCCCCATTTTATCCGCGCCCAATAAATGTTCCGCGGATGGCGGGGCCAGAGAAGCGGACAAATCCTGTTCGGATTCACCGTAAGGCGCGAGAGCCGGGGCGCATATACAGCAAAAAATAATAAGGAAAAGGAGAAGTCCCGAAACCAAAAACGGCAGTGTAAAGAAAGTCCCTTCAGTTTTTTTCGCGCCGTCTGATAAAATTCTTCCGGGGAGCAGGGACTTGTGTTCGTTCATGGCGCGCTCCTCAAGTCCCATCAGTGTTTCCGGACGCCCGGATTCGGGGATCAATGATAAAGTAGACCATGTCCACTATCAAATTGAGAATAAGAAACAGGGCGACAAGGAACAGCATGATACTCTGCACGACAGGATAATCCGACGCCTGAATCCCTTCAATGAGCAAAGCCCCTATTCCGCCCAGGGCAAAAACATTTTCCACCAGCACGGCTCCGACAACCATAGCGCCGATTTGTACCCCCCCAACGGTGATAACCGGGATCAGGGTATTTTTTAGGCAATGGGTCATCACGATACGGTGGAAAGGCGTTCCCTTGGCGCTCAGGGCAAGGGCATAATTGGATTTGAATTCACCGATCATGCGATCCCGAATTATACGGCCTATAAGGGCCACCATATTAAGGCTCAGGGCAAAAGCGGGCAGGCATAAATAATACAGATTTTCCGTAAAACTGCGTCCAACTCCGAAAGCCGGGAACCACCTGAGCCTGAAAACAAAAATCAGCATCAATAAAATAGCGTTGAGAAAAACCGGCGAAGATACGCAAAAGACCATAAAAGCCGAAATAATACGGTCAACGGCGGTATGCTTTTTGATCGCGCTTATAATTCCCGCGGGAACAGCCAAAAAAACCGCAAATACCGCGCTCATCAAAACAAGCTGAATAGTGGCGGGAAGCCTTGCCGCCAGAAGAGCGCCTACCGGCTCCCGGTGCCTGAAACTGTCCCCCAGGTTTCCCCTTACCGCGTTACTGATCCAGATAAAGTACTGTTGGGGAAGGCTCTTGTCCAAATGGTACCGGGCTGTCAGGGATGCCCGCGTCTCGTCGTTGATCTTCCGTCCGCTCGTAATGGAACCGATAGGGTCGGAAGGCGTAATACGGATGAGGAAAAAAATCAGCGCCGATACCGCCAGAAGTATCGGCACAAGCAAGAGGAGCCGTTTCAGAACATACCGGATTATAAAATTCATTTTGACCTATAAAGACTATACCCCAAAAAGCCAAAAATGGTAAGGGTTACGACGCTTTCTCTTCCTGGGAAAGCGGGACGGCGGAATTTCGGCGGGATTCCATTTCCGGGCTGAAAAGCACAACCCTGTTTCGTCCCGCTAATTTGGCGGCATAAAGGGCCGTGTCCGCGTCATGGATCAATTTTTGTACATACCCTTTTTCCGTCGATTTTTTCATTTCAGTTACCGCAATGCCAAAACTCGCGTGAATTTCTACAGGGCCTTTCACCAGAGAAACAGGCGATTCAGCCAGGGATTTGCGGAGCCGTTCCAATACTGTTAATCCTGTTTCTTCATCAGTATCGTAAAAGAAAAGGATAAATTCTTCGCCGCCATACCGTCCCATAAAATCATTCTTTCGCAGTTTCGCCTCAATGGTTTTGACCGTATGACGCAGAGCTTCATCTCCCGCCAGGTGTCCGTAGGTATCGTTAAAACTCTTAAAATGATCTATGTCCATCATGGCAAGACAGCATGGAGCGTTAAGATATGCCGCGCTGGCAAGTTCAATTTCTGTCATCTCAATAAAGGCCCGGCGGTTAAGAGTGCCTGTTAAAGCATCATGACTTGCCAGAAATTTAAAATGGGCATTACTTTCCTTAAGGGTTTCCACATGCTCAACTTCTTTGCGGAGCTTATTATTTATATCGGTAAGGGTTTCTTCTTTTTCCCGCAGTTTGGAAAGACTTAGGGAAAATCTGCGAACCATGCTGTTAAACGCGTCTGAAAATTCACCCATAAAGTTAACTTCCTGATTAAAGTCCCCTTTTTCCACCATTTGAACCTGCCAGATTAAATGGCGAAGATTAGCCTGAAGAGCTTTTAAACAGCCTGGAATAATACCTCTAACGGTAATGGCAGGAGAAAAATCTCCCGATGAAAACGCGCGTAAAATTTCACGAATCGATTTTAACTCGTCATGAATCTGAGCCATTAAAGGATTTTCCGCATATTCCCCGGGAAGCTCGGGAACATTGTTATTCCTGAGCAGTTTTTGAATATGTTCAAGATATCCTTCATTATTGTTCATTTAATTTATTGAGCCTTCTTTGCTTCAAAGCGGCAGGTACGGGCGCCGGTGCACCAGCAGTCAATTTCTTTTACGTCAAAGCCTTTTCCGCTGAATGATTCCAGTATTCCCTGAATAAAACCTTCGTCGTATACACAAACGACGTCTGAAGTATCGGGAAGGCCGGAACAATCAAGGTCTTCTTCCACGGTAAAAATAAAATGTGAATTGTCTTCCGCGGCGTTTTCCACCCGGAATATTCCAATACCCAGAGCGGTAAAGGATTCCTGAATTTTGGCGGCCAGACTTGAAACATTCCGGGCATCGTTCAGGAATTGGTGAAAGAAGGCTTTTCCGGCGATAACGCCCGCCTCGCGAAACAGATCATCCGCCGTTTCAACGCCGTAGCGCTGTTCCAGTACATCCCGGAGGGTAAACTGAAAAAGCCGGTACACTTCCACTCTGGTACCGGGACCCAAACTGGGACGCGCCAGTTTCATATCAGCCCCGACGGTGTTATCCCAATCAAATTGATATTTTCGCTGATTATTCATGTTTTCCTCCACTAATTCCTATTAAATATAGGTGTATACTATGATATAGGGTATAAAATGTCAAGTATGTATTGTCAAACCGGCAAAAAAAGTGTATATTGATGATATAGAGTACGAGACCTCAAGTTTAACTCCTGTCTTTGTCGTATGCGTTGCCCTGAAATTACACAGTTGGGGAGGTATGAAATGAAGAAACCGTTTATACGCTTTTTCCCTATTACCGCCTTGGCGCTGGTTATTACCCTTGGTTTTATAAGTTGTTCTCTGGAACAACTACTGTCGGATGAT
>Ga0268262_10006839_pt1 | contig 10802 bp, 12 predicted proteins | sample TergutNc150P3_FD_190354 | JGI IMG/M metagenome (GOLD analysis project Ga0268262, IMG submission 190354) | Nasutitermes corniger P3 segment gut microbial community from laboratory colony in Florida, USA - Nc150 P3 (SPAdes) (version 2) | ecosystem: Host-associated > Arthropoda: Insects >...
TCCAGGCCTGATCTTCGCGAGCCTTATCGGCGTGCCAATCGCGGCTTGCCTGGGCGCTCTTGCGGGACAGGTCCTGAACCGCGCAAGGGGCCGGGAAATGGTTACCGGCTATGTCCTGGGTTTTTTCATGGACGGCTTTTATCAGTTCATTGTGCTTTACCTGATGGGCCGGCCCTCAATCTGGGCTGCCGAAGCCGCCGGGAAATGGGCTGCCCTCATTCCAATCCATTCGCCCAGAATCGTTTTAAGCCGGGGTTACGGCATACGAAACACCCTTAATATGGACTCCATGCGCATGTCTCTGGATCGCCTGATTCCGTTGAAAATTGCCGGAGTCAATATTCCCCTTGCCAATTACCTGGTGATAGGTCTTTTGTGCTTTTTTATCATCTGGTTCCGGAAAACAAAGCTTGGCCAGGATATGCGGGCCGTGGGGCAGAACCAGACGGTTGCCCACGCGTCAGGCATTCCCGTAGATCGCACCAGAATTCTGGCGATAGTTATTTCCACGATCCTCGCGAGCCTGGGACAGATCATATTTTTGCAAAACATGGGAAACATGGCGACTTACAACGCGCACAGGCAGACAGGCTTCTTCGCCGCCGCGGCGATCCTGGTCGGCGGAGCTTCAATTTCAAAGGCCAGCATTACCAACGTATTCATCGGAACCATATTGCTGCATCTTATGTATATAGTTGTTCCCCGGGCAGGCACCAACCTCTTCGGTTCCGCGCAGATAGGCGAGTATTTCCGGGACGCCTTTAGTTACGCGATTATCGCCCTCGCGCTGGTGATTCACGCCTGGCGCAAACGCGCCAATGCCGAGGCCGCCCGCAGCAGCCTTCGCGGCGCTTCTGTTGCCAAAGAGGAATAGCCCATGAGCGTAAACGTAAATCCGAAAATCGATATAAAAAACGATACAAAAAAACGAAGGTTGGCAATCCGGCTTGCCCTGGTTGTGGTTTGGATAGGTTTGGGCGCCGCGCTTTTTGTGATGAACCGCGGGCATACGCTGCTGGTAGATAACCGGAATGTGGAAGATCCGGCGATACGGGCGCCGGATTTAATAACGGTAACGGTAGACAAGAAAAAGCCCCTGGAATTCTTCCGGGGCGACAGGGATATTTTTGAGCTTGGCGGAGGCACACACCGGCTCTACATTGAGTTCAGCGACGGAAAGCCGCCCTTTGAAAAGCGCTTTAAGCTGCCCCTTGGGCCGGATATGTTTATACTTTACATCCCAAAATTGATAAACGGTATTGAGCCTTATTACGAAGTTTTCTACACTCAGCAGGAATCCCGCAGCGTTGATGCGGAAGAAGAAATTATATTGGAATGAAGGAGTAATTAATGAAACTGATTTTTTTGGGCCCTCCCGGGGCCGGCAAGGGAACCCTGGCGGACAGGGCGGTGGAATTTCTTAAGCTTCCCCACATTAGCACAGGCGCGATCTTCCGCTCCGCGATTGCGGCACAGAGCCCTTTGGGCTTAAAGGTAAAGGCAATCATCGACGCGGGTAAGCTTGTGGATGACGAGACCACCATCGCGCTCGTGAAGGAATACCTTTCAAAGGATGATGTCAAAGGCGGCTACATTCTGGACGGCTTTCCCAGAACCATACCCCAGGCGGAAGCATTGGCGGGATTTTCCGCTGTAGACAAGGTGGTTAATTTCGACATCCCGGACTCTTTGGTGCTGGAAAGGCTGGGAGGCCGCAGGGTTTGCCGTAAGTGCGGGCATAACTTCCACATGGTCTTCGACAAGCCCAAAAAGGAAGGTACCTGCGATCACTGCGGCGGCGAGGTTTACACCCGCGACGACGACAAAGCCGAGGCGATTCAAAAGCGTCTGGAGGTCTACAGGGCGCAAACAGCCCCGCTTATTGATTATTACCGGGGTAAAGGCCTTTTGGTTGATGTGGATGCCCGCCCGTCTGTGGATAAGGTTGTGGAGAATTTTAAGCAGGCTGTAAAATAGAGCGGCTTTTTACCATAAGCTCGATTATCGCGTCGGAATTGCTGTCAATGAACGATTTTTCGTTCATAATAATGTACTCGGAGCCCCAAAAGGCATTGTATTTCCTGTTGTGAGCCAGGAGTTCCTTTATAATGCCGTCATTGTCGGAATTTAATAAAATGTCGCGGTAAACGGGGATTTCGTTCATGCTTTATTATCGGCATTATAGTTTTAGGCACGATTTGAATATACTTAATAAATTTCCTTTTGTTTTTTAGTTAACATATTGCGTCGGGCGGAAATTTGCCAAATTTCCTTCGCATTTTTACTAAATTCAAAGCAAGGAGATTTATAATGAAAAAATTGCTTGTGGTTCTTGTCATTATGTTGGCGGCAGCGTCACTGCCGGCGGATCCCATTCAGTTAGGGAATTTTCCTTTAGGGCAATGGCTGGATGCCAACTATAACGCGGTTTGGGATTTCACCGCTAACAACATCAGAATTCTGAGTCCCGACGGGAAAGTTCTGTACGATTTTTCTGAGAAAACAATCCAGGACTTTAAGTTTATTGTTGAAGGAGCCCAGCCGGGTATTACTTTTACCTGCCCTGAGGCGGGAAGATCGTATAAATTCCTGAAGCCGCTTTTAAACAGCGACGTGATCATGGAAATTGAAAGGAAATACCTGCCCAAATATTCCGTGACAATGAAGAAACAGTAACCCCGCGTTTCCTGACGGCTGTATTTGCAAAAATACAGCCGTTTTTTTTATCACCTTTCCTCTACCACCGGATTCCTTAAAACGCCTATTTTCTCAACTTCAATTTCAACTGTGTCGCCGTTTACTATTGGGCTGATGCCGGACGGGGTACCCGTGGCAATCACATCGCCTTCTTCCAGGGTGAATTGCTTTGAGATGAAAGAGATTAAGACCGGGATGGAAAAGATCATTTCGCCGGTGTTTCCGTCCTGCTTGAGGTTCCCGTTTATTTTGCATGTAAGGCGAAGCGCCTGCGGATCTCCGATGTCATGATGCCGGACTATAATGGGGCCGATGGGCCCAAAGGTGTCGAACGATTTCCCGCGGAACCAGCCGGAAGCGTCTGACTTTTGAATGTTCCGCTGGCTTACGTCGTTAAAGCAGGTGTAGCCCAACACATAGTCGAAAGCCTTCTCCAAAGGGATGTGGCGCCCTTTTTTACCGATTATTACAGCCAGTTCACATTCGGGGTCCACCCTCGCGTCTTCGAAATTATACTCTTTTATAAGAGAAGGAATCACAATCGGCTCATCCGGGCCGATGAGCACGTTCGGGGTTTTGGCAAAGAGGACCGGTTCGACGGGAATTTCCTGTAGCTTGATGTTGAAGTTCAGGGATTCCTTTACATGCTCCCTGTAGTTTAAGCCTATTGCTATAATCTTCGAAGGGTTTATATTGATTTTTTTTCCGGTCCCGGCAAGCGGCAACTGTACCATACTCACTCCTTATCGCAAATTTATCCCCGATCCTGCCCTTATATATTCCTCTTCTGCGGTTTTTACGATCTCTTCGATGATCTTCTCTCCGTCTCTGTACTTCGCGATTTCTGAAAACAAGCCAGTGGGCATATTGCTAATCATCCCCCTAAAATCATCGCCATTTTTTTCTATTTTGATTGTTACCGCGTTTTCAACATTTTTACAGGTCATTTCGTCAGTATCTACTACCCAGTTCCATCCCATAATGTCCATCATTTTCTTGTCCTCCCGCAACTAATATATACGATAAATCAGGAAATAACAATGTTTCTCCCAACTATCCCAAAAGCTTTACAAATTCCTCCTTTTTTCTTATTCTTTGGGTATGTTTGTGTCTGTTGCGATGGATCCGGGTTCGGAAGGGCGGGAAAAGGAATTGGCTGATCTTTTGGGGCAGTACGGGCTAAAAAAGGTACAACGCTTTCTTTGGGAATCCGCGGCGGTATCCGCCGATACCCTCAACCGGCTTAAGCGGGACCTTGATAAAGCAACCGACGGCTTTGACAAGCTCAGGCTTTTCCAGTTCCCGATGGAAGGCACCCTGGTTCTTAGTTCCTTGAGGGATAAAAAATGGCGCCGGCTGGTTGCAGTCAGTGACAAGAAATAGTATACGGTAAAAAACCGAAGGTAGGACATAATGCTGCTTAGCGAATTGGGGACGCCCGTTCTGGAATTGAAGGAACAAATCTTTAGTACCTGGGGGCGTCTTTGAACAGGGCGGTTTTAAAGAACGCATAGCGACCCTGGAGGCCAGGGCCGCCGAGGCTGATTTCTGGAACGATTCCGGCCAGGCTGAAAAAGTAATGGGGGAGCTGAAAGGCCTAAAGAACCGCCTGGAGCCCTGGAAAAAGCTCCTTAATGGCATGGAAGACCTGCAGACTCTGTACGAACTTGCGGCAGAGGGAAAAGACGAATCCCAAAGCCCGGAAATTGAGGCGGCTCTGAAGGATCTTCTTGGTCAATACGAAAAGCAGACCATTTTGGAGCTTATGAGCGGAGAAGTTGACCGTAACGGATGCTTCCTCACGGTACATTCCGGCGCGGGCGGAACCGAAGCCTGCGACTGGTCGCAGATGCTTTACCGTATGTACCTCCGCTGGGCCGAGCGCCGGGGTTTTTCTCTGGAAGAAGAAGACCGCCTGGAGGCTGAAGGCGGCATCAAATCGGTCACTATAAAAATCGAGGGGGAATTCGCCTACGGTTACTTAAAGGGCGAAAGTGGCGTACACCGGCTTGTGCGGATTTCCCCATTCGACGCAAACGCCCGCCGCCATACCTCTTTCGCCTCGGTTTACGTTTTCCCGGTAATTGACGATTCCATCGAGGTGGAAATCCGCCCTGAAGATCTCAAGGTAGATACCTACCGCTCAGGTGGCGCCGGCGGCCAGCATGTAAACAAAACCGACAGCGCCGTCAGGTTCACCCATCTTCCTACAGGGATCGTCGTAGCCTGCCAGAATGAAAGGAGCCAGATAAAAAACCGTGCCATTGCAATGAGCATTCTAAAAGCCAGGCTTTACGAGCATTACAGGCAGGAAAAGGAAAAGGACAACGAAAGGTTTGCCCAGGAAAAAAAGGATATTTCCTGGGGTAACCAGATCCGTTCATATGTGTTTCAGCCGTATACAATGGTAAAGGACGCAAGGACAAAAACGGAAACAGGCAATATCCAGGCGGTTATGGACGGGGATATTGATCCTTTCATCGAGGAATACCTGCGCTTTGCCTGGAATAACAACCAAAAAACAGCGCTTTCAAAGCCCGTTGAGGAAAAGGAATGAAAAGCAAACGCTTCTTTTTGTTTTTATTGTTTTTTACCGTGCTAAACTCCCTTTTTGCTTTTGGCAGAAAGCAAAAAGAAGAAGAAAAGAAGCCTGTAAACAACCAATGGACGCTTTGCATTACAGCCTTTGACGTTTCCGCAATATCCCCGGCATGGCAGACCGCCGGCGACACCGTAACAAGAAGTATCGCCGCCAGTCTGCAGAGCCTTGATTTCCGGTTCCGGGGGGAAGAAGAAAGCGCCTATTACAGGGATTACGCCTGGGCAAAAAACCGTGTTACAGCTATGGAAGCGCTGGTAAAAAAAAGAAATGAAAGGGATGCCCTTTTGTTCAAGGGCGATCCTTTATGGAAGTATGAAAAGGACCTTAAAGCCATTGACGACGCTATTCTTAAGCTCGAACAAAGCGTGGCAGCGGTTGAAGGGCAGGCCCCGCTTGTTGAGGAAAAGCCCGTCTTTACCCTCAGCGAGAAAAACCTGAAAGGCACTTTCCCTCCTCCTCCGCAGCCAGGCGCGGAGTACCGTTTCTGCAGCACGGAAAAAGCCGACGCCATTTTGTCAGGCAGCCTTTCGGAATACTACGGCAGGATATTCCTTGAACTGAAAATGTATACCCGGCATACGAATTCTTACAGTTATAAAAACTCCATACTTTTTTCTACCGAGGACCTTAACAAGGCAGTCGCGGAGATTTCAGACCATTTGGCCCAGGCGGTTTCAGACGCCTTCCCATCGGCGGTAATTGTGCGCAGCAACCCTGCCAACGCGATGGTAACAATCGACGGTATTTTCGCTGGCCAGGGAGAAACAGAGCAGCGCACCCATTCCCCCGGTAAAGCTGAAATTGTAATTACAGCCGATAATTACACCCCAATCTCTGTTCCGCTGGAACTGAATCCGGGAGAGCTTGCCGAGCTCTCTGTCGATCTCGCGCCAAGGGGCGTTACCACTTTAAACGCTGATGTTTCGGATAAACCCGGCTCAAAGGTTTTTGTCGGAAGCCTTTATATGGGGGAAACGCCTCTTGCATTGGAATTGCCGAAGAACGAATCCACGTATATCAGTGTAGAGACACCGGAAGGCGATATTGGTTCGCTGATCTTGCGGGACAGCAGCCTTGTCAGGGGCAGCGCCCAACTTTCTTTTGCCAATGATTTTGTTAAGGCTGATTTTCTTACCGCCGCCCCTGTACAGGAAGAAGAAAAAAGGGTAGAAAATGCCCGCAAGAGGTTTTATACAACTTACGGTGCGTTCTGGTTTATCCTGCCCGCGGCCCTGCTTGCCGGCGGTATCGCGGGAACGCATGAGGCGATTAACCAGGATGCCGGAACCTACAGCGCTTTAAGGATGGGTTCCAATATCGCCTGGGGCGCCGCTTTGGGCGTGACCCTTTATCAGGTTTTCCGTTATCTGTATGTCTCCAGGGAAGACTCAACGCCGATTGTTAAAGCCCCTCCTAAAGACAAGTGAAGGATAATAAGCAAGGATGAATTTTTTTGCGGATAAGATAAAAAATCTCTTTGGAAAGCGGCAGGGCCTTTCGGAGGAAGTGTTTGAAGATCTGGCGGATCTTCTTGTTGAAGGCGATTTTGGCGCAAAGGGGGCATTTGCCCTTACGGAAAACTTAAAGGAAGAGTGCGGCAGGGAAAAAGCCAGCTCAGGCGAAGACGCTAAAAAAATTCTGGCGCGGCTTTTGACGGAAATTTTATTGAAAGCAGTAATGTCGGAAAATAATATTGAGGAAGGTAAGCTGGTGGTTGTTCTATTGTTGGGGGTAAACGGCGTGGGGAAAACCACCACCGCGGCGAAACTGGCGGAGCGTTACAGGACGCTGGAAAAACGCCGTCCAATTCTTGCCGCCGCGGATACTTTCCGCGCCGCCGCGATTGACCAGCTTAAAATACACGGCGAACGGCTTGGTGTGCGCGTGGTGGCGCATCAGCACGGCGGGGATCCCGCAGCGGTAATTTACGACGCGATTGAAGCCGCCAATGCCGGGGGCGGGGATGTTATAATCGCCGATACGGCGGGGAGGATGCACACCAAGTCCGCGCTTGTCGAGGAGCTTAAAAAGATAGACCGCGTAATTGAGTCAAAAGCCGCGGGGTGCCGCTATATCAAATACCTGGTGCTGGACGCCACAACAGGCAGAAACGCAATTGCCCAGGCGGAGATATTCAAAGAGGCGGTAACGCCGGACGGGGTAATACTGGCTAAATACGATTCAAGCGCCAGAGGTGGGGCGGTCTTTTCCCTTGCGGAAGATTTAAAGCTCCCCGTGGTTTTTCTCTGTACCGGGGAAAAATACGGGGACATAGCTCCTTTTGATCCACAGCGTTACGCGGAAGAATTCATCGGCCTTGAATAAAAAACATTTCTTTTTACTTTTATTAGCAGCTCTTTTGGCGCTCGGGATTTTTCTCGCTGCCCAGGAATCATCCGGAACAAGTGTGGGTGTTACAGCGCCGGAGCCAATCAGGTGGTACCGATCCAACGCTTCCGGCCTGGAAATCGAATTGATCCCTTCGCGCCTTGCGGCAATGCGAAACGAGTACTGCGTTTCAGTTGAAGTGATAGCCTCGCAAAAGCTCCCCGGTATAATCCCGGGGAATATAGTTCCTTATTACTCGGAAGGGTACAGTGTTGAGTTCAAGGTGCTTTACGAAAACTCAAAAGAAATCCGCCGCCAGTGGATTTTTCGGGACGCTAGCGGCCTGGGCAGGCTTGCGGCTTCGGGAACAGCGGATTTTTTCTCGTCTGTGATTCGCAGGGGAAATGAAAGCGAAGATCCGGACGAAGTAAAAGGTTTTATTGAAGTCCGGAACAGCGAAGGGTATGTTACAAGGGAATTTCAGTACGATGAGGATCTTTCCGAATGGGATTTCCGGTATTATTACAGAGAAGGCTTTTTAATTCGCGCCGAGACCTGGCTCAAGGAACCTTCTTCGGCTAACGGAAAACCTCAGGATGAGGGGGAAGCGTTGGCTGTAACAGGGCCCGTTCTTGAGCGTTTGTTTACCGACTATTACCGCTACAGCCGCTCAGGTTCGCTCAGGGCCATTGACAGAACCATCCATGAAGGGGGAGGAGAAAGAACCCGCGTTGGGTTCCCTGCTTTAAGCCCGAGGGTTACTCCTGTGCATGAAGTCGCGACCCAGGCCGGTATTTACACTACCGCGTATTTTTTGGGCGTAGGCAACCTTGAAGGCCTGACAATTAGTTACAGCATGGATAACCGGGGAAGGATACTGAGCGAAATATCAAAAAATGAAGAAGGAAAAACCATCGGCGAATTGAGGAACAACTGGTCAGGCGACAGGCTGCAGGACGTTGTATGGAAATCAGGCGATGATGACAGGCGTATCGAATTTGAATATGACAAGGATAAGAATCCCCTTATAGAACGCAATTACCGCAAAGGCGTACTGGAACGGATCGTTACCATTGATGGGGATAATGAGGTCGAGGATATTTATATGAACGGCGTTCTGATCCTTAGGGCGTATTGGGAAAAAGGCTTAAAAATTTCGGAGGAAAGGGTCCCTTCCGGGGGCTTGCCAAGATGAGGGCAATGCGCTGGATTGGTTTTGTGGCAGGCCGGTATGTTTCAAGGGGCCGAAGGAATTCCCCCACGCCGGTATTTTCCGTGCTGGGAATCGCTACCGGGGTTCTTGCCCTTACGGTTATCATCGCCGTGATGAATGGTTTTCAGCTTGGTTTTATCGAAAGTATTCTTGAAATATCTTCATGCCATGTAAGGATTGAAGGTATAACGTCTGAAGGCTTAAAGCCGGATTCCGGTATTTTAAACGGGCTGCGTGCTCTTCCGGAAGTCATTTCAGTTCTTCCTTTTGAAGAGATAAACGTTTTGCTCCGGGGTAATAGTTCCAGCCTCAGGGGCGCGTTGATCCGGGGCGTATCTCCTGGCGCTTTAGCTCTTGATCCCGGCCTGGCGTCGAAACTTGAAATGGAAGATGGCTTTTTCGATCTTGGCGATCCTTCAGGCATAGTGCTGGGAAGGGAGCTGGCGCGCCACCTTCTGGTTTATGCTGGCGACGAGATAAGCCTTCTTTCGATAACCGGAGGCATAAGGGAAGAAGAATCGAACCGAGCTTACAGGGTCACAGGCATTTTCCGTTCCGGGTTTTACGAATACGACCTTGGCTGGGCTTTTATGAATATTGATGCCGCAGCCGACTTGGCGGGGGAAGCCGCGCAGACGGTGATTGGGATAAAGCTGAAAAACCGCTGGCAGGACAAAATAGCGATTGAAAAGATTAAAAAAGCTATCGCGCTTCAGGGCCCAGGCGATTCCCTGGTTTCCGCCGTTTCAATCAGGTCATGGCGCGATTACAACCGCTCTTTTTTTGGCGCCTTGAGAACCGAAAAGCTCATGATGTTTATTCTTGTCGGGCTTATTTTTATCGTGGTCGGGCTTAACATTTTTCAGGCGCAGAGGCGAGTTGTTTTGGAACGCCGCGAAGAAATCGGGCTCTTACGGGCGCTTGGCTCTTCAAGCACGCAGGTGCGGCTGGTTTTTGTCTGGGATGGTTTTATTATCGGGCTTGCCGGAGCCATACTGGGCCTGATCCCTGGGCTCCTCATTGCGTATAACATCCAGGCCTTTTTTTCGCTGCTTGAAGGGGCGGTGAACTTTTGCATCAATATTTTTAATAGTGTTTTCGGCTTCATTGGCGGAAGCGCCGGGAACGGCAATTTCGCGGTGTTTTCCACGCAGATTTTTTATCTCAAAGAGATTCCTTCCAGGGTTATCCCGCGTGAAGTGGTGTTGATTTTCTTTTTCGGATTCTTCTCGGCCCTTTTGGCGGCATGGTTCGCTTCGGGAAAAGTTTCCGCAACAAAGCCCGCGGAGGTTTTGCGTTATGAGTGATTTAGCCACCGATCTTAACAATAGCGATACAATTATCAGCGTGAAAGATCTTGTCAAAGATTACGAGTCAGGGACGGAAACGCTTCACATCCTCCGGGGGATAAGCTTCAGCGTGCAGCGGGGTAGCTCTGTTGCGATCTCCGGGCAGAGCGGTAGCGGGAAAAGTACCTTTCTTAACATTATTGGCGGGCTTGACCGCTTTGATTCGGGAAGTGTGGAAGTAGCCGGGAACGACATCTCGAAATTAAGCGAAAGCGGGCTTTCCGCTTACAGGCAGCGGCGTATTGGTTTTGTTTTCCAGTTTCATTATTTGCTGAAAGATTTTACCGCGCTGGAAAACGTAATGCTCCCGCTTTATATGATGGGCAGCCGTAAAAAAGACGCAATTGAAAAAGCCAAGATTCTGCTATCCGACATGAAGCTGGAAAACCGCTGGGGGCATTTTCCTTCCCAGCTTTCAGGCGGGGAGCGGCAGCGGGTAGCGGCGGCGCGGGCCATGGTAAACGATCCCGATATAATTCTGGCGGATGAGCCTACGGGGAACCTTGATCCCGGCAACAGCGCGCTTGTGGCGGAGCTGCTTTACGCCGGCGCGGAAAAATGGAACAAGACGCTCATCGTGGTTACGCACAGCGAGGCTGTCGCGTCCCGCGCC
>Ga0268262_10006840_pt1 | contig 10802 bp, 6 predicted proteins | sample TergutNc150P3_FD_190354 | JGI IMG/M metagenome (GOLD analysis project Ga0268262, IMG submission 190354) | Nasutitermes corniger P3 segment gut microbial community from laboratory colony in Florida, USA - Nc150 P3 (SPAdes) (version 2) | ecosystem: Host-associated > Arthropoda: Insects > Digestive...
TAGACTTGTATCAGCCGACACTTTCGGCATTGAATTTATTTTATCCGAGAATGTCTGTAGGTGGAATTATTTTAATTCATGACTATATGTGGGACATTGGTATGGTATCTACAGCAGTTGATGAATTTGCTTTAAAACAAAAATTGTCTATTGTTCCTATTGGGGACGGTGTTAGTGTAGCAATAGTAAAAGCTCATAATTAGGAGTAAATTTATTTTAAGCACTTTTCATAAAAGAATATCAGATAGGTACAATACTGAGTTAACATTAATTCCGGAGTTTCCCAATAAAAGAATGAAGGTGGAAATTTCAAATAACTGTAATCATAATTGTATTTTTTGTGGAAGAAATAAAATAAATAAAACAGGCGGCTTTATTAATGACGATTTCTTCTTGAGAATTATGAAAGAAGCATTTGATGAGGGAGTACGGGAAGTAGGACTTTTTATTAATGGTGAACCTTTTACTGATCCTAAACTTGCAAAACGTATAGAAACATCAAAGAAAATTGGTTATGAGTATGTATACATAACAACGAACGGTTCATTAGCAGTGCCTGATCGTTTGCAAAGTGTTATCGATGCCGGGCTTGATAGCATAAAATTTTCTATAAATGCGGCAAATAGAGAAGATTATTTGAAAATTCACGGTAAGGATGATTTTGATAGAGTAATAGACAATTTAAAAGATACACGTAGTTATAGAGATACTAAAAAACTGAAATACAATATTTTCGGGTCGTTTGTTGTAACAAATTTGACAAAATCAACTATTGAATATTTCAAGCAGCATTATGTACCATTATTTGATGATTTTGCATTTTATAATGTACGAAATAACGGGATTATGGACGAAAATGAAAATATTGCCCCGTTTGGATTTACTGCGCAAAACAGATGTACTCTTCCTTTTAATACAATTAACATTGATTATGACGGCAGCCTGCTTGCTTGTTGTGAGGACATTAACCATAGAATTCCTGTCGCGAATCTTAGTAAAATGACGTTGCGGGAAGCATGGTATTGTGACAACATGAAAATTTTAAGACAAAAACATATTGAAGGAAAACTTAGCGGGACTGTTTGCGAGAAATGCCTTATGGGCGGTGGTGGTGTTGTAGAAGTTTTAGATGTTTAAGTATAGTATATGAAAACAGTCGCATTTATACCAATAAAACTAAATAATGAGCGGTTGCCAAATAAGAACATTTTGCCTCTAGGCGATAAACCTCTATGCAGGCATTTGCTTGATACATTGGCATTGGTATCCTTACTTGACGAAATTTTTGTATTTTGCAGCGATCCCATAATTCAGGAATATATTCCTGAACGGATAAAATGGCTTGAGCGAGATAAATCATTAGACACTTATACCACAAAGCATTATGACATTGTTCGCGCTTTTATAAACACTGTAGATGCTGATATTTATGTAAATGCCCACGTTACAAATCCATTTATTAAGCAGCAAACGTTTGAAAATGGTCTAGACAGTATCATTAGAAAAGGGCATGACTCAGCTTGTGCTGTTTTTGAAATACGCGAACATCTTTGGTGTGGGGGTAAGCCATTTAATTTTGAATTGAATAATCCGCCTCGTACACAGGATCTAGTTCCTTTTTATGCAGAGGTTGGCGTGTTTATGTATCGAAAGGAAGTTTTTCAGAGAAGCGGTACTCGATACGGTGATAATCCATATTTCATGATATTGGATAAAATTGAAGCAATCGATATTAACTATCTTGATGATTATCAGTTAGCACAAGCAGTTTGCAACTTGCAAAGCAAATAAAAAGATATGAAGCAAAACATAAAAATTCTAGATTGTACATTACGTGACGGTGGAAGAATAATTAACTGCGAATTTTCCCAGTTTCATATTAATGGTATAATTCGTGAATTAAATAGAGCAAAAATTGATATTATAGAAGTTGGTTTTTTGCGTAGTAAAATGAAATATAATGACAACAGTACGTTCTTTACAGAAATGGATCAACTGTATGATATTTTACAAGCAAAAGATAAGTATGCAGAATATGTGCTTTTTACTGATTATGGAGAAGAATATGGCGGATGGGATTTTAATAAATTACCTCCTTGTGATGATAATACCGTAAAAGGAATAAGATTAGGCTTCCGTAAAAATGATTTAGACTCTGCCATAAACACCATGCGTTTAATAAAAGACCAAGGCTACAATCTATATATACAGATGATTGAAACTCTTAATTATTCTGATCTTGATTTTTTGAGGGCACTTGAAAAAATAAACGCTTTAGGACCATATGCTGTCGGTATTGTTGATACCTTTGGAAGAATGTATAAGAATGACCTTTTACGTTTCTATACTCTCGCAGATCATAATCTTTTCGATAATATTTATATTGATTTTCATACACATAATAATATGCAGTTATCATTTGCGCTAGCACAAGAGGTTGTTACTTTAAGCCATGGTAAACGAAATTTGATTTTAGATGCGACATTGAACGGAATGGGAAAAGCTGCTGGAAACCTTAATACCGAACTTATTGTTGATTATCTAAATAGGCAGTATGGATACAACTATGATTTTGATGCTGTATGCGATGCGATTGATGACCATATCCTTTGGATAAAGAAAGAACACTTTTGGGGATACTCATTGCCGGATCTTATGTCCGGTATTTTTAGCTCACACCCCAATAATGTCAATTATTTGCAAAGTAAAAACAGGCTTAGGTCTAAAGACATTAGATATATTCTTTCAATGGTTGACGCAGAAACAAGAAAGCGCTACGATTATGATAATCTTGACCAGGTTTATTATAATTATTCGTCTTCTAAGTATGACGATAATGAAAATCTACAATTATTAAAAAGCTTATTATTCAATAAGACCGTATTAATAATAGTATTTGGGAAGAGTATTCGTGATTATAGTGAAAAAATTAAAAATTTTATTAATAGTTATAATCCTGTTATCATTGGCATTAACCACTCGTACAAAGAGTATCAACCAGATTTTGTCTTTTATGGGAATCATAGACGTTATTGCAATGATAACATTATAACTAACAGGACACGTAAAATCGTTTCCTCAAACATTTCAACGAACGGAAAAGAAGAAATCGTAGTTGAATACTGTAAACTGGTTTCAGTTGGATTTCGGAATTATGATAATTCGACAATAATGCTTTTAAACCTATTACGTAACATAGGAGTTAGCGATATCTTTATTGCAGGCCTTGATGGTTTTACTAATAATGAGAGCGAAAACTATTATGACGAAATATTTTCACATAATTCAATTATTGACGAGAATGATGAAATTCGCAATGAGGAATTGAAAATGCTTCTTAAAGAATATCGTAGTTCGCTTAAAAAGAATCAATATGTTCGTTTTGTTACTCCAAGTAGGTTTGAATCATTGTTTGTGGAATCATAGCGTTATGAATAAAACAATGGATTAACAGGATTTATAAAACTGAAATAGGCAAGCAGGGTAAAGGGTTCGCCTTGACAGTGCAAGCAAAGGCAATATAAAAATATATGAGGAGCCGGCTATAATAAAGCTGTTAGTTTGCGATGTTGACGGCACACTCACAGATGCTGCTGTCTATTATGGCGACAACACTGTCGAGCTAAAATCCTTCTCAACAAAAGATGGAGCGATATTAAAACCGCTCTGCCAACTTGGTATTGTAGTTGTATTTCTTACAGGTAGAAAGTCCGATGCGGTCAGTCGCCGGGCCGCTGACCTTGGCGCAGTGGCGGTTCAAGACGTTGATGATAAGGCGGCGGCATTGAAGACCTTGTTTTCTGAACGTAATATAGAACCTGGACAGTGTGCTTACATAGGCGACGACCTCAATGATTACGCCGCCATGAAACTCTGCGGCTTCAAAGCCTGTCCTGCCGATGCTGTTGTCGAAATCCGTGAACTCTGCGATTATGTTTCACCATATAGCGGCGGCTACGGCGCGGTGCGGGACATTTGCGAATACATCCTCAAACAAGAAGGAAAATATAACGAATTGCTAGCTTTTTATGGAGTTTAGTTTATATGTCTGCTAGGGTTTTATTGGTATAACCCATGAAAAGACGCTTGCCGATAGGCATGCAGGATTTTGTCAGTATCCGCAAGGAAGGTTTTTGTTATGTTGACAAGACCGCCCATATTTATCGGTTAATAGACGGGTCCGGCAGGGCGTTTTTTCTTTCTCGTCCCAGGCGTTTTGGGAAGTCGCTGTTGTGTTCAACCCTGGGGGCGGTATTTGAGAACAGGCGGGAACTGTTTGGCGAGATAACAGGCCAGCCGGCCCTTGCAATTGATTTCATGGAATGGGAATGGAAAGAGTATCCGGTTATCCGAATAGATCTGAATGCCGGAGTATATTCAAATGGAGTAGAAGCGCTTTATTCAGCGTTATATTCTGAGTTGCAAAAAACAGCTGAAAAATATGTGTTTGCATTGGAAAATACAGATATTATCAGCCAATTTAAATCCTTAATAAGAAATATATGCAATAAGGCAGGCGAAAAAGCAGTAGTTATCATTGATGAATACGATAAGCCCCTGCTCAGTACCATTGACAATCCGCAGCTTCATTCAAGGATGAGGGAAGAATTAAAGGGATTTTACGGCGTCCTGAAATCATATGATGAGTATCTACGCTTTGTGTTCCTAACTGGCGTAACCAAGTTTTCCCATGTCAGCGTTTTTTCTGATTTGAACCAGCTTGTTGACCTGACCCTTGATTCGCGCTACGCAGATCTCTGCGGCATAACACAGGAAGAGATGGAGAAAAACTTCAGGCCGGAAATAGATGCGGTTCTGGAAGACTCAGGCAAGAGCCGGGCAGAGTATCTTGGAGAATTGCGACGGTTCTACAACGGCTACCGGTTTTCCAGAAAACCTCTTGCAGTATACAACCCCTTTGGTTTGCTTAATCATTTCTACAAAGGTGGGGAGTTCTTGCCCTATTGGTATGAAACGGGAACGCCTACTTTTTTGATAAACCTTATACTAAAACAAAAAATAAATATCGTTGACCTGACCAAAATGCGGGTAGGATATGAAGATTTTCGCAAGTATGATATAGAGACAATGAGAACGGAACCGCTTCTTTATCAGAGCGGGTATTTAACGATAAAAGACTACGATGAGGAGCTGGCTGAATATATCCTTGATTATCCGAATGAAGAGGTGCGCGCTTCCTTTTCAAAGGCTTTGTTGGAAAAGTATTTGCAGCCTTCCGGCGAAGCATCCAGAGGGCTGAGTACCCAGCTTATTTCGGCGCTGATCAAAGGTGATGTAGACGGCGTGATGAATACGGTAGGATCGTTTTTAGCGTCAATACCTTATGACATAATCAAGGAGTATGAAAATTATTACGAGACCGCCATACACTTGATATATTCGATGCTTGGGCTAAACTGCCGGTCAGAAGTACGAATAGCATCGGGGCGTATAGACACGCTGGTAGAGACAAAACGGTATGTATACTGTTTTGAATACAAATTGAACGGAACAGCAGAAGAAGCGCTAAGCCAGATAGACGAAAAAGAATATATGCTGCCTTGGGCGGGGAGCGGTAAGCAGTTATTCAAGATAGGCGTTAATTTTGATTGTGAGAAGCGTAATATCGGGGAATGGAAATGGTTAGGGTAGAGGTAATTATTCTTTGTACTTGTTCTTTCAAAAGTTAAGTCATTTCTGTTAAATTTCTGTTAAATTTCTGTTAAATGCGGCTTGATCCATATAAAAATACTTGCTTTTTGTATAGTCCGTTTGTATAGCTTTAAATAAAGTTAAAAAAAATCGGAAAAGTATAGAAAAATGACTGATTTTGGGATACAATACTGCTTGTAGTAAGGGGTAATTTATGAAGAAGCACATATTTTCCGCAATTTTGGTTCTAACCCTCATTATCGTGGCTTGCAGCAACCCATTTGGCGGCGATAATAGCGAAGATGCTGACGCCTTGGAATTCGCCGAGACAACATTCAATGGCAATAAAGGAAGCACGACATATACCCTGATAGTATCCCATCCGGTGGCAAGAGCCGCTGTGGGAGACAGTTTTTCGCTAAAAGTCGCAAGGAATGGATCTGAAAAAATCAGCAGCGGCAAGATCGTATCCGTTGATGGAACAAACCTTGTGTATCAACCCAAGTATAAAGACGCAAAAGCCTTTACCGTAGGCTTTAGCGGTTCGAAACTCACTCATATTACCGGGACTATCACCTTTGATGACGGTACCAGTGAGCTAGGCCCAGGCGGCTTTACCAATGGTAGCAGCGGCGGTGGCGGTTCTTCCGCAAAAGGTATCAACGTAACGATCACTCAACCGGCTCCTGTTACCAGAGGCACGAAACAGCTATTTACCGCGATAGTCAACGGAACTAACGATCCCGATCAAAAAACCGTAACCTGGAAAGTCGATGGCGCCATTTCCAAAAACACAAGTATCAGTCCTGACGGTCTTTTAACCGTAGACGCGTCTGAACCCGCGAAAACCTTGACTGTGACGGCCTTTTCTACCTTCGATGGAACCAAAAGCGGTTCGGCAGCGGTAACACTCAGCGGCCTTTTAAACGTCATTACGCCGGCATTGGAATTGCCGATGATATCAAGCTTTTCCGTAATACAAAATTCAAATCTCACCCTTTCTGTCAGCGTAGCAAACAGCGAAGATATAAGTCAGCAGCGTGAAATTCTTGGGGGAGGCATAACGTACAAATGGTTTTATAACAGTACGGACTCCCCACATGGCTTGACTGCAATAAATGACGCAACGAAGACCAGTTTTAAAGTACCAACTGTTGCGCTTGGAAAATTATACTACTGGGTAGAAGTTACGAACACGATTGACATAGATGACGCGGAGGTCGTTGACACCAACGAAGTATCTTGCCGTGCGGGTCCGATTGAGGTAGAGGTAACAAAAATACCAACGGGAACAAGCGCTTCCATCTTAATTTTGCAGGTAGGCGCTGCCAAGGACGGACATATTTCCCATAGTTTTGTAGAGCTTTACAATCCGGGTAATACAGCGGTAGATCTGAACGGCTATTCTCTGCAATATGCGGCCGGATATAGTGACAATGCGGGTGATAAAGACGGTGACTGGACCATGATCGAGCTTTCCGGAACGATTCAGCCACTCCATTCATTTCTTATACTTGGAGCCGAGGGTACCAGTAATTCGCCAGCGCTTTCCATAAAGGATTACGGAGACGAATACGGGGATATAAACGAGGCGTTTGTTATTAGCAACCGCTGTTTCAAAGTTGCCCTTATGAGCAATACAACATTGCTTGAGCTGGCAAACCCGTTTGACACTGATGGCGAAGGGACAAAAGCAGACGGTTATGTAGACATGGTTGGCGCTTTGAATTCATCTAAGGACCACATTCAGGGATTTGAAACAGAAGCAATAACAAATCTGGACAAGAACACAGGTCAGCGACGTACAACCCTTAAAGACACCGATAATAATAAAGAGGATTTTTCACAAGCAGTTTACGTCAATGCAACTGCCGATCAAAAGGAACTAAGACGCCCCAAAAACCACAGCTATGGCGCATGGAACCCTATACAAACGACTATTGAACCTTCTGATCCTCCGGTTATTTCCGGTTTTGGCAGAGATATTCCATCGGTAATCCATACAGATACGGTAACCGTATCCGCAACAGTAACGACAACTTCGTCGACAGATCCAACAGTCGTTCTTCAATGGAAGGTTAACGGTACAGCGCAGAGCGACCTTGATATGACGGCAAACGGAAAAGTTTATTTCGCCGTGATTCCGGCGCATGATGCAGGTTCAGTAGTTACCTATAGTGTTTTGGCAACCAATAGTCGCGGTAAAAACGCTGTTACGGCTGAGCAAAATTATATTGTATACACTGTGCGCACGGATTATACAAAACTCAAATTGAACGAAGTAAGCGGTGTTGGGAACGATCCTGACAAATTCTATGAATTGATAAATACTGGCACTGAAGACATTCCGTTATATGACTGTAAAATTTATTACAACGCAAATGGAAGCACAGGAGGAACGCTTCCTGCCGGAAAAGGCAGTCTTACATGGACAGGATTGTCCACTCAAACTGCTCAGGCAGGGCAATTGTTCAGCCTTATTGGGCGTAATACCGCAGGTTCATTTACAACAGGCTTAACGGCAGGGCGAATATTAATTATCACCCTTGAAGACCCTGTGGGAAACGTAATAGACAAATGTGTCAGGGCTGCAGATACAGGGGAGTATGCTATTACGGATAAATCTTTTTCGCGTATTTCTGATGGAACCGGAGATTTCTACTTTACAACGCCGACGCCCAATGCGACAAATGATACTTCAACTGACTGGTTAACAAAAGTACCGGCTGTTCCGCTGGTTGATCCTCCAGTTATTTCCAATTTGGGCAGATATCCTACAATTGTAACTTCAACAGACAAAGCAACCGTATCCGCCACAGTAACGACTACATCGTTAATAAGTCCGGTTGTTCTTCAATGGAAGCTTAACGGCGTAACGCAGGATTCCATTAATATGATTCCGATACCAGCAGGGAATAGCTATCACGCCGATATTGATCCCCAAGCCGTAGGTGCAGTAGTAACCTACAAAGTTACTGCAACCAATAATCTTGGCGAAACCAGTTCTACTGCTGTGCAAAGCTATACTGTAGCTATTGGCGCTATAGAACCGCCGCCGCCGCCCATTCTGATTTTACAAGCCGGCGCCTCCACAAACGGCGCTGTTTCGCATAACTTTGTGGAGTTGTACAACGCGGGTAATGATACGGTAGACCTTAGCGCTTATTCCCTGCAATATGCCAACGGAGGTAATCCGACGGATTCAGCATGGACTGTAATAAACCTTTCAGGGACATTACCCAAGAATCATTCTTACCTCATTCTGGGCAACAAATGGTCAGGAACAAGGAGTGATACAGCCAAGTTTGATGATATAACTGATAATTCGGGAGATGTAAACGCCAGCTTTGCTTTAAGCAACGATGGGTTCAAGGTTGTTCTTATGAGCAATCAAACTCAGCTCACTGATGAAAACCCCTTCAATATTAACGGCAGTGGTATAAAAGCTCCCGGCTATGTTGATATGCTCGGCGCTGTTAATGGTACTTCAAAGCCTTTACATGGATTTGAAACCGCAGTTATGACAAAAATATCAAAACAGCAGACAGCCCGTCGTACTAGTCTTGTTGACACTGATAATAACAATGATGATTTTACAAATATTGATTACAGGACAACGGGAAATGTAAAGGAATACCAATATCCCAAGAACAAAGCCTACGGTGCGTGGGATCCCTTTGAAGAGCCGACTGCGCCGCCACCGCCACCGCCGTTACCAACAGGCCTGATGATCCTTCAGGTGTTTGGAATGCACTCGAACAACGATTCCGCCCCGACGCACAGCTTTATTGAACTGTACAATAATTCCGATGCTGCGATACCTTTGAACACTTTTTCCGTGCATTGGGCTAATGGTCTTTCAACCAATAACAATGCGCCGGCGGAAAAAGACGTATGGCATAAAATTAATTTGACGGGAAGTATCCCCGCAAGAAGCTCGTATTTGATTCTTGGCGCGCAAGTGGTTACTATCTTTTCCGGAACAAACGGAAGGCTGGATTTAACTACTGTAACGGCGGATCTTAACGAGCCGACCTTTTTGATGAGCAACAGAAGCTACAAGGTTGCACTAATGTCCAATCAACTTGATCTTACTGAGTCAAACCCATGGGGGGATGCTGCTTGTATAGACCTCGTCAGCGCTATAAATACAGCGGGAACTGATTCTGTTACTGCCGCAAAAGGCGCTGTTGATCTGACAGCGGTTAATGCCGCTTCTGGAGATCCAAGCACTATCTCCAAGCAGAAATCATATAGGCGTACTGGTCTTACTGTTTCGGGAGTTACTTTGAACGACTTCACATCCAAGCTATACAATAAAATTGATCTGGATGATATTGCCAAATTCCGTCCCAGAACAACAGCAGACGGTATTTATACTCCGCAATTCTAGGAGACAGATGGCGCCTTATTTACAGCGTTGGAGAATAAGGTGGGGAAAACTTAAAAACGGGATACAATTATTTCAGGGAGAAGATGTATATGAAGAAGCTTACTTTTTTTGCAATTTCTGTTTTAGTCATTTTTATCGTAGCGTGCAGTAATCCCATCGGTGACGATTTGATCGGAGGCGAGGATGTAATAGAATACACTCATACAGAATACAAAGGCACTAAAGGCGGCAAGACATATACTTTGACCATATCCCATCCAGTGGCCCGAGCCGTTGTTGGGGATAGGTTCACCCTTAAGGTCGTGATTAATGGAGTTGAGAAAATTGCCAGTGGCAGGGTTGAATCAATTGACGGAACAAACCTTGTATACCAACCTGATGAAAAAGACGCCCCAAATTTTACCGTGGGTCTTAACGGCTCGAAACTCGCTTTCATTACCGGGACTATAACTTTTAATGACGGAACCAGTGTGACAGGTCCAGGCAGCTTCACTACTACCAGTCGAGGTGGCGGTGGCGGTGGCGGTGGCAGCACCGGCGGCGATAACGGAGGAGGCAGCAGCAGCGGCGGCGGCGATAACGGAGGCGGCAGCGGCGGCGGCGGCGATAACGGAGGCAGCGGCGGCGGCGGTGATAACGGAGGCGGCAGCGGCGGTGATAACGGAGGCGGCAGCAGCGGCGGCGGCGATAACGGAGGAGGCAGCAGCGGCGGCGGCGGTGATAACGGAGGCGGCAGCAGCGGCGGCGGCGATAACGG
>Ga0268262_10006841_pt1 | contig 10801 bp, 8 predicted proteins | sample TergutNc150P3_FD_190354 | JGI IMG/M metagenome (GOLD analysis project Ga0268262, IMG submission 190354) | Nasutitermes corniger P3 segment gut microbial community from laboratory colony in Florida, USA - Nc150 P3 (SPAdes) (version 2) | ecosystem: Host-associated > Arthropoda: Insects > Digestive...
CCCCATGACCGGGGGCATGATCTGCCCGCCTGTGGAAGCCACGGCTTCCACGGCCCCGGCAAAAGCCCCCTGGTAGCCCACGCTCTTCATGAGGGGTATGGTGAACATGCCGGTGGTGCAGACATTGGCCACGGAAGAGCCGGAAACCGTGCCCATCAGGCCCGAGGCCACCACCGCCACCTTGGCCGGACCGCCGGAGGACCAGCCGGCCAGGGCCAGGGACAAGTCAATTATGAAACGGCCAATGCCGGTGCGCTCCAGGACCGCGCCGAACAAGATGAACATGAAGACATAGGTGGAGGAAACCTCGAGGGGGGTGCCGAATATGCCTTCGGTGCCCAGATACATGTGGTTGATTATCCGGCTCGGGCTGAAGCCGCCGTGGCGGAACATCTCGGGCATGGCCCGCCCGAACAGGCAGTACAGGAGCGCGGCTATGGCCAGGCAGGAAAGCACCGGGTTGGATATGCGCCGGGTGGCCTCCAGGATCATGAGCACCAAGAGGAAGCCCATGACCAAGTCCGCCCCGTTGGGGGTGCCGGAACGCCTGGCTATGGCCAGGAAGTTGAAAACCAGGTAGAGGCAGGCGGCCGCGGCCAGGCCGGCCAGGATAAAATCGGGCCAGGGCACGGAATCGTGGCTGCGGCCCTGGCGGGCCGGGAAAAGCAGGATGACCAGGACCAGGGCGAAGGCCAGATGCACCGCGCCCTGAGTCTGGGCCGGAAGCAGCCCGAAGCCTGAAGTGTAGAAGTGAAAAGAGGCCATGGCCACGGCCAGCCCGGAAACCAGCCAACCCTGCCAGCCGACCAGGGGCCTCACGCGAGACTCGGTGTCGTACTTGCGCAAGAGCCCTTCAAGGTCCAGGGCGCTGTCTTCAGCCGGGGAGGTGGGGGAGTTGTTTGGCGTGGTCATGTATGATCTAATGTATCCTTACGGCTGCCATAGGGTGGCCTTGACCGGCGAAAAGGTCAACCGCCGGCCCGCGAAAGCGGCATAAAGGGGCCGCCAAGGCCCGTCGGCCGGCTTCCATTCGTTGCGGCCGAATTCGGCGTCGCCCACCCGGAGGTGTATTTCCGGCCAGTTCCGGCGTCCGCCTTGAATCACCATCCAGGGCGGGTCCAGAATGAAACGCCCCCCCTCGGGAGCGTCGAAGGGCAGCCCGGCGTTGTGGGACTGGACCCTGGCCCGGACAGCCCAGATGCGGCCCCGGATTACCTGGTAATAATCCTCCACCGGCGTCTTCTGCACCGAGTGGGTGTAGCGGGTCGCATACTCCCGGCCCAAGGGCAAAACGACCCGGAAAAGCGCGGCCCCGTCTTCGCCGCGCACCGCCAAGCCGTCCACGGGCCGGCCGGCCAGGCTGGCCAGGCCCAAAAGACAAATCAGCGTCCCCGCCCGCCAGATGGTTTTCCTTGTTCCTCCTAGGCGCACTTTAGTCCGGCCTTGTTTTGGTATTGTTAAAGAATTATAACAACCCCCCCGGACCTTGTCAAACCTGGAAAGATGTGGCCAAAGGTAAATAAAGCTGAAATTTTATAGTAAAATATGCCATTTTGCCGGAAAGTCCAAAAATTTTGGCCTTCGGGCGACAGGCCGGTGGATTTTAGTGGGTGGACAGCTAATTATAGGTAATAACAACAAAAATTTTTAAGCGGCCAGGCCGGCCCGGGGCCTCGCCGCGCACATAAAATCCCCCGCTTGCGGTTATATGGAAGCGGCAATATTTACTTACAAAAGAGCCGGCTAACCAAACCCGCGATATTACCTGTAACGCGGTATACATTTTATTCTCCCCGGGTTCCGGCTTTGGCGCCCGGCAATGGCGGGGCGGCGGTTTATTCCCCGCCCGTCTGAAGCACTAAAAATGAAATATTATCCCGGCAATCCGTATGCCGGAGGGCCTCGGCCAGGCTGGCCGCGCCCGCCTCAAGAGGCATATCTTTGAGGCAATTTTCCATTTCGTCAAGGGACAGGGCTTCCCAAACCCCGTCGCTGCAGATCAAGAAGGCGTCTTCAGGTCGCAGCGTCAGACGTTTTTGGAAAACTTCCGGCGGGTCCGGGCCGTCCTGTACGGCACTGGTAACCAGGTTTTTCAGCGGGTGGGTGCGGGTCTCCTCGTAGGTGATCTCACCAGCCTCGTAAAGCTGAAACACCCTGGAATGGTCGCGGCTTTGCTGGTCCAAAAACCCGTTTCGCAGTCTATAGACCCGGCAGTCGCCGCAGCTGAAAACCACAGCCTCGCCCTGGTCCAGCCACAGGCCGGCCACCGTGGCCCCGAGCCCCCGCAACTCCGAATTCCGAGCCGCCATTTCAAGCAATAGGCCATAAGCCTGGTTAAAAACCCCGGCCAGTTCGGCTTCTGATTCCCGGCCCAAATTTTGGCCGGTCAGAGCCTTCAGACAATTTAAAACCGTCCCGGCCGCTTCCTGGCCGCCCGGCCCGCCACCCATGCCGTCGGCCACGGCCGCCAGAACCGGCCCTTGGGCCCAGGTTTCGCTCAAGGGTTTTTCCAGGGCTTGGCCGCAGTGAATGGACGAAGCCAAGACCCCGTCCTCATTGACCAGGCGATCCGGGTTATGGCCGGGATGGCTGAAAATAAAGGCTTTCATCAGAACACCGTGAGGCGGCACTTGGTGGAGAGTTTCAATTCATCGCCCGGATTGATTTCCCACTCTTCGTTCTGGGGCACCTCCCGGCCGTTTAGAATAGTGCCGTTGTCGGAGAGGTTTTTCAGGCGCCAGGCGCCATTCTGCCAGAAAAGCTGAATATGTTTCCGGGAGACGGTGGGAAACTTGACCAGGTAATCCGAGCCGACTCCTTGCCGGCCGACGATGTCGCCATCCCTGGCCCGGCCTATTTCCAGGCCGCCTTCGGCCAAAATGCTCAAGGCCGCTTCCCCTGACGCAAGGCTAGGGGGTTTGGCTTGAGCCGCCGCCTGATTTGGGCCCAGGGCCGGGCCGGGTTCCGAAACGGCCGCTCCCCCGTTTTCCGCAGTCCCCGGCTCTTCCGCCGGACTAAGACGGCTTATATCTTCCTGGCATTGGGAGCAAAGCAAAGCCCCCGGCGGGTTGCGCCCGCCGCATTCACAAATCTTGACCTTGGGCATGGGCAAACCTCAGTTTATTTCTCAAGCGGTCATAATCGCCGGGTCCGGGAATGCCCAGCAGGCGAACCAAGCCGCCCGGCTCTGAAACAATTATCTGAACTTTTCGCTGTTCGTCTTTTTGCCATTCCTCATACAAACCGGCCAAATACGGCCTGAACAAGTTCAGGGTCTGGCCGGCCGAGCCCCGCCAGGGTTCCAAGCTGGGTCTATCACGTTCATAAGGCCCGTCCACCACCGCCGAGGCCAAGTCCGGCAGCCAGGGGTGGGCGGCCAACAGTTCCTTCATCAGGAAACCGCTGTAAATCAAAACATCGGCCCAGCCGGCCGCCTGGCCCAAGGCCAGCAGAGACTTCAAGCCTTCGGCCTGCTCAAAAGGTTCGCCCCCGGAAACGGTCAAGCCGGCCGCTTTGGTCTCTCGCCGTAAGGCATCTATTTCCTCAAACAAGTCCTTCACCGGCCGCCTGGATTCCTGTTTAACCTCCCAGAGATCATCGGAAATACAGCCCGGGCAGCCCCGGCCGCAGCCCCGGAGCCATAAGCCGACCCGCCGGCCCGGCCCCAGAACGGTCAAAGGGGCCTGGATAAAGCCGACCTCCAGTTCCAGGCCGTCCGGGGTCATCCGGCCTTATCCAGGCTTAAACTCAATTCCCCGTCCGGGCCTTGGCCAAGCCGGCAGGCATAGCTCTCGCCGGGTTTGGCCCGGACCTTGAAAAGGTCCCGGGCCAGGGGATTGACAAAGGCTTGTTCCAAGGCGTTGCCGATTCCCCGCCCGCCCATGCTCAGGTCGCGGCAGGCCTCCTGGCCCAGAAGCCTTTGGTCATCTTCAGCCAGGGTGATTATAATCTTATGGCTGTCACGCAGTTTGGCCAGGACGTTATTGAGCATCTTCTTGAAGATCAACTCCGCTTCCCTGGGCCGGATAAAATCAAAAACCACGATGTTGGGGCCAAGGCGGTTCAGGATTTCCGGCCGGTTGAGGCTAAAATTAAAAAACTCGGTGATGGCGGCGGTGATTTCCCCGCGTATGGCCGGGTATTCCATGTCCGGCTTGATTCGCGGTTCACGGCGCCCATCGCCTGTTTTCTGGTAAACCCCCAGGTTGCTGGTGAAAATTATGAGGGCGTCGGAAAAATAAACCGTTTCGCCCCGGCCGGAAGTAAGGCGCCCGTCATCAAGTATCTGCAGAAAAATATCCATCAGTCTCGGGTGGGCTTTTTCTATCTCGTCGAACAGAATCAAGGAAAAAGGGTTCTGCTTGACGGCGTTGGTCAGTTCGCCGCCCACGTCATAGCCCACATAGCCGGGGGGAGCGCCCACCAGGCGCTGGTTGGCGTGTTCCTGATCGAATTCGCTCATGTCGAAGCGGATGTAATTGGTGGCCGAACCGAAAATCAATTCGGCCAGGCTCTTGGCCAGTTCCGTCTTGCCCACCCCGGTGGGGCCGGCCAGGAACATCACCCCTTTGGGCCTTTGCGCGTTTTGGGAAAACTGGGCCCCCGAGAGGTCAAAAACGCTGCGCTTGACTATATCCAGGCTGTGGGCCACCGCCGTGTCCTGGCCTATCACCCGGCCGCGCATGAAGGCCGGGGCGTCTTCAATTACGCTCCGATCAAGCTTGTCCCAGGGATTGTCGGGGATGCCCAGCTTATACCGCCGGACCGCCTCGGCAATCTTGGTGAATTCAAGCTGGTCGGCAACGGCCAGGCGGCCTATGGAGATTATTTCACCGGCGAACAGGCCGCCGGTCTGGTCGCCGAACAGGCGGACCAGGTTTTCCCGGTTCTCCGGTTCCAGGGTGTTGAAGCCGGGGATTATCGGCCCGACCGTTTTGATTATGTGGCGTCTTAGGCTGTGATCCGGCTTGGGCAGGGGCAGCACCCTCACCCGGGGGTTGCCCAGGGAATACCAGGCCGGGATATCGTTTTCCTTGTCCATGACCAGAAAAATAAGGTTGAAGCGCCCCCGCTTTGGCTGGGCCTGGAGGGAAAGGCTGAAAAGGTCATAGTGGAATTTCTCAACCTCTTCCTTGGGGCGCAAGCCAGGCAGACGGGAGGCGTGGTTGATGAAGAGGGCGGCGGGGGTTTTGGCCTGGATAAGCTTGGCGGCCAAGGCCGAGAGGGCCGGGAGGGTGACGTCACCGTCCGTCGGCAGGCTCATAATCTCCCTGGCCGTCTCCGTGGTCCCCAAGAGCAGCGAAAGCTTGTAGGGGTCGTATTGCCAAAGAAGGCTGTAGCCGGCCTGCCTTAATATCTCCCGGACATAGTCTCCGAGGTTCCCGGAGACCAAGCCTTCTTCAGTCTGGAAGGGGAAAACATCGTGGATATTGCCCCACAAGATGAATTGGGACTTGATGCCCAGAAAACGCTCAATCTCCCGGGCCCACTTGGGGGCTTGAAAATCGCTGGTCACTTTACGGCTCTCTTATTTGGTTCATCCGACTCAAGCATATTTGATGGCTAATATTTTGGGATGGACCCCGGCTTTCGCCGGGGTGACGAATGCGGGGGAGTGCGGGAACTCTGTCATTCCGGTACATAAGGGGGCCGTCATTCCGGCGGAAGCCGGAATCCATCTTCCCAAAAGGGCCGAAAGCTGAAAACGGTAGTATTCCCTCGGCAACCTATGTCCATCGGATGACTCTCTTTTTTTTCAAGATATTTTCCGTTCTTGGGCCTTAGGGGCAGAAGCCGTGGCCCGGCGGCGGCCGTCGGCCAGCCGCTCATCCGTCACCACCGGCAGTTCGCCCTGCCCAGGTTCGCGCCGCAGCATGATTTCAATGGGGTAGCCGGCCTCATTCAGGCGTTCCCGCAGACGGTCGAAAGTCCGGCACCATTTTTCGCCTTTTTCCCGGTCCAGGGCTTTTTGGTAATCGGAAGGCGGGGCCGCGGCTTCGGCTTCGCTCGCGACCACCCGCACCTGCCTGAAAGCCGCCTTTCCGCTCTGGCTGTTGATGTAGCACTGAATCCGGCAATCGGGGTCCGGGGTGGCCAGGTATTGGGTTTGGTCCAGGGCCAGGCCTTCGGAATCCATGACCTGGTAGCCCATTTCCTGCAAAATTCGGCCCGTCTCGTTGGTAATGGTTTCCAGGACGGCCCGCTTGGCCCCGGCGGCGGCCAGGTCTTCAAATTCGCGCCGGGCGGCCAGAACCTCATCTTCGGTCAAGCTGGCCGAGGCCAGAAGGGCGCGCAGCCGGGCCTGGAAATCTTCGGGGCCGGCTTCGTCGAGCATATCCTTCAATTCCTGACGCAGGCAGTTGGCCCGGGCGGCCAGGGTGAGTTCCCGGCCGTAGCTGAGTTTAAGGTCATCCAAAATCAGGTTTAGGCGTTGGGGGCCGGCGCCGGCTTCGACCTCTTTCATCAGCGAGGCGTGCCGGGCGGCGGCGGAATCGTTCAAGCCCTGGATACGCCTGAAAAAGCGGCGGCACTCGGCGCCCAAGTCTTTTTCGGAATCATTGAACTCGGGGCCGGGGGGTGGAACGGGAGGCTTAATCTCGGGGGCCGAGCGGTTGGCGGCCGCCATTTCCCGCAAAATTTCTCTGGCCCGGGCCTCTTCTTCCCCCCGGAATATTTTTCGTTTATCATCCAGGCACTTTTGGCGTTCTTCCTCCCGGCGGCGTTCTTCTTCTTCCTGGCGGCGTTGCTCTTTCTCCAAGCGGTTTTGCTCATCAAGCTGCCGCCTGGCCAGTTCCTCGGCGTACCGGCGAACATTTTCGGCCAGGCGTTGACTGGTTGGGAGATAGTATTGAACAAATCCCTCTTCACTCATTTGGTTCCAGTCCTCCCCCTAGAAGCGACAATTTATTTGTAATAGTCTTTACCGCGGGATTTGCGTTTTTTCTTGAAAAAAACGCCTATTTCTCCACCGCAATAACGGCATTTGCCTTGTTTTGACCATTTAATGCTTTGATGCTACTTTACAAAATATCGCGCCAGCTTCCGACGTCGCACTGACCATCGTCATTGCCCCCCACCGCGACCACCGTGCCGTCTGACTTTAAACCTACGGTATGTAAAGGTCCAGCGGCAATCGCGATAATGTCGCGCCAGCTTCCGGTGTCGCACTGATTATCGTCATTGTCCCCCACCGCGACCACCGTGCCGTCTGACTTTAAGCCTACGGTATGTAAAGGTCCAGCGGCAATCGCGACAATGTCGCGCCAGCTTCCGGTGTTGCACTGACCCCTATCGTTATTCCCCCCCGCAACCACCGTGCCGTCTGATTTTAAACCTACGGTATGTAAACCAGCGGCAATCGCGACAATGCCGCGCCAGCTTTCGGTGTCGCAATGACCGTAGTTAAAAATCCACCTTACTGTCGTGGCGACCATTGTGCCGTCTGACCTCAAGCCTAGGGTATGACGATAACCGGCGGCAATCTCGACAATGTCGTACCAGCTTCTGGTGTCGTTCTCACCATACCATCGTTCCCCCGCCTTGACCACCGTGCCGTCTGACTTTAAGCCTACTGTATGATAAGCACCGGCGGCAATCTCGACAATGTCGCGCCAGCTTCCAGTCCTGCACTGATTGCACTCATTTTTCCCCGTCGCGACCACCGTGCCGTCTGATTTTAAGCCTACTGTATGCTTAGATCCAGCGGCCACCGCGACAATGTCGCGCCAGCTTCCGGTGTCGCACTGACCATCATCATTTTTCCCCGCCGCGAGCACTGTGCCATCTGACTTTAAGCCCAGGGTATGATAGCTACCAAGGACAATACGTTTCCGATATTTAGCAATCAGTTCTTTTCTTTCCCTCTCAAGACGTTGCTCCTTGGCCTTAAGATAATCCGTAAAATCAAATTCCGAAAGATTAACCGGCCAGGCAAGGTCGGGCAGTTCCACGGTTGCCCGGCAGCCGGCCTCAGCGGCGTTTTCCAGAAGTTCTTCGGCGATCAGGCGCTCCAAATTTTCTTTGGCGTGAATGTAAGCGGCCGGGTTGGCCAAGCCGCTGATTATATCTTTAGGCAATACGGCCTCGGCGGGGAGATTTTTTTGCCAGAATTTAACGCTTACCAGGGGGGTACCGGCTTCCAAAGCAAAATTTAGGCGGGCCGGCCTTTCAGCCGGCGGGCCGGGAGGGCCCCAAATATATTCCCACGGTTTTTCCAGGGCCGCCAGGGCTCCGCGCAGTAGTTCCAAATTGTCCCAGCGGGTTGACTTCAAGATTGCGGCGGTCAGCTCATCTAAGGGCCGGCCGGCCCGTTCGGCCAGTTCGGGCAAACGGCCCAGTTTGCCCTCGGCCAGTTCCTTCAACAGGGCCTGCCTCGCCGGCGATTGGCCGGGATTGGCGGCATAATCCACCAAGTCATTGAAGCCCAAGGGCAGCCCCCGGTAAACCGGCCCCCGTGCGGGGTTGAATTTCAAGATGAAATGGAACAAATTTTCATGGGGCTGGCCGGTCAGGGCCTGTTCCAGTTCAAGGGCCTCATCGAAACGGGAATTATTTTCCAGCCATTTGCCTATAAAGCCCCGGGCCAGCGCGACCTCGGCCTTGGCCCAATTTTCTTCCCGGGCAAAGGCGGCGGCCAGGTCGGCCAGGGTATGGTATTCTTGCTCGTTGAATTTAAAGGACTGGCCGCTGGCCCGGGCCGGCCGGGTTGGTTCGAGGGCGGCCGGCGTTTCGTAGAACACCGCTATATTCCGCTCGCCGGCCAGCCAGCGCCGCACCTCTTCGCCCCGCCAGCGTTTCTCATAATCGCGGGTCAAAAGGCCTTTGAGAAGCAAGGCCGTATCAGGGGGCAGCCCTTCCGGCACGGCCAGCCCCCGGCTCACAAGCTCGCCCATGACTTTATTGGGACTTAGCCCGGCCAGCGGGTGCCGGCCCAGCTTGATTTCCAAGAGAATGGCCCCCAGGCTCCACCAATCCCCGGCCACCCCGGCCAGGTCGGCAAAGGCTTCCGGCGCGGCGTAAATGGGGGTGTTGGCCCGGCGGGTCGCTTTTATGGAAACATCGGCGCCCAATCGAGAGGCTATGCCAAAATCCGCCAGGACAATACTTAGGGGCTCTCGTGACTTTAATAAAATGTTATCCGGCTTCAAATCGCGGTGAATCAGGTCGGCCCGGTGCAGGCGGCTTAGGGCCTCGGTCATTTGACCGGCCAGGGCTTTAAATTCAGCCTCGCTTAAGCCGCGTTCTTCCAAGAGTCGGGCCAGGGAGCCTTGGCGGATATATTCCTGGACTTCATACCAGCGGCCGGTCTCTTCATCATGCCCGGTTTCAAAGACTTCCACGGCCAAGCCGCCCATGTTCCGGCTTATTTCGCGGAGTTTGGAAGAAATTTCAGGCTTGGGTTTTTGGCCGTGGCGGTAAATCCTTAAAATCGCTTCTTGGTCCTTATAGTCGATTATGAAAATATCGGCTTCGCCACCGGATTGGGAGATGAGCCTTTTGACCGGCCAGGCCCGGAACTTTTCAGGCACAAGGGCGAGCGAGGCGGCCTGGCCCCCCGCCCGCCCGGCCGCGCCCCCCTCCATTACGGTGCGGTCCGAGGCCGGGTCCATATCCCGAATGGTGCGGGCCGCTTTCAGGTCTTCGCCCGGCGCTTCAAGCGGGCGGCCGTCGTCCTTGATAGTGAGGGCGGCTTTATTTTTCCGGTCTGACTGGTCGGCGCTCATTGCCCACCCAAGCCCCAGGCTTTCAAAATTTTGGCCAAGGTGTCGCCGGAAACCACTTGATACCAATTATCAACCGACACGAGCTTGCTCAGACTTATGGTGTCGGCTGGTCCGCCGGCTTCGGGGACGTTCCTCTCCTGGTCCGAAAGCGGCCAGCCCCAGAGCAGTCTGAAGGCCAAGAGCGCCCCGAGGCCGAGCCGTAGGATTGTTGCCGCCCCTATGGAAGGCCGCACCCGAGCCAGGCGCTTAATGGAGTTGTCGGTGTAAGGGTATTTGGGGGCGCGACGGTGGTGGAAGAGGGCCGGCATGAGTACTGTCCTGAAAAAAATCTCGTTGGCCGCACGATTAGAATGCGGCCAGGCGTTCAATACAGCTAGAAAGACTGCGGACGTATTCCCAGAAGGTGTTGTATTCGGTCCACACCCGGCCAAGCCAGTTGCCAAAAACAAAAAACACGACTGATCGGGCGTACGATCGTTATGGGTGTTATTATTTTGATATTCTTACATATTATACCATATTGCGAAGAAAAGTCAAGGCGGGCAAAAAGTGCAAAAAATTACCAGGCCTTATCGCGGCCGACTGGCGGCGAGATGAGGCCGGGGCTGTTTTTTGGGTTTTTGTGGGGGGCGTAGGCTGCCAAGCGGTCTTGGTGAATCGGCGGTTGGTTAGCTCTTGGCGGGGGCAGCCGTCCCGGATGAAAAATAAGCCGCCCTGTGGTAAAATGAACATAAGGAGCCTAGCCGTGCCCGAAGAACTATTGTCCCCCAAAAACGACTTTGTTTTCAAGCTGCTTTTCGGTGAGCCGAAGCGCTTGAACATCTTGAAGGCCTTTCTTCAGGCTGTCCTGGACCTGCCGGCGGAAGAATACGACCACCTGGTCATAGTTGACCCTCATTTGCATAGGGAATCCCCTGATGACAAACTCGGAGTGCTGGACGTAAAAATCCACACCACCACGGGAAAAGTCATTGACGTGGAAATACAAGTCAAACCCCATCGCCATATTTGGGAACGAATCTTGTTCTACGCCGCCCGCCTGACCACGGAGCAGATGAAAGCCGGCCTGTCTTATAAAG
>Ga0268262_10006842_pt1 | contig 10800 bp, 12 predicted proteins | sample TergutNc150P3_FD_190354 | JGI IMG/M metagenome (GOLD analysis project Ga0268262, IMG submission 190354) | Nasutitermes corniger P3 segment gut microbial community from laboratory colony in Florida, USA - Nc150 P3 (SPAdes) (version 2) | ecosystem: Host-associated > Arthropoda: Insects >...
TAGAAATGGAAACTGCGGAACTCTACACTCTTGCCGCCAAATACAACCGTGAAGCTCTTTGCATTCTAACAGTCTCCGACAGCCTTGTTACAGGCGAAGCCACCTCCTCCGAAGAGCGGCAAACAACATTTACCCGCATGATGGAAGTCGCCCTCGAAACGGCTATTAGTTGACCTTTACCTAAAAACCCAGTAAAGTAATCTCATAGCCCGGATGGTGGAATTGGTAGACACACTAGTTTCAGGTACTAGCGCCGTTAAAAGCATGGAAGTTCGAGTCTTCTTCCGGGCATGGAGGTATTTTATGAAAAAATTTTTCTTTTTGTTTCTGATTTTGTGCGTAGTTGCTGGTTTTGCGGCGGCAGAAGACGAGGGGAGCGGTCTTTCCATAGGGGTGGAATTTGGTATTAAAAATATCAACGAAGCTAACAATGACAATAGGTTTTACTATCTAATGCCTATGTTAATTTACGAAAATTCTTTCCTTAATGACGCACTGGATGTCTATGCGGAAATAGACCATACTATCGGACTTACCAAAGTACCTAATGAATACGGAAATGATGTAAATCCGCATTCAATGTATGTCGATCTTATGCTTGGTTATAATTTAAAAATCGGCGATGCGTCAAAACTGTCCTTTATTCTGGAAAATGAATTTGATGAATTAATAATTTACCCCAGATTTAAAGGATCCAATAATCTTACAGGAATATTTACACCGGCGATAAAATTCACTCAAACATTTGATGCCGGAGATATTTATGCCAAAATCGGCACGCCCATCACATATATCCAAGAATATAAAGAAGCCGATACAGAAGTAGGGCTTGACTTTACTCTTGGCTGGGACAGTTCTTTTGGTTTGGGGCTTGAGGCAAAAATTTGCACACTGATTGTACCGGGAGAATATGCCGGTTACTCACATCTTGAAACAACCGTTTCATATGAAGCAGAGCATATATATATCGAAGTAGAAACAATCATCCCAAAAGAAACAGACAAAGACGGCATAACTATCACCCCGGAATTTGATTTAATTTTCGGAAAATTTACTTTCTACGTTAAAAGTGAGTTTGCGGGAGTTGGAATATCGGATTCTCAAGTTGTTGTATCGCCGGCTTTGGGAATAAAATTAAGTTTCTAAAATAATAACAATTGAAGGTTCATCTCTGTATTAAAACCTCCAATTAATCTGTCTGATCGCTTGTAAGCGGTCAGACAAAAAAAGAGGTTAAAATGAAAAGAATTCTCTTGATACTAATTACGCTTGCCGCTATCCTTTTTGGAATCAGCGGCTGCAAGCAAAACAAAGAAGCCGTTATACGCGGCTCAAACGGAAAACTCAATGTAACAACAACAAATTTTCCGCCGTTCGATTTTGTAAGGAATATAGCGAAGGACAAAGTAAACTTGTCCATGTTACTGCCGCCCGGAGCGGAAAGCCATTCTTTTGAACCATCGCCCAAGGATATAATTAAAATTCAGAACAGCGGCGTTTTTATTTATGTTGGCGGCGAGGGTGATGCTTGGGTAGACAGGATTCTTGAATCCATGAATACACCGAAAATGAAAATTGTCCGTATGATGTACGCAGTTACCGTTGTAGAAGAAGAAATCGTTGAAGGCATGGAAGAAGAGGAAGGTGAAGAAGAAACCGCCTATGACGAGCATGTCTGGACTTCTCCCCTCAACGCAATTAAAATTGTCGGGGCGATAACCGATGCGTTATGCGAAGCAGATTCCGCCAATGCGGAGTTTTACCGGCAAAACGCCGTTGATTACACCAAAGAATTATTACAGCTTGACAAAGCGTTCTTGGAAGTAATTGCCGGAGCAAAACGAAACACAATTGTTTTTGCCGACCGCTTCCCATTCCGCTATTTTGCCGACGCTTACGGATTAAAATACTACGCGGCATTCCCCGGTTGTTCCACCGAAACAGAGCCGAGCGCGGCTACCGTCAAATTTTTGATAGACAAAATAAGGACTGAAAAAATTCCCGTCGTGTTTCACATCGAGCTTTCCAACGAAAAAATGGCGGATACAATCAGCGGAGAAACACGCGCTAAAAAACTTTTACTTCACGCCTGCCATAACATTTCCAAAAAAGATTTCGACGCAGGGCTTGGTTATCTTGACTTTATGCAAGGTAACGTAGAAAATCTAAAAGAGGCGTTGAAATAAAATGCTGATAGACTGTCAAAACCTTTCTTTTGGGTATGACGGACACATTGTAGTCTCCGGCCTGAACTTTTCCGTGCAGACCGGAGATTTTCTCCTTATTGCCGGAGAAAACGGCTCAGGCAAATCTACGCTTGTAAAAGGTCTTCTGCGGCTGATACCCGCAATGGAAGGAAAACTCAAATTTAATTCCGATTTCAAACAGTCTCAAACAGGTTTTCTTTCACAGCAGACAGCCGCAAAACAGGATTTCCCCGCCGGAGTCATGGAAATAGTGCTGTCAGGAAACTTGGGGAAAAAAAGTTTTCTGCCGTTTTATTTTCCTTCGGAAAGACACACGGCGGAAGAAAAATTGCGCCTGCTCGAAATTGAAAATTTAAAAGATAGATGCTTTAGGGAACTTTCAGGCGGACAGCAGCGGCGCGTGTTACTGGCTCGGGCTCTGTGCGCCGCCGAAAAACTTCTTGTGTTAGACGAACCTTTCGCAGGGCTCGATCCATTGATTAGCGCGCAGTTATACCGTCTGCTTGAAAAAATAAACCGCGAGACAGGCATTACGGTAATCATGGTTTCTCATGACATTCCCGCCGCCGATTGCGCTAATAAAGTTTTACATTTGCAAAAACAGCAGTTATTTTTCGGCGGTATGGAAGATTACAAAAACAGCGAAATAGGCAGAAAATTTTTAGGAGGCGCATAATGATAAATACTTTAATAGATATGTTCAGTTATACATTTTTAGTAAGGGCTTTTATTGTCGGCGCTCTTGTCTCAGTCTGCGCCGCTCTCCTCGGCGTAAGCCTTGTGTTAAAACGTTATTCGATGATAGGAGACGGACTTTCCCATGTCGGCTTCGGCTCTCTTGCCGTTGCCACCGCCCTGCATACCGCTCCTTTAACAGTGGCAATTCCGATTGTAATAGCCGCCGCCTTTTTGCTCCTGCGCCTGAGCGAAAACAGCAAAATCAAAGGAGACGCCGCAGTCGCTCTCATTTCCACAGGCTCTCTTGCCATTGGCGTAGTGATAATTTCACAAACTACGGGGATGAACACCGATGTGTGTAATTATCTTTTCGGCAGTATTCTTGCAATGGCAAAGACGGACGTATATTTAAGTATTGCCCTTTCCGCCGTTGTACTGGTTCTTTTTATCCTCTTTTACAATAAGTTATTTGTTATCACTTTCGATGAAACTTTCGCCAAAGCTTCGGGCATTAAAACAGGGCTTTACAATATGCTAATCGCTTTTTTAACCGCTCTTACCATAGTGCTTGGAATGCGCATGATGGGGGCGCTGCTTATATCAAGTTTGATCATTTTTCCCGCTTTAAGCTCCATGCGTATTTTCAAGAAATTCGGAAGTGTTACCGTTTGCGCCGCAATTGTTTCCATATTATGCTTTTTTATAGGTGTAATTATTTCATATTTATACGTCACACCTACTGGCGCAAGTGTTGTAATTGTCAATATAATAGTATTTATACTGTTCTGGCTTACGGAAAACCTGCGTAACTCAAGAACGATAAATAAATTAAAAGGAGCAAATCATGGGTAGAAAAAAACTTGTTACCGCCGCAGTTTTAATAACTGTAACCGCCTTATTTTTGATCGGTTGTTCCGGCACAAAAAAGTCCGAAGTATCCAATGATATTATCGTAATAAAAGAAAAAATGTTTATTTCACAAGTCAACGATATCTACCTGAACGCCGAAGACTACATTGGAAAAACAATTAAACTGCAAGGGGTTTTCAAGGCAGAACAGCCTTACGAGGGAGACCCCTACTGTTTTGTTCTCCGCTACGGACCCGGTTGCTGCGGCTATGACGGCAATGTAGGGTTTGAAATAAAATGGGACGAAACCAGAGCTCAGCCTTTTCCCAAAGAAGATTCATGGGTTGAAACAACAGGCGTACTGAAACAATACGAAGAAGACGGATACAATCAATATTTGTATCTCGATTTAATTTCACTCAATGTTTTAAACAAACGCGGATCGGAAATAGTTTATCAATAATTATTTTAACGCTTCTTTAATCGCTTTAATGTGGGCGGGCGTAGTTCCGCAGCATCCGCCGATTATGTTCGCTCCCGCGGCGGCAAGTTTAGGCGCTATAGCCGCCATATCTTCGGGAGTTTCAGGAAACACTGTCTGCCCGTTTACATTTTTGGGAAGCCCGGCGTTGGCGTGAACAAGAATCGGAATGGTTTTATTCGCCGCTCTCATTTGGCTTACGATTTCAATCATTCGCTCTATGCCGTTGCCGCAGTTTGCGCCGACAATATCCGCTCCCTCTTTTATAACCGCATTCATCGCTGAAACAGGATCAACTCCCATCATCGTTCTGTATTCACCCTGCACTGTTTTTTCAAAAGTGAATGTGCAGATAATTTCCAGTTTGGTATTTTCCTTGACAGCTTTAACAGCCTGACACGCTTCCGCTATATCGCTCATTGTTTCGATACAAGCGGCATCCGCTCCGCCTTTTTCAAAAGCGGCGGCTTGCGTCTTAAACGCTTCGTATAATTCCTCTTCAGTTACTTCTTCCGTAACGAGCATTTTCCCCGTAGGGCCGATGGACGCTATTACCCAATGATTGTCTCCCGCCGCTTGACGGGAAATTTTCGCCGCAGCTTCATTTATTTCCGCCGCTCTGCCGTCAAGTTTGTAATGAGCCAATTTAAAACTGCTCCCGCCGAAACTGTCGGTTTCTACCATGTCCGCGCCTGCGTCAATATAACTTTTCGCTACATCTAAAACATCAGCCGGTCTTTCGATACACCATAACTCAGGACACTCGCCGGGCTTTAAACCCTTTTTATGCAAAAAGGTTCCCCAAGCTCCGTCGGAAATCAAAACTTTCCCGGCTTTGAGCGCCTCGGTTATTTTTTGTCTTGCCACATTTTTCTCCTTTTGTAAAAGAAAAATTTACCGCTGTACTCTTCCCGACGCGTTGCCCGACGCAAGTTTTTTAACTTCATCGGCTGAAACAAGATTAAAATCGCCCTCGATTGTGTGTTTTAAACAGCTTGCGGCAACGGCAAATTCCAACCCTTCATCGAACAGCATACCTTTAAGATTAGCGTAAATTAATCCCGCCCCGAAGCTGTCGCCGCCGCCTACCCTATCCACGATATGAACAGCGTATTTTTTGGAAAAATAAAAATCTTTGCCGTTATAGAGCATAGCGCCCCAGTTATTATCGTTCGCTGATATTGATTCCCTTAAAGTAATCGCCGTTTGCTGAAAATTAAATTTTTTAACAAGGGCGGCGGCTACTTCTTTGTAACCGTCATGGCTGATTTTGCCCGTTGTTACGTCGCTTCCCGACGCTTTAATGCCAAAAACATCGGATGCGTCTTCTTCATTAGCTATGCAAACATCAACGTACTCCATAAGTTTACTCATAACATCGCAGGCTTTTTCCCGCGTCCAAAGATTGGCGCGGTAATTTATGTCGCAGGAAACCGTAATTTTTTTTTCGTGAGCCGCTTTAACCGCCGCCATGCAAATTGCGGCAGCATTGTCGGAAAGAGCCGGCGTTATCCCCGTAAAATGAAACCAATTTACATCTTTAAAAATTTTATCCCAGTCAAAATCCGACTCCGCCGCAGTCGCAATCGCCGAATGCGCTCGGTCATAAATAACTTTTGACGGTCTCTGCGACGCTCCCTTTTCAAGAAAATAAATTCCAACTCTGTCGCCGCCGCGGACTATCAGTGAAGTGTCTACTCCGAATTCCCTCAGTCTGTTAACAGCGCCCTGCCCTATTTCATGCTTGGGAAGTTTTGTTACAAAAGCGGCGTCAATTCCAAAACCCGCCAGAGAAACAGCGACATTCGCTTCGCCGCCGCCGTAAGTCGCGCCGTAAGTTTCCGCCTGAACAAAACGATAATACCCCTCAGGCGCAAGGCGTAACATAATTTCACCAAAAGTAATAACCTTCATAAAAACTCCTGTTTGTTAATAATATATTAATTTTCATATAAAAGCAAACTCATAAGTTGAATAACTTATATTCTATCTATATACTTGCGGTATGAGAAGTTTTGATCCAAAGAAAATCAGAGGGCTTGCAATCGACCTTGACGGAACCACATTACTGCCCGAAGGAGTCTTAGGCGGCAGAACAAGGGATTGCCTAAGAAAACTGATTTCCAAAGGAATGCATATAATTATAGCGACAGGCAGAGCGATTGAAGCCTCGGAAAAATACAGGAGCGCAATCGGAGCGGAAGGACCTATGGTTTTTTTTAACGGCGCAGAAGTCGCGGACGTCCCGTCGGGTAAAGTTTTACATACAGATTTAATAGGTCTTGACGTTGTCGAGTTTGGAACCGATCTTGCCCGAGAGCTTGGCATTCATTATCAAGTTTATCTGCCCGCAGGAATTTCTCCCGATACAGGCAAACAAGACCCAAAGCAAAAATGGGAAGCGCTTTTAATAGAAAAATACGGTCCTGATGCGGAGATGTATTACAAACACACGGGAATTACCCCTGTAGTAAAAAACTTAAAAAGCATTGCCGCTCTGCCGCTTGAAGGCTGCATAAAAGGAATGTTTATTGCCGATCCTTCTTTGCACGACACAGTACGGCAAAAATTCAAAGAGCGTTTCGGCGACAAAATAGACATAATGCGCAGTTACCCCACTTTCTTGGAAGTTATAAACAACGGCGTTTCCAAAGGCGAAGGTTTAAAAATAGCGATGGAGCACAGGGGGCTGAAACCCGAAGAAGTGCTCGCCTTCGGCGACGAAGAAAACGACGTATCCATGTTCCCGATAGCGGGTTTTGCCGCCGCCCCCGAAAACGCGCGGGAAAAAATCCGCGAACAGGCTGATTTTGTTTACGGACCGAACACCGAGGAAGGACTAGCGGCATATTTGGAAAAGGTATTTTTAACCACGAACCACTGGACATAAATCGATAAATTCGGTATAAATTAACTATGATATTTCCATTAAAAGAGTTAATCGAATACGGCGACAATATGTACGAAATAACCACTGCGGCTTCACGCAGGGCTTATCAGCTTTCTTCCGTGCTGGAAAAAGATGAAAAAGACGATTACGACGGCAAAATGGTAGCCCTTGCCGCCTTACAGGTTTTTACCAAAGAAGTCCAATTCCGTCTGGAAGCTGAATAATCCTTTTGGAAACCTCCGCTATTCCCGTTTTAATACTCTTTGGTCCGACAGCGTCAGGTAAAACAGGCATTCTCCTTCAACTTTTCAACTCTCAATCCGGCTTGCAAGCCGAGGTTATTTCCGCCGACTCCATGCAAGTCTACAGAGGCATGGACATCGGGACAGCCAAGCCTTCGGCTGATGAAAGAGCGAAACTCACCCACCATTTAATCGATATCCGAGACCCTTGCGAACAATTTAACGCCGGCGATTTTGTCCGTCTTGCCGATGAAGCTTGCGCTGAAATTGCCTCTCGAGGAAAACTCCCTGTGGTGTCGGGTGGGACAGGTTTTTACTTAAAAAATTTTATTTTAGGATTGAGCGAAGCGCCCCCCGGCGACAAATTAATCCGTGAACAATTAAAGCGTGAATTAAGCGAAAAAGGCGCTGCGTCTCTTATGGAAGAACTTGCCTCCTGCGACAGCGTCAGCGCAAATCGTATCCATATAAACGACGAGTACCGTCTTCTTCGCGCTCTGGAAGTTTTCCGCTCCTGCGGCAAGCCCCTATCATCGTTTGAAGTCAACACCGATAAAAACCGTCCTAAATTCAATTTTCTTATAATCGGGCTTTCACGCCCCAGAGAAGAATTGTACCGCCGCATAAACTTACGCTGTGCCGATATGTTCAAACAGGGTCTTGCCGCCGAGGTAAACTCGCTTTTCAAGTCGGGCTACACACCCGAAGCCCCGGGTTTGCGAGCCATCGGTTACAGAGAATTTTTTGTCGAGGCGGCGCAAGACGGCGATTTTTCCGCAGACAAACAAGGCAAGTGGCGGCTTTCGGAAGATATCGAAGGAGTGCAGGCTTTGGTGGCGCAGAACAGCCGCCGTTACGCAAAACGGCAAATTACTTTTTTTTCGGGTATTCCCAATGTGAACTGGATAGAGCCGGGGCGGGATGATGAGGAGACGGCGGAGAAGATTAGGGGATTATTGGGCATACATCTTAAACGCTCATAAATAGTGGAATAACTAGTAAATATACATCAATAACTTATATGCTTCTACTAAATACATTATCAACCATTCCCTCTATTCGCCTTAACAATCACATCCCACTGAGTAGCGAGCATACCGGCAAGCATTAATACAAATCCCAACAATGACCACAAACTGATTTTCTCGGAAAGCAGCATCACTCCGCCGAGAGCGGCAAAACAGCCTTCAAAACTTAGAATTATAACCGCATGGGCAGGCGGCGCGTCACGTTGGGCGACTACCTGCAAAGTATACGCAATTCCCACCGAACAAAGTCCGCCGTAGAGAATTGGGATAAGCGCTTGAAAAGAAATCGGCAGCGTACCGTCTTTTACAGCGGCAATAAGAGCGGGGAAAGGCTTCCACTTAAAGAGAGCGTTATCCAGCAATGAAGGATTTATTTTTTCTATTATGCTTACCATATACGGCTCAAAAAATATTGCACCCAACATCATGAATACGCCGCAGATTAAAAATTGACCTGCCGAAAGCTCTATCGGGTCAACGGAATTTTTACGTTCAATATCGACATGCATAAATCGATCAATAAGCAGAACATGAACTGTCCAAAAAAAAGCGCATATAATAACCAGTAAATCACCAGGGTTTACGGAAGGACGTCCCGCGGCGCTGACAAAGTAAAGCCCTGTAAGAGTCAAAACAGAACCAATCCATGTGGGAAGCCCTGTTTTCCTTCCCAAAAAAATTCCAACAATCGGAGTAATTACAACATAAAGCCCTGTAATGAAGCCTGCGTTCCCTGCGGTGGTAAAAATCAAACCAATCTGCTGAAGACTCACGGCGATGAATAGACAGCCGCCTGCCGCTAAAGAAACTTTCAGTAAATAAAGAAACGAAGCTGATGACGGCGATTTTTTTCGCCTAACAAGAATGAACGGAAGAAGCGAGAGGCTTCCCAAAATAAAACGTATTCCGTTATAAGTGAACGGTCCTGTATACTCCATTCCCGAACGCTGAGCGACAAAACCAAAACCCCAAATTGCGGCGGTAAGAATTAAAAGAAAATCCGCCCGTAGGGCGGATCTGCTTATATGAGATTTATCGTTCATAAATCAGTTTTCTTCTTTAATTATCACTTCTCTAAAACCTGCGGCGCTTATTCTTTCGGTAGTATACTGCACGTCGTTTCCATGCACACCCGCGACAACCACACGGTAATATTCGACATTATCACTGCTGATAAATCTTTCATAATTAGGGCTGAGTCCCGAAGCTTTTAATTTGTCAAACGCCTCAACTGCGTTTTTTGCGTTTCTAAAAGAGCCAACCTGCAAGCGGTAGTTTTTTCCCGCCAAAATATTCATTTCAGGCGTTAATTTAATTTGATTAACCTGATTATAAGGCTGCACAACAACAGGCGCAGAAACATACACAGGCGCGGTTTGAACAGGAGCGCTAACAACAGGAACGGCAGGCGAAGCGGGCGGCGCAACAGGCTGAGCTGCGGTAATTGCGGAAGGCGACATTTGCGTTCCCAAAACAGGAGTTGATACCGCTATCTTATTCAAACTTTCAACAGTAACAGGAGCGGTTCCCGTAACAATCATATCAAGCTGTTCCGCCGCCGCCCTTGAAACATCGATAATTCTCGCCGGAACAAATGGACCGCGATCATTTACTCTTACAGTTACGCTTTTTTTATTATGCTGATTAGTAACAACAAGCATAGTGCCGAAAGGCAGACTCGGGTGAGCCGCAGTCAGTTGCGAAGCGTCAAAAATTTCCCCCGAAGCAGTCGGACGCCCCTCAAATTCCCTGCCATACCACGACGCTATTCCTTCCTGACGGAAAACATCCGCCCCCTGCGCCTGTAATTGAAGCGGTAAAATTACAGACAAAAACAAAATTGCTAAAATTAAATATTTCTTTTTCATATCGATAATATCGGCATATTATTTTTTACTCTGAAATGGGAAAAAGGGCAAAAAATTACCCCCAAGGGGGGCTTGGGGGTAAAAAAAGCGCAGAATTTTGCTTTTAGCAAAACTCCGCGCGGCGCTTTTATTGGGCACCCCTTAGAGAGGTAGTATCAATTTTTTCTTGTCATTGAGAGACAAAAAAAGATAATTTAAATAAAAAAGCCCGGCAATGACCTACTTTCCCACCCCTTAGAGAGGTAGTATCATCGGCGCGGGAGGGCTTAACTTCCGTGTTCGGAAAGGGAACGGGTGTGCCACCTCCGCAATAATCACCGGGCAATAATCACTAAATAAAACTAACCATACTCACAAATACTTGCGAATGCGTTTAGTTTTGTGGAGTTTGCGAAGCAAACTCCTAAGCAAAAACCCGCAGGGTTTTTGCAAGGAACAATAATATGGTCAAGCCTCACGGCAGATTAGTATTGGTCGGCTGAACATGTTACCATGCTTAGACCTCCAACCTATCGACCAGGTAGTCTTCCTGGTACCTTTAGGGGGGTTGAACCCCC
>Ga0268262_10006844_pt1 | contig 10800 bp, 10 predicted proteins | sample TergutNc150P3_FD_190354 | JGI IMG/M metagenome (GOLD analysis project Ga0268262, IMG submission 190354) | Nasutitermes corniger P3 segment gut microbial community from laboratory colony in Florida, USA - Nc150 P3 (SPAdes) (version 2) | ecosystem: Host-associated > Arthropoda: Insects >...
CGGCATTGTTGGCTATTTTGACGAGTTCTTCAGCCGATCCGGCTACATAGACGGCTTTGGCACGCTGTTCCGGTTCGGCGGAAAAAAACGAAACCGCCTCCATGGATGGTATGGGGACTTTAGGGCCGAGCGCTGCCGCAAGAAAGAGAACACCCGCTACAGGCAGGGCCGATGCCAGGGTTACAAGCCCCAGGCCTGAACTGCCGGAGCTTTTTCCCCCGATTTTAACCACCCCAAGGCCCAAAGCCAGGATAATAGGCACTGTAACCGCTCCGGTGGCGGCTCCGCCGGCATCCCATGCAAGGTTTACCACCGGCCTTAAAATGGGGTTATCATCAAATATCCAGCTTACAAAAAGAAGAATCGGAATAATTATGAACACAGGCGGCTTAAAGCCCCAGCCGAACATAAAGCGGTATACCCCCAACACCACCGAAAGCCCCACCCCGGCGGCTATTGCCGCCACAAGCCATTTGGTACCGCGGTTCAGGAGCAAATACAAAAGAGGGGCGTTCCATGCGGGCATAACGCTGCCCTGCTGCTGAAGCACGGCTACCGCAGGTTCCGCCAGAGTAGCCGTTATACCTACAACAATGGAGAAAACCGCAATTCCGGCCACCCCCGCCTTTGCCGGCAAGTGCATTCCGCACTGCTCGCCCAGGGGCATAATCCCCAGAAAAAGTCCTTCAAGGAAGAACGACAGCCCCAAAATCGCGGCGGCAACGCAAATGGCAATTGAAACGGAGTTCTCCAGGGGAACGCCCAGTATAAAATACTGGGTAAGAATCACAAAGATGCTTACGGAAAGTACAGATTTAAGCTGGGGCTGAATCTTGGTATAGGCATAGGATTTGAGCATGGGAAGATATTCCCGAGGGGAAAGTTTGACCATCCCCTTCCGGCTTGGAAACAAAAAAAACTTCAGTTTTTCAAAGAAAGCCACTTCTTCTCCTTGCCTGCTTTGGCTGACCCTTTTAAACCTAACAGAGTTTTCAGAATGGCTCAAGTATATATACTTCTATGCCCTTATTCTTCAATTATAGTATAAAGTATAGAGGGAAGCGGAGTTCACCGATACTATGTATAGGATTATCCAGTAATGATTCATCCCAATTTTAGTGTAGAGATAGGCAATTTAATCCTTGGTTCAGTATTAATACTTGGCGGACTTGGGCTGTTTGCAGCTGTCCGCGGAATCATTACAGTGGTTAAGGATAGTGCCTCAATCCGGCTTGACGCGGCCGCTCTTGTTACAGGAGATCTTATGCCCTTGGAAAAGAAAGAAAGAATATCCCGCATTAATAAGCGGATGAGCGGGCTTAGGCTGAAGCTTGCTTCCTTTACAATAGCTCTTGTTCTGGCTGTGGATATGATGGCTTCGGTGCCGCTTTACATCATAATGACTAGAAGCCAAAGGCAAACCCTTATTAAAGGCTTGTCCGATCGAGCCACTGTGCTTTTGGACGGTTTGGCCGCCAATGCAAAGGTTTCTCTTTCCCAGGGTAAAATTGAAGATGTAGGCCTTCTTCCGGCCCAAATGGCTTCCATCCCGGAAGCCCTGTATGTAACAATAACCGGCTACAATCCGGAGACTTTCATTTTTGGAGACGAAGTTTGGGCTACAAACGATCCGAGTATTCATCAAAAAATTGACAGCCAGACGCTTCGTCTTGGTTTTTCCCGTCTTACCGACGCTGTCAGTCCGTATTTGGATTCCCTTGCCGCCGATCTAAATTCACAGGCGCGTGAAAGAGTAGCGGGTACACCGAAAAATATGGCCAGCCTCAAAGAGGAAGCGGCACTTCTTGCCGAGAGCTCCGAAGCCGGCAATAACAGCTATGCATTACTCAGGCTTACGGAAATTCAAACCACCATTCAGGTACTTGACAACAGAATATCCGAAACCCTGTCCAGATTAACGAAGGGCATAAAATCCGAGCCTGAATATTCATTGGTAAATTTGGAAGTACCCTCAAATCGCAGATTCCTTTTCTATAAGCCGATTATGTACGGTTATGGCTCCGAAGATGAGTTCTTTTGGGGTGTTGTCCGCCTTGAAGTTTCCATGAATTCCATTTTGAACGAAATAGATGCCCAGCAGAGATCTCTAATGGGGGTGAATTTGTTGGTTGCCCTGGCTGCGCAAACCATAGGCGCTATGGGGGCGTTTATATTGTCATCCTTGATAATCCGGCCTGTAAGGCAATTGGTAAAGCATGTGGAAATAATACGTGATACCGAGGACAAAACCAGGCTTAACGGCATCGATATAAAACTGAAGACCCATGACGAGCTTGCCAGTCTGGGAGAAACCATTAATGAAATGACGCATGGTCTTGTTGCCGCCGCAATGGCAGCATCGGATCTGTCCATAGGAAAGGAGATTCAGAAAAAGTTTCTGCCCCTTGAACTTGACAATGAAGGAAATAAACTCAGTTCCGGGTTTGAAGAAACCACATACTTAAACATCTTCGGCTACTATGAAGGGGCAAAGGGCGTGTCAGGAGATTACTTTGATTATCAGGATCTGGATGGCCGTTTCTATGCCATAATAAAATGCGATGTAGCAGGCAAGGGAATACCGGCGGCTTTTATTATGATCCAGGTAGCTACAATGTTCCTGAATTACTGTAAACAGTGGAAAGCCACAGATAAAGGAATGCACATAGAAGAAATAGTCTACCAAATAAACGAATTCATAGAGAACCTCTCTTTTAAGGGCAGGTTTGCCGCTTTTACCTTTTGTTTGTACGATTCATTTACCGGAAACGCCAGGTTCTGCAACGCGGGCGATAACATTATTCATTTGTATGATGCTTCCGAAAAAAGGGTCAAAAATCTTTTCCTGCCGGAAACGCCAGCCGCGGGAGTACTGCCTAACCCGGAAGTGGAATCCAAGGGGGGTTATACAGTGCAGACAATAAAGCTGGACCATGGGGATATACTCTTTTTATATACCGACGGTATCGAAGAATCCATAAGGAAGTTCAGGAACGGGGAATTTGAGGAAATAGTATGTACTAACGGGGCGGACGATTCTGTCCATGAAAACCATGTCGCGGGCCAGGCGGTAGAAGAGCTGGGGTTTAGCCGTGTTCAGGATATTATCAACTCCGTTATGAACAAACATATTTATACCCTTCATAAATGGCATAACGGAGAAGGTGAAAATAAGGATTTGCAATTTGACTTTAGTTCTTCCAAAGGCCATGTTGACGATGTTATTATGGCCTTGATCTCGGTAGAAAAAATGTTCAGATGCTATTATAACCCCAAAGCCACCGTGGAAAGCCGTGTGTTGGTAGACAGGATCGTTGACAGTTTTCTAAAGAAACATTTCCTCCAATACAGGGAATATTGTTCGTTTACTGAAGAAAGCGTTGGCAATCCGGCATATATGTATTATTTAAACGTAATGGAGGATGAGCAAAATGACGATCTGACCATTCTGGGGCTAAAAAGAAAATAAATTTTGTGAATAATAAAAGTAATTTAATTATGGAGGAAAAGAAGATGACTTTTGTTGAAAGAATGAAGGAATTATTGGATCAGGGAGTGGCAGTTTCCAAGGATCTTGCCATAAAAGCCGGTGCTAAAGCCCAGGATCTTGGGGAACGCGGAGTATTGATGCTGGAAATCAGGCAGCTTGAAGGTCAGGCCCAAAAGCTCATTGGGCGCCTCGGAACCGAAGCATACCAGGTTTTTACCGAAAAAGGCGAAGATACCCTCTCATCGGGAAGCGATGCGGTAAAGCCTATTCTTGCAGAGATTGCCGCGGCCCGCCAATCCATCGAAAAGAAAGAAAAGGAACTTAAAAGCAGAAAGAAGCAGTAGAGTACCAAAAAAACCCAGGAATAATTCATCTCGCAAAGGCGCATGAGTCTGTAGAAAAACCTCGGAAAAGAGGTTCACGCGGAGGCACAAAGAAGGCAAAGAAGAAGAAAAAAGAATTCGTAATTCTTTATAATATAAGGAATTACTATATCCTTCTTCCTCTGCGTCTTGGCGAGAGATATTTGAAAAAAATACTTTTCCTACAGACTCCGTGGGTTAACGCTTATAAGCAAGCCTACACTGTATGTAGTTTAGGCTTGTTAAGTAACACAATGAAAAAATGGTGACTACCTTCGGTTCTGTAGGACACTGGGCGTAACCTAATATGATATTCTTTTTATGAGAAGTTCAGGATTGATATCAATAAATACAATTAAAAGCAGGTTGGGTTTAAACGCGACAACGCTAAAAATTCTCGCAATTATCTTGATGGTATTTGACCACATTCATCAAATGTGGGCGCACGCAGGCGCGCCAATGTGGCTGATATGCCTTGGCCGTCCTGTCTTCCCGATATTCCTGTTCGCTATGTCAGAAAGTTTTCACTACACACACAGCCGTAAAGATTTTTTGAAAAGGCTTTTGATTGCATCCTGGATAATGACAGTTTGCAATATGGTTTTACAATCCATACTGCCTAACGACAATATAGTCCTGATGAACAGCGCGTTCAGCACTTTCTTTATCGCGGGGCTTTATATGCTGTTTTACGATATGCTGATTGACGGAGTAAAAACCAGAAAAGCGGGGAAGATAGCCGCTGCGATTCTATTGTGTTTTGTTCCGATCCTAACATCGCTGCCCGCGCTTCTTGTGGCAAACCTGGCAAACAACAACGCTTTTTCTCCGCCGGCTATAAGAATTATGTTATCGGCGTGCTTTTTGCTGCCCAATATCCTTTTGGTTGAGGGCGGTTATGTAATGGTCGCGCTTGGCGTTCTATTTTACGCGCTAAGGAAATGGCGCTGGGCTCAAATTGCGGTTTTAGCGGCGCTTTCCGCGTTGGTTTTTATTAAAGGCAGCGGCGCCGGTATTCAATGGTTAATGGTATTCGCGGCAATCCCAATGCTTCTTTATAACGGCGAAAAAGGCCGGGGCATGAAAAACTTTTTCTATATTTTCTACCCCGCGCACATTTATTTGCTCTACATAATCGCGACGTTATGGAGATGAGAGGTTAAGTTTGTACCTTGAACCGAATTTCTACAGCATTTCTGGCGTAACCATGACACCTACATCGCCATTAGTACAGCATGATCGCCGTGAACACCGACAAGTTCACGGTTAACGGGGTCCACCATTAGATCCATAAATTCCAACGGTATTACACCGAGGAGCGGCTGCCCCTCTGGTAATACTACTGCATTTACCACAGCAAAACGATCTTTCCATTGAATATGCACAGCATCGGTCACTTTACATTCTATTCTTCCGCCACCAGCAAGGTTTGTATCGCGTGTTTCCATTACCGACAAGCCTAATTGATTGAATATTTTTTCATTGATTACCAATGTTGTGGCTCCGGTATCGACTATTGCCGTGAATGTTAGGGAACGGACATTGTTTTCGGTGATATACCCCGCTTGAGCAAGACCAATATCCCTTACGTTTTTAACGGTTATTTCTGCAAATACGTTTCCCATGGTTTGACAATTTATCCTTTCTCTATTTTACGTCACAGGCTATTAAAAAGGCAACCACAAAAATTAGCGCCTACCGCAGACCTTCGGTCTAGCCTTCGGCTTCGGTCGGCTACAGAACCGAAGGTATGATTCTGTAGGCATCGCACCTGGCATTTACTGGTGTTTATTTAGTTTGCTGGTAATATAAAAAAGTATTGCGCTGGTGATTAATAAAGCAACCGTTAAAATGATTTGCCATGCCATTAGATTACCCTCCTAACCATTTCTTAATTATATCAATAACAGAAATTAAGCCAAGTATTCCAGCGCCGGTAGCAGCGCCGTTTCCAACTTTAACCAGTATAGACGGCTGTTTGTTGGCAACTTCCAGCAGGGAAATAATTTTGTCCAAGCGTTCAAATATTGACTTCTCATCCATTATTTATACACCCTATTACTGCACGGAGATGTGTTTTGCTTTGATTTTTCAGGGGAAAAATAGAAATATTTTTTTGTAACAAAAAAGGGGTGTCCAATAAGTATGAATCAACCACGGAGTACACTGAGTAACACGGAGTTTTGATATGAAAATCTTATTTTTCTCCGTGGTAAAATATACTTTTCGGACAGCCCTTTAGATTAGAACACTACAGAAGAACGGAGTACCTTAGGTTCTTTAGCAGCGCCAACGCAGTTGGCGGTTGAACCGAAGGTAGGCGCCAGGCGTGTCTAAAGAGTAACTGACGCCCAGTGTTACCTCTCAGTCATTTAGCCAGAAACCGTACCCGTCCGGGCCGTCATCAGGCCCAGCGGTAGCGTTGCGCCAACGGTCGCTGGACCATAGGCCATAACTCACTGCGTGGCCCTTACCAGAGGCGGTATTGCCGGGGATTTGGCGCGAGTCGTTCCCGCTGATAGTCCCACCGGTTTTGGTAAAAGTTCCGTCCACAGATACGCCGCCTCCGTTGCCGCCAGCTTTATTGCCCGAAATAGTACCGCCCCTCATGGTAAAGGTTCCACTGTAAACATTCACGCCGCCACCGTTACCTCCGTTGCCGGTGGTATTACCTGAAATCGTGCCGCTGTTCATGGTAAAGGTTCCGCCGCCGCTAATACGTACGCCGCCACCTCCCGCGTAGCCTCCGTTGCCAGTGGTATTGGCCGAAATCGAGCCGCCGCTCATGGTAAAAGTTCCGCCGTCCACTAACACGCCGCCGCCACCGCTGTTTAGGCCGGTGGTATTGGCCGAAATCGCACCGCCACTCATGGTAAAGGTTCCACCGGCCATACGCACGCCACCACCACCATTGAAGTAGGAATTACGCGATATTGTCCCGCCTGTCATGGTGAACGAGCCGCCGTTTACATACACGCCGCTGCCACTACTGCCCGTTACTGTTGCGCCATCTTCCATGCGGAACGCACTCCCCGACTCGATTACAACCTGTCCCCGCAACGTAACATTCTTGGCAACAACTGTTTGCCCGGCGGCTATACGCAGCAGGTTGCCGCTGGCGGACGGGGAAAGCGTTCCCCCGCCTTGTATGTTTACGGTCAGGCCGATAACAGGGCCGAACAGGTATTCGTTATTCGGGATCGCGGGCACTGAAACGGTTCCAGTAACGTTGATAACGTAAGTCTGGTCGTTGCCGCCGTTCCTGATCTTGTTTATTGCCGCGTTCCAGGTTGCAACGTTGTTTACGTTCAAAGCCTCAGTACCGCCTGTAGTGGCAGTTGTGCTATTGCCGCCTCCCGTTGTACTGGTAATGGTTGATTGCGTTACCTTGCCGGAACTTCCGCCGCTTCTCATAAGATCATTTATCGTTTTCCCTGCCGCTATGTTCCGATTGTATTGCCCTAGCACCTGCGCCGTCTGTACATCAAGGCCGCGGATTGTCATGCGGTAGCGGTCACCCAGCAGGCTGATCCTGCCTGAAATAATGGTCTGCGCACCAAATACCTTGCCTATCGAGATGGCGAGGTTGTCATCTACCTCTCCCGACAATTGGAAGTTCTGCTCTGTACGGATTAAGTCCAACTGCTGTCTGTCTACTACCTTGAATACCTTATCATTCACAGCATTGGCGATAAGTTCGTCAATAATGTAATCCGAAAGCGCCGCCGAGTCGGACTGCACATTGAGAATAACAATCATGCTCCCTCCTGGAATATTGTCGTTCAAATAATCCGACGCGTCGCGGATTGCCAAATCCAGCTCGTCAGGGCCGCTATTTGCAGGCACAGATGGGCTGTTGCCGCAGCCAGTTAAAACGACTAGGACGACTAGGACGACTAGGACGACTAGAATCGCAATAAGTTTAGGTTTCATATAAATCTCCTCTTTGTTGAATAAAAACACAGGAAGTCACGGCAACTACGTTACCGAGTTACTTCCCGGATACTGTTACAGGTTTTATAAAAATATACTTGAAATACAACTAATAGATAAGTATGCCTATTTTATAAGCGGTAAGTCAACACCTAATAATAAAGTATTCTTGCTTTAGAGTTAGAAATGCAAAAGAATAAATTGGGTATAAGAGAAATTTTGGCTCTCAATTTGAAGGAAAACAGGCAGAAATGCGGCTTTACTCAGGAAAAACTTGCTGAAAAGGCAGGAATTTCAGCGAATTACCTGTCAATGGTCGAAATTTCAAAAAAATTCCCCACACCTGAAATGCTGGATCGCCTTGCAAACGCCCTTAACATCGAGACTTTTCAGCTTTTTGACGCTTCGGCTACTCCGGAAGGTGCGTTATTGCATTTGGAAAAGTCTATTATTCACAACATAAAACAAGCCTTGGTAGAAACAGTAAGAGAAACGATAAGTGAAGAATATAAATACAACAATAAAAAATAGTCTATACCCTTAAAACCGCCGTATCCCCATGAGCGCCGGTTAATTCCTGTTTAAGGGGATTGATGATCAGGTCCATTCCCTCAAGCGGAATAGCCCCAAGAAGTATTTCATCGGCGGAAGGAATGAATCTCCCTGCGGCAAGCCGCAGGGTATCTTCTTTGGATAGGAAATTTATTGTACTGGCGGGGGCCATACCCCGACAACCAATGTTTTTAAAAAATCCTAATAAGTGTTGTTTTATGAACCGCGGTAAGCTGCGGGGTATGGACCCCCGCCTTCCAATCAATACCGCCTGGCATACATGATCGCGGTCTTTCCATTGAATCTGGACAGGTTCAGTCATGGAGTATACCTGCTTCGTTCCATCGGCAAGTGTTGCTTTATAGGTTTTTTCAACTTCAAGACCCAAATGCTGGCGAAGGTCTTCATTTATTACCAATGTTGCGGCCCCCGTGTCGACCATTGCCGTAACCGTTTTTTCACGGATTTCGCTTTCCTTCATAACGCCGCGTTTAACCATAGCACTATCTATAAAATTTCTAAGAGTTATTTCCGCATATACAATACCCATATTCTTCCTCCTTGCATTCTACATTATATACTTCGTTAGAACTAAATTTGCTTTGAAAAATGAGAAGTTTTTTTCCTTTTTTTCAAAAATTCTTAGTATGCACTGGTTCAGTAACCCCATCAGGAACCGATATTTGTTTGAGTACCCTGGCCGCTATGGGAATGACGATACACAGACCGATCATATCCGCGACTGTGGTAGCCAGTTGAATGCCCAAAAGGCCGAATAAGGGGCTCAAGACAAATATACTGGGTATAAGAAATAGTCCCTGTCTGGCGACGGCAATGATGCTTGCCTCTAAAGCCTTGCCCATGGTTTGAGTCATCATGTTGCACATGACAACGATGGCCATAAAAGGAAGGCTGATGCAGTTGAGCCTAAGCCCCCGTGCGCCTATAGCTATTACCTCAAGGTCGTCTTTTCGGAAAAGTGCGATAATATGTGGAGCAAATATAGCCATGGCTGCGGCTATTATCAAAAGGCCGATAAAACAAAAACGAACGCAGAACAGGAATCCTCTTTTAACCCTGCTGTAAATTTTTGCCCCGTAATTGAAGCCGCAAATAGGCTGGAAGCCCTGGCCGAAACCGAGAATCACTGAAAAGGCGAACATACAAAGCCGGTTGACAATGGAGATGGCTGCAATTGCCGCGTCTCCGTAGGCTCCGGCAAAGTGATTGATGACGATGGTGGCGGCGCTGCTTAGGCCCTGACGCAGAAGGGCCGGTATTCCTCCCCGGAACATCTCCGTATACCGCTTTACTGAAGGAGAAAAGTGCGAGAACTTTATCGGGATATTGCCTTTGCGCGTAGAGCCATAGCAGAGCAGCAGAAAAAAGCTCACTATCTGGCTGAACATGGTCGCGATGGCCGCGCCTTTAACGCCCATGTGAAAAACAAAGATAAAAAGCGGATCCAGGAAAATATTCAGAATTGCGCCCGAGAGCATTCCCACCATAGCGATAGCCGCGCTGCCCTGAAACCGGAGCTGCTGGTTTAGTACCGTCGCCGCTACCATCCATGGAGAGGCAATAAGGATATAGATGATGTACTCCCTCGCATGGGGCTTTATGGTTTCCGTTGCCCCCAAACCGTTGATAAAGGGCCCAAGAAGAGCGAATCCTATTGCCGCAAGAAAGGCCATAAAGAGAAAACCGCTTACAAAGCCCGTTGCGGCCATGCGGGAGGCGTTCTCACTTTCCTGAGCGCCAAGCGCCCGTGCCATGTAGTTTCCCGAACCCTGGCCAAAAAAGAACCCCATAGCCTGGATAATCGCCATCAAGGGAAAAGCTATGCCCACGGCGGCAACCTGGCTGGTTCCCAGAGAACTGACGAAGTAAGTATCCGCCATATTGTAAAGTGCGGAGATTATCATAATGGCGATGCTGGGAAGAGCCAGGCGGAAAACGAGTTTTTCAACGGAGCCGGTGGTCATTTTTACAAATTTTTCACTGTTTGAGGAAGAAACTGTTGTTGACATTTTATCAATGTATCATACAATGCGCACCATATGAAGATAATTATTAGAGGTAAAAAATAAAAAATTAATTAAAATTTCACGAAACCTCTTGACATTTTTAATTGTTAAGTAGTAATCTCGTAAAACACGCCTCCCGGTTGCCCAAAAAGGGCCGGGGAATTTTTGTCATATATGGTGTGAGATGTTCTTTGGCAATATAGGGAAGGAGAGCAGCCAAATTGTCCGCAGACAGGCGGGCAGTTTAAGAAACGAAAGCGATAGTGCTTTTGTTTTAGCGTATTATGGGCCTAAAGTATTAATCACTCAGTCTTCGGACTGAATGAAGAATATCATGGAGAGTTTGATCCTGGCTCAGAACGAACGCTGGCGGCGCGTCTTAAGCATGCAAGTCGAGCGGCAAGGTGCAGCAATGCGCCCTAGAGCGGCGGACTGG
>Ga0268262_10006845_pt1 | contig 10798 bp, 12 predicted proteins | sample TergutNc150P3_FD_190354 | JGI IMG/M metagenome (GOLD analysis project Ga0268262, IMG submission 190354) | Nasutitermes corniger P3 segment gut microbial community from laboratory colony in Florida, USA - Nc150 P3 (SPAdes) (version 2) | ecosystem: Host-associated > Arthropoda: Insects >...
TTCCTCGCGGCGAGTACGCTTCTTCTTGTTTTGTGTCTCCAAATCCGAAAATGTAAGTGTCTTTTCCATATCTCTAATATAATTTATTTCTCTGTAAAACGGTAGGACTTAATCAGCATTTACTATATTCCTCCCTATGGCAAAAAAAGTACAAGACGCATTAAAAGATTTGGTTTCACTTTGCAAAAGACGGGGAATAATCTTCCCCGGCTCGGAAATTTACGATGGCTTGGCAAATACATGGGACTATGGTCCTTATGGGGTTGAGTTAAAAAAGAACATCAAAGACTTGTGGTGGAAAAAATTCGTCACCTGCCGCGAAGATATTGTGGGATTGGATTCTTCCATTCTCTTGAACCCGCGTGTTTGGGTGGCAAGCGGTCATGTTGGCAGCTTTAGCGACCCACTTGTCGATTGCAAGGTGTGCAAAGAACGCGCCCGCGCAGACCACTTGTTGGAAGACAAACTCGGCTCCGGTGCGGCTGCTGGCAAAAATTTTGCGGAAATTGCCGAAATGATGAAATCTAACGCCATTCAGTGCCCAAAATGCGGTAGCAAAGACTGGACGGAGCCTCGCTCATTCAATTTGATGTTCAAAACGGAAATAGGCGTTGTGGAAGGAACTGGCAATCAGGTTTATTTGCGCCCCGAAACAGCTCAGGGCATTTTCATAAACTTCAAAAACATAGCCGATAACTGCCGGCAAAAAATTCCCTTTGGTGTTGGGCAAATAGGAAAATCCTTTAGAAATGAGATAACTCCTGGCAATTTCATTTTCCGCACTAGGGAATTTGAGCAAATGGAAATGGAATTTTTCTGCAAACCAGGCTCCGAGCAGGAATGGTATGCGTATTGGAAAAAATTTTGTATGGAATGGCTCACGGAAATAGGCATTCGCAAAGAAAAATTGAGAATAAGGGAGCATTCAAAAGAGGAACTTTCACATTATTCCAACGGCACAAGCGACATAGAATACGAATTCCCCTTTGGCTGGGGCGAACTTTGGGGCATAGCCAGCAGAACGGACTACGATTTAACCCAGCACATCAAAGAATCAAAAGTGGACTTGCGCTATCACGATAAAATCGCAAACGAAAAATACATACCTTATGTAGTAGAACCTGCCCTTGGCGTGGACAGATTGCTTTTAACCCTGCTCTGCGATGCCTACGATGTTGAAAAAACCGAAACAGGCGAAGACCGCACCGTGTTTCATTTTCACCCAAGCATTGCGCCCGTCAAAGCCGCCATTTTGCCGCTCTCAAAAGATGAGCAACTCATGGCTGTTGCAGAGGAGCTTTACAAAAAACTCCTAAAAAAATATCCCGTGGAATATGATGAAACCCAAAGTATTGGCAAACGCTACCGCCGCCAAGACGAAATTGGAACTCCATATTGCATAACCATAGATTTTGGCACAATAGGCAAAGACGGGGAAGATAAAAAGGGCTTGGTCACCATTCGCGAGCGTGATTCTATGAAGCAGGATATTGTGAGGTTGGAAGAGGTGGAGGGGTGGCTTTTGAGCAAGCTCACTGCACCATAGCCCTTATGCGGGAATCTTTGTTATTCTTTATTTCATTGTAAAACACAGGCTCGCTCAGTTTTTTGTCTAGTAAAAAGGATATTTTGCTATTGAGGTCTTTGGCTACAAGCAAATCGTTTATGACCATTATTATGGTTGTTTTGTAAAGTTCTCTCAGGTTGTTTATAAGGGATAGAAGATTGTTGCGGCTGTTTTTGTCCAATCCGGCGGTTGGTTCGTCTAAAAGAAGAATGTTTGCGTCCATTGCCCAAGAACGGGCTATGGCAACTCGCTTTCGCATTCCAAGAGAAAGAGAATAGGGATAGTCGTTTGCAAAGCTCCTGGCAAGCATAAGCAAAAGAGCGCGGTCAACTTTTTGTTTTATTTCTTCTTCTGTTCCCATTTTATTGTAGCGAAGCGGAACAGCTATATTGTCTCTAACCGTTAAATCTGAAATTAAGGCATTGTTTTGAAACACAAAGCCAATGCCTTTCTGCGCCATTGAGAGAGCTGTCCAATCGCTTGGCTTAACCGGTTCATCAAAAAGAGATATTTCCCCTGATGAGGCTTTTTCCAGGCCGGCAATAACCCGCAAAAGCGTGCTTTTGCCCTCGCCGGACTTTCCAGATATGCAAAGTATATCCCCTTTTTCTAGAGAAAGATTTACATTTTTAAGAATCTCAACTGGCTTGGGCAAAAATATGGCTTTGGTAAATCCGGCAGTGCTAAATGTTTTGTTTAAAATATTTGAAATGGACTTGTTTTGAATCTTTGGCAATTCCGAAGATGCAAGTACCGTACGGCTAAACGAGAGTCTTTTTATAGATATGCTTTCCATTTATTTTTTCTTCTTTTTAATTGGTCTTGGCTGCCTGCGATGAACCTCCATTACCAAGTCCCTCATTTCTCTCAATAATTCTTCTGCCAGTTCATAAGATTCGGGGGTTGCTGCTTCTAGGGCATCCCATAAATACCCGTAAATTATAAACAAACTTTGAGCTTCTTCATATTGTATATCCAAGCTGGATTGCAAATATGCAACTATATTTTGTGCTTGGTTTCTCTTTTTCAAATCTCCAAGTTTAACGGAGTGCATGTGGAGAATTGCTTTTTCCAAAAGCATTTGATGAGATTTAAGCTTGCCCGCCGTGTATGCTGCTCCATAAGCATACAAACGAACAGCTTCTTTTTGTTCCCAATCACTAGCCATTTGCTAGTTACTCAGCAATGCCAACATGGAATTCCTTGAAATATCTTGAAAATTGCGCTGCGCCAGTATTGCGCTTTGGTTCAAAACCTCGTCTCTCGCCTTGTCCATAGCCGCTTTGGCAAAATCCAAGTCTTCTATGCCAGAAAGTGCAGACGTGGTGTTGATATTCATATTTTCATTGTTGTTGTACGCATGTTCTAGGCGATTATATTGGGTGCCAAAATTAACCCTTGTGCTTATAACAGCTTCGTTAGCTTTGCTTATGCCATCCATAGCGGCAGCTGCGCCACCTCTGGTGGCTATGCTCATATCCATAATGCCAAGGGCACTCGGGCTTAGGTTGGATGCAGCAACATCTATCTGGTTTGCTCCCCCAGCATTAGGCCCAACCTGGAATTTGCCAGTGCCATCGCTCAAAGGGCTTTGACCGGAGAGCAAGTCTTGAGTGTTGAACTGAGTACTTTTTGTTTGCCTGTCTATTTCTTGCTTTAATTGCTGAAATTCCAAATCAAGGGCACCGCGATCGCTATCGGATAAGGTATCGTTTGAGGCTTGAACGCTTAGTTCTTTCATGCGGTTAAGCATATCGGAAATGCCCTGCGTTGCGCCCTCGCCTATGTTCATAGCGCTTTGGGCATCGCCTATGTTTATGCGATCTGCCTTGTAGCCTCTGGACAAGGATTCTAAAAGTTTTGCAACTGCAAGCCCAGACGCATTGTCTTGGGCATGGTTAATCTCCTTGCCGGTGCTCATCTTCTCATGCGTTTTGGAAAGGCTTTTTTGCCTTTCGCTAATCTGGTGGACTAAACTCTGTCCGGTAACTTTGTTAATTTGCATAGCCATAAAAACCTCTCCTTTTAAGCAGTGGCATCAACCCCTTTAACGCCTTTTATGTCATCGTCTGCTTCTCTTCTCAATTCATCTTCTTTTCTATCAGCAGCTTTTGCGGAAAGATTTTCCTCTAACTCTTTCTCTTCTTTTTTTATCACCTCAGTACCACTAGGTCTTTGACCACCAGCTGGCTTGGCAGCCGCTCTTGTGGAAAGCTTTTGTATGGAATCTTTCCCTTCTCTTTCCATTAGTTCAGTATTTTTGCGTACTGCTCCAACAGATACATTTGTACGATCTGAAATTGATGTTATAGCCATAAAAACACTCCTTTTTGTGATTTTTTGCCTCAACAGGATAATATAGAATTATCCTAATTCGTATATCGGCATAAAAAAGCTGGAACTTTAGCGATTTTTTTAAATTTCTTTATTTTAAAACGAAAATGTTGTTTTAAAGAGGTTTAATATATATGAAAAAGCACAAATGACCATAAATAAGTGGATAAATATCTTTTTCTCCCTTAATTGCGGCAACTGTTTATTCAAAAGTATTATTTGGCATATTATTAGCGAGAAATACATATATATAAAAGTTCTATAGCTAGAAACATACACGGTGGGAGAAAACCCCATAAGCACTCGCGATACGAAGCCCGTGGCGAGTATAAATAAGACTGCCACAGTTTCTGGTTTGTTAAAAGCCCGTATCACGGAATACAAAATAAGCAAAAATATTATCAGCAACGCAAAAGAAACCCATAATGTTTCGGACGGAATTGATTCTATATATCCAATTTTGATAATATCGGAGATTTTATATTTGGATATGGAATCTCCAAATGGCGATTTAAGCAATGCTCTTATTGGCATAAAAATGAGCCAAATCAAAAAAGGCATTATGGCAGCAAACCGAGGTTTATAGTCTCGATATTTAAATATAATGGTTAAAAACAGCAACGATATGAATATGAAAAAAACGGCATCAAAACTTGTTAATAAATTTATCATAGTAGTATAAAAGCCTATGTTTAATTTGTCAAACAATGTATATTCTGGAAAGGCAGGAAGCATATATATGCTTTCCAATGTCCGAATCTTGTTGCCAGGGCAGACGGCAGCGTTTATTATCTGAGCGATACTTGCAATAAGCGATATACCAACTATATGATGATAACTCAATTTATTTACCATTATATAAACAGTCAAAAAGATGAAGAACATCATCATTATAACGGTTACTTGCTGCATAGAAGATGCATATAAAAGCGCGGCGGCGTAAAACAAATATTCATGCCATGAAATTTTTTTATTCTCAAAAACTTTTTTTATTGTTAACAAACAATATATAAGACAAAAAAGAGGATACAAATAAAATGTACACGTTGTTACCCACCCTGCAGTAGCAAGATGGTAGAACGGGTATATTATCATCATTCCAGCTATGAAGTAATTCATTTCTTTATTATTGCTTTTAACTAATAACTTTGATAGCATAACGCCTATTGAGGTATAAATAATAGTGTTGAATATTTTCCAAATCCAGAAATCTAATTTTGAGAATAACACTACGCACAATTCTATTATTACTCTGGAAGACCAAGTAAAATATCTATTTGTCAAATAATCTGTTAAATTATTATCCACATTAATAAAGTCAAGGTCATCGCCCCATCCGCCCGTCATAAGCGTATGCATAATTAACACCATAAAGCCAAGCAGCAAAAAAGGAAAATATTCCCATTCTTTAATTTTTTTCAAATTTTTAACCTTTAAAGCCAGCATTGCTACCATTTACCTTGACAAAATCTATAAATTTTTCTATATTTAAAGCCTATGAAAAGAACTTTTCAACCTCATAACCGCAAACGTGCCAACAAACATGGCTTTAGGCACCGCATGGAAGACCGCTGGGGTCGCGACGTGCTGAGTTCGCGCCGCTCCAAAGGCAGAAAAAGGCTCACCGTAAGTGATGAGTTGTACAAAAAATAACCGCTAATATCAATTTTGGGCGCGCTTAGGAATTTTCGCTTTCCCTCGGAGGATTCTTATAATGTTGTGGCATCTAAGGGCAAAAGGCTAAGACTTGGTTTTTTAAGCCTCAAAATTATGCCTGCACCAGATGACTGCAATAGGTTTTGCTTTGTTGTCAAAAAAAAAAGCGGCAATGCCGTTTTCCGCAACAAATGCCGCAGAATCCTGCGTTCCGTGCTTTTCGGGGAGGCAAAAAACTTCAAATCGCCCGTTTGGATTATGGCAGTTGTCGATATGAGCCAGATAAACGCAAATTGGGAGGCTTTGAGGGAGGATGCTGGGAAGCTAGTGGTTGAATTATGTTAATTAAACTCATAAAATTATATCAAAAGATACATCCGGCTTTTTTTCGAGGGTGTTGCAGATTTTACCCAACCTGCTCAAATTACGCCATAGAAGCGTTGGAAAAGCACGGCGTGATAAAAGGCATTTTGCTCTCAATATGGAGAATCTTGCGCTGCCAGCCTTTTTGCAAAGGCGGTTATGACCCAGTTCCGTGAAAATTCTATCTTTTTGACGATGCACTTTAATAAAATATTAGGTATTTGCATATTTTTCTGCTCAATGCTGTTTGCCGCAGACAGAAGCCCTACTATTTCCGTTTTGCCATTTACGGACAATAATCAGGCGGCTGCAAGCCAAAGCTATGGAAAAGTTGTAGCCGTTATGTTTGAAACTCATTTGCGAAACGAAACCAATTTCATTGTGCTTGAACACGGCAGCTCAAAAAAGGCAGGAGCTGTGCTATCCGGTGAGGTTTCTGTTATCGGCACCATTATCCAAATTGATGCAAAACTAATTTCTGCCGATACCAAAGACGTTATTGTTTCGGAATATGCGCAGGTAAATTCGCAAGCAGAGCTTAGAAAAGAAATATCAAGGCTTGCAAAAGCCATAGAGGACAAATACCTCCGGCAATGGATGGGCGATTTGCAGATCACGGTTCTGCCAACGGAAGGCGAGGTGTATTTGAACGAGCAGTTTATGGGAAAATCTAACCTCCTAAAGCCGCTCCGCCTCAACAATTTGCTAGAAGGCAAACACGCCTTGCGGGTGCTTGCGGGCGGCTATCAGAAATATGAGCAGGATATACGGATTGAACCTAGAACCCTGCAAAATGTTCAGGTATCTCTGCAAAGCTTACCGGGCAGCCTTCGCATAGAGAGTGAGCCGTCTGAGGCTGATGTTTATATAAACGGGCAAAATATGGGGAAAACGCCGTATAACCTAGCATCCATAGCTCAAGGAAATTACAATGTGGAGCTTAAGGCAGAAAATTTTGAACCCCTAAAGCAAATGGTGAAAATACAATCTGGCCAGCTTTCCGAGCTAAAACCTAAAATGAAAATAATCTCCGGCTCTCTGCTGGTGGAAAGTTCTCCTGCTGGTGCGCGGGTTTTTATGAATGAAAATTTTATGGGCACAACCCCTATTCTTTTGGAAAACGTAAATCCAGGCATAGTCTCAATAAATTTGCATTTAAATGGATATTCCCAGTATAAAGAAGACGCAAAAATTTTGCCGGGCAAAAAAACAGGTGTATATGCAAATATGAGCCGTCAAACAGGAAAACTAACCGTGGTCTCTTCTCAGCGCGAACTTTTTGTTAAAATAGAGGGAGAAAGCAACTCGCTTTTGGAGGCTCCTTTTCACAAGCAAATATTAAATGCGGGAGAATACAAAATAACCGTTTCCAAACCCAAATATTACGACAATGTCTATTCCATAACCATAAAACCAGACGAAGAATTTCGCTTGTCTGCGGAGTTAAAACTGAAACCTGGGAAAATATCTTTTGTCAATGCCGGCAAGGTGCCCACAGATGTTTTTATAGACAAGGAATACAAGGGAAAGGCGAGCGGAATGAGCTTGGAAGTTCCAGAGGGCGAACACGAAATTTTGCTGAGAAATTGGTTCAGCGAAAAGAAATTTAAAATTCAAATTCAGGCAGATAAAACCGAAGAAATATCTTTGCAGGAATTCACGCAAAATTCATCATTTTCGTGGTGGGGAGCCTTGGGCGCTGCTTTAATTGCAATTCCTGTTTATGTGGCGGGGCAAAGATGAAAAGAATTTCAACCTTGCTTTTATTTTTGCTCTTGCTGCTTTTCTCAAAAGGCTTTTGCGCTCATTTAACGTATTATGGTCCCAGCGGTTATATTTTTGTGCCAGATGGTTTTATAGCAAGCGACTGGAAATATACAGGATTTACAGGGGGAGAGCTGGTTAGTTTGCAAAATGTCAGGCTGTATCCAAAGTATCTGGCTTTCAGGTCTTCTTTTTTTGACGATAAACTGGAAGTTTCGCTGGCTTCTGCATACTCGTTTGTGGGAGACGATGGCTATGAGCCGCAGAAAGTTGCGGATGGTTTATTGCCCATTGTTCCTTCAATAAAATGGAGCATAGCAGATAAAAACGGCTCTATAGTCCGCATTGGTTATTCCGCAGGTTATGTGTATGCTTATGGAGTGTATTTTGGCATAAGCTCAAACTTTCCCAGCTTGCCCGTTTTGCAACCGGAATTAACTCTTGCGGTCAGCCTATGGACAGAGCGTGGATTTGGTATGCTAGGTTCCAGATTTAGAACAGCAGATTTGCACGGAAATCCTTTGCCGCTAGCATTCACCGCAGAAGCTGGCTGGGCAAGTTCAATGAATTTGGTAGGCAGAACCGAGGAATCTTTCGTAGCTTTTGGCACCGAGTTTGATTTGGGAAAGAATTTAACCTTGATGGGCGCTTATCGCAGAGACCCTGCAATATATTATAATTTTGACAAAAACGGCAACAAAGAAAGCGAGAAAGAGCATCAAAACACAAGCGGAAAATGGAGCCTCAGGCTGGAATTTCATTTTGACGGCATTAAAAACGCAGGAGGGAAGGAGCTATGAGATTTTCCCGCCTGATTGTAATTTTTGCGCTAGCCTTTTCATATTCCTTTGGGATTGAGAGAATAGGAATGCCCGTTTCGCCTTCGCTTTGGGATTCGTATTTGCCTGGTTCCAAGCACCCATCTTACGCCTCCAATTTAGGAGCTTTGCAAGAAGGTCGCTTGACATTTGGCTTTCAAGACTTGGATTTGGCTCATCTGTCGCTCTCTGTCCCTGGGTTACAAATCATTTCTGCCAACACAAAATGGCGCACCAAAGCGGATCAGGAACGCTGGTATTACGACCCCGAAAACGCTTATTTTGCAGAATACGGTTATTACCGAGATTTTTTCCTTGTGGCTGGGGGCTGGAGGCTTTCAAGCGCATTTTCGCTGAACAACTGGGACTTGGGAATAGGCGGAACGTTCAAGAATCTCTCCGTTGAAGATGAAGACGGGGTAAAATTATGGAGAAATTACTGGCTCGGCGGAAGTTTCTCCATATCCATAAATTCCCTGTTGTTTTCTGGCTCTTGGGATAAATACGAGCAGCGTTATTTGCTGGCATACTGCGATCCAGGCAATTGGCAAACAGGAGTTGAATTTTATCAGAATTTAAAGGGCAATTCCGCTTTTGGGGTGCAACCCGGTGCGGAATTGATTTTTTACGAGAGCTTAAAAGTTCATGGCGGAATGCGCTGGCAGTTTGCCGAAGCTGTTCAAAACGAGTTGCTGAAAAGGGTGGAATTTATGCTCAATTTCGGCATGAGTCTCAGATTCAGACCCTGGCGAGCAGAAACAGACCCGAAATGGATTCGCAGTTTTGCATCTCCGTTAGGCACAGCCTTCTTCTACGACTGGGAACTTTCGTTTGATTCCACCGTTGATATGGAATACGGAGCTTATAGCTGGCTGATTTCTGTGTCTAAGTGGTTTTAACTATATTTCTACAATGCCTGTAATTCACGCCGATATAGAAACATTTGAGCAAATTGTAATAAATGGCTCTGCGGAAAAAGCCATTGCGGTTGCTTTTGAGGCATCGCCTGTGCTGGAAAAACTAGCCAGCGAACTGAAATTCACCATAGCAAAGCTAGACCCTGAAGACCCCAATAACCAGCAGCTTGCGGCTTACCTACGCCTAAGCGCAATAAGCGACATTCGCATTTTCAAAGACAGGCAAATAGTAGCCAACATAAACGGAGCACTCCCCGAAGCGGAACTAAAAAAGCTGCTTCTGCCATTCTTTCTATCAGAAGAAGAAAGCCTGCTCCTAAATGCCGAAGAGAATTTGAATTTTGGTCAGGCAAGCACGGCTATAAAAACTCTGCAAAAATTATTTGAGAAAAACGCAAGCAATAAAAAGGTTTGCTATTTGCTTGCGAAAGCCAAAGTTATGACTGGCAAAAAAGAAGAGGCAAAAACTTTATTGCAAACCATAAAAGAAGGCGATGATTTTTACAACGAATCCAAATCCCTCTTGGAACTAACAGAATTTTACGAAGATGCAAAACCCCCTTACGACAAGGCTTATAAATTAGCATCCCAAAACAAATACAAAGAAGCTCTGGACTCCTTTTTAGACCTCATTGAAAACAAGCAAGACAAAGAGGGCAAGGCGAAGAAAGCTATGATAACATTGTTCTCCGTCCTTGGTCCCAAGCACGAACTTACTTGGGAGTACAGGGCTAAACTCAATAGGTTGATTTATATTTAATTTAAATATTTTTCGCAATAAGAATTTAAAGCAACTATAGACTTTTCTACTATTGGTGTATATTCCAAAGAAGGCTTGAATATTTCGCTTGCAAAATTATCAATATCATAATCGTGGGCTATTGAGTTTCGCAGTTCTTTTATTTCTTTCCATATTTCCGCAGATTCTATTATTTCCCTTTTTTCCGCTTTGTTGAGCAAATCTATAACCGTACCTGGGTCTTCCAATTCAACTTTATATAAACTGCGGAGGCTTTTATTTATGAACAAATCTATTGTTCGAGCAAATCTGGATGTTAAAGATTCAAATTCTCTCAATTCCTGTGCAAAAAATTCGTCTTTTATGCCTATTTCCTTGCATATTGAATATGATTCCAAAAGTCGTTCAAGGCTTTTATTCAAAGCGTTCAAATTTTCTTTTAGAATTTCCGCTTTTTCATCCATTTAAAATAACCCCCTCTTCCATAACTGCATATTTAAAAAAAGCTGTATCTCCGGTTTTAGAAACAACCAAATCTATTTTTTGTTCGCCTATTTTTTCGCAAATGTTAGAGTTTATATTTAATTTCTTTTTGAAATCTATTTTTTTTGATAATATGCCAATATCAATATCCCCGCCT
>Ga0268262_10006846_pt1 | contig 10797 bp, 10 predicted proteins | sample TergutNc150P3_FD_190354 | JGI IMG/M metagenome (GOLD analysis project Ga0268262, IMG submission 190354) | Nasutitermes corniger P3 segment gut microbial community from laboratory colony in Florida, USA - Nc150 P3 (SPAdes) (version 2) | ecosystem: Host-associated > Arthropoda: Insects >...
TTCCCTGTATCTCCAGCCTGGCCTTGAGGTACTTTTTATTGTGATGAAAACCGCCGTGAATTATCCCTGAATTTGCTTTGGAAGTTCCAAAGGAAACATCCACCGCCTTTTCCAGAACCGCGGTCTTAATTTTATACGAAGAAAGCCGCCGACTAATATTAACCCCGGAAACTCCGCAGCCTATAATTACCACATCATAACAATCCTCCGGGGTAGGGTTCAAATTAGGCAAGTAATTTTTCATACTTGGGTAAGGATAGCATGAGAATAAAGTAACCAACAAGTGCGCGTAAAAGCTTGACAGAAGGCCGGAGGTAACAAATAATAATACGTAAGCTTATTTGAGCGTTTCCCAAAATCCGGCATGTTGTAGTAGGTTCGCATAGCCAGGTTTTTAAACGGCTCAAAACGCAAAAATCTGGAGGAAAAGATGAAAAAGTTTCTATGCCTAATGTTCTTTTTCGGGTTGGTATTATCGGTTGTCTTTGCCGGCGGTAGCGGAGATAAGGGGCCTGCGCCAAGCGCCGCAACTGCAGGCGCAACGGGAAAAATAATGATCTATACATCCATATATGAGGATGTTATAGAGGCCATGGACAAGGTTCTGGCAAAACAGTTTCCTAACTGCAAGATAGAATTTTTTTACGGCGGAACCGGCGTAATCCAGGCGAAAATAGCCGCAGAGCAGGCCGCAAATAAGCTCGGCTGCGATATGCTTTTGGTGGCGGAACCCGCCTATTCACTGGAATTGAAAGAGAATGGATTACTTCATCCCTACATTGCCAAAGAAGCTCCCAATATTTCTTTCGATTATGACAAGGAAGGCTACTGGTATCCGGTGCGGCTCTGTACCATGGTATTGGCATACAATCCTGAAAAAAACGCCAAGAACACCATCCCCAACTCCTTCCGGGATTTTGCCTATGACACAAGGGTAAAAGGCGGAATTTCAATGGGCAACCCCCTCACATCCGGAACTACAATGGCGGCGGTTACAGCTCTCAGGGACAAATACGGGTATGAGTATTTTGACGCCCTGGGCAAACAGGATGTAAAGATAGAATCCGGCTCGGTAGCCCTGACGAAACTGGAAACCGGTGAGTGCAAGGTGATCATGATCCTTGAGGAATCGGTGCTGCAAAAACGGCAAAGAGACAAGTCCAAAATAGAAGTTATCTATCCCACAGACGGTAACATTCTGGTACCGTCTACCGTAATGACCATTAACGACAAGTGGAATGCTAACAAAAATACCAAGTCCGCTGAAATAATTACCGACTGGCTCCTTGGTCCTGACGGACAAAACACCATTGTAGACGGCTGGATGCATACGGTGAAGACTAACTTTTCCAGAATTCCGTATGATTCGATTCCCACCGCCCAAATCAAGGCCAATATCATACCGGTGAATTGGGAAAATTGTTTCCGCCAGAGGGAAGAAATCCGAACCAAATTCGAAGAATTCGTAACCAAGAGAAAATAGGTTAATTCCCTGACAAGATCGAGATTAGCCCGGAGAATCGGACATTAAGTCCGCGGACATTGAGTCTGCGGACATTGGTCCGATTTCTCCACGAATCAGCGAACTAAAGTTCGGCATCGTTATTATTTTTTTAATCAGTAATGGAGCTGCTATGCAGGATGCTGCGTTGCTGTCGAAAGGACAGCTTGTAGAGAAAGATGGATTTTACTTTGATGTAAAATGGCTTGCTATCGGGATTATCGTAGTTTTTCTGCTTGTCTTTCAGGTTTTCCCCCTTATTTATCTTGTCTTTAGGGCCTTCTTTTCCACCGGAACCTTTTCTTTGGACGCATTCAAGCGGGTATACACCTATTCCCTGAATTGGGATGCCCTTACCAACACCCTCATTACCGGAAGCCTCTCCATGGTTTTCGGAATCATTATCGCTTTCCCGCTTGCATGGCTTGTGGGAAGGACAAATATGTACGGTAGAAAATTTTTCCGTACCCTTTTTGTGATGACATACATGGTACCCCCCTACGTGGGCGCTATGGCCTGGCTAAGGCTCCTTAATCCTACGGTGGGGAACCTCAATGTATTTATTCAGAATATCCTGGGGTTAAGCAAGCCGCCCTTCAATATTTACTCCATCGGGGGCCTCGTATGGGTGCTCACGACGTTTTATTATCCTTACGCTTTTATCACCATTTCCCGTGCCATGGAGAAAATGGATCCTTCCCTGGAAGAGGCATCCCGGATTTCCGGGGCTTCTCCCTTAAAGACCCTGCTTACCATTACAATGCCCATGATGGCGCCCAGCATCGTGGCTGCGGCCCTCCTGGTGTTCATTTCAGCGGCTTCTTGTTACGGTATCCCTTCCATAATCGGCGCGCCGGGAAAGATTCATACGGTAACCACCAGGATCATCGACTTTGTCTACATAGGTTCCCAGGAGGGCCTTACTGACGCGACCACCCTGGCGGTATTCCTCATGGTAGTCGCCAACATCGTCCTTTATATTTCAACCTTTGTGGTGGGACGTAAACAGTACATTACAGTTTCGGGGAAATCCACAAGGCCGCACATCGTGGATTTGGGAAGGTGGCGGATCTTATTTACCGTGCTGATAAGCGTATTTGCCTTTGTTATAGTGGTCCTGCCGTTCCTTACTGTGGCGTCAACTTCCATCACCATTAATATGGGGAAAGGCCTCACGCCCGACAATATTACGTTTATGCACTGGGAACGGATTTTTACCCGGAAATCCATCATTCAGTCCGGAAGGAACAGTGTTGTCTCAGGGGTAATAGCGGCCACTGTAGGCATGGTAATTTCCTGTGTCATGGCTTATTTCCTTATCAGAACCAATGTGAAGGGTCGCCGTATTCCCGATTTTCTTATTACCGTGGGGAGCGGTACCCCCAGCGTGGTTATTGCCCTGGGCCTTATCATGACCATGTCGGGCAAGTTCGGTATTAATATCTACAATACCCTTTCGATCATGATCATTGCCTACATGATCAAGTACCTCCTTATGGGTATGCGGACGGTGGTTTCCGCCATGAGCCAAATTCATCCTTCTCTGGAAGAAGCTTCCCAAATATCCGGGGCCAGGTGGCTGCGGGTGTTCAAGGATGTCACCATACCCCTCATCGGGCCCTCTGTTGTGGCGGGCTGGTTTTTGATCTTCATGCCGTCCTTTTATGAACTCACTATGTCTACCCTGCTCTATTCCACCAATACCAAAACCCTGGGGTATGAACTCTACACCTATCAAACCTTCCATAGTCAACAGACCGCTTCGGCGCTTGCCACGGCGATTCTTATTATGGTTATTCTGGTGAACTGGCTACTCAACAAGCTCACCGCAGGCAAATTCTCTATCTGAAAAAGGAAAAACCTATGTCCAGTATTACAATTGATAAAGTTACCAAACACTTCGAAGACTATGTGAAAGTAATAAAGGAATTCAACGAAGTCATACACGATAAGGAATTTGTAACACTCCTGGGGCCCTCGGGCTGCGGAAAGACCACCATGCTGCGCATGATTGCGGGTTTTGAAAAGCCCAGTTCCGGCGAAATCAGGATTGATGATACGGTAGTGAGCTCTGCCAAAAATTTCGTGCCGCCGGAAAAGCGCGGTATCGGCATGGTGTTTCAGTCCTACGCGGTCTGGCCCCACATGACTGTCTTTGAAAATGTGGCCTACCCGCTCAAAATAGCAAAACTCTCAAAAGCCGAAATAAAAACCAAAGTTGAAAAAATTCTTGAAACCGTGCATCTGGCCCAATACGCGGAGAGGATACCGTCCCAGCTTTCAGGCGGGCAGCAACAGCGGGTTGCCCTGGGCCGGGCCCTGGTTTGTGAGCCCAGGCTGCTTCTTTTGGACGAACCCCTTTCCAACCTGGACGCGAAACTCCGGGAAAGCATGCGTTTTGAAATCAAGGATATTCAAAAAAACTTCGGCATAACCGTAGTTTACGTTACCCATGATCAGACTGAAGCGATGGCCATGTCGGATCGAATCATGGTGTTGAACCAGGGAATTGTGCAGCAAGTGGCGCCCCCAACGGAAATATACCGACACCCCGCCAATCAGTTTGTAGCCGACTTTGTGGGAAAAGTTAACTTCTTTAAGGGCGAAGCCGGAGGCGGGAAAATTGAGCTCACCGGTATCGGCCAGTCCATTCCCTACCAGGGACCGTATAACGGCAAAGTGATTGTAGCCATAAGGCCGGAGAATATCGTTTTGTCTCCCCCGAATCCGGCTTCATTTCCATCAGGAGTGCTGGAAGGCACTCTTATCTCCATGTTCTATCTGGGTGACATTAACGACTGCAGGATTGAAATTAACGGAGATATCCTGCGGGTTATCGGTGAAAGCGGAAGCTTCGATACTCTGAAGGAAGGCCAGAATATAACGGTGGGCCTCAAGGAATTCCTGGTTTATGAGGACAGAGAAAAATCTGTTTAAAGCCGCGCCATTAAAAAAACATTTGTAATTCCTTACAGAATAAGCAATTACAACTTTTGCGGCCTAGAAGACTTGAACTTCCATGCCTCTCGGCACCAGCACCTCAAGCTGGCGTGTCTACCAGTTCCACCAAGGCCGCAAGAATATAACTTCACTTCAAGACGTATCAGAACATATCACGGTTTCTCTTGAAATAGCTAACTCTTTATCCTGTAAAGAGTTACAGTATCCAAGAGATACCATAACGTATCTATACATATCTTAACATATCACGAAAAAAAGTCAACCGGATTGGAATTTTCTAAAAAAGTATCAGTTTTGTATCAGTCAGGGCTAAAAAGTATCAGTCAAGTATCAGTCAAGGCAAAAATCGAAAAAAAGATGGGCAAATTTCCAAATTTACGTAAAACCCCTTCCAAAAAGATGCCCCACAATAACCCTTAAATACCCGCCGTGCGGGGTTGTGGAGGCTTGCAAAGATGAACCAAAGCAAAGCGGAAGAAATTGTAGCCAAGTTGTTGAGCAATGCGGCGGGGTTAAAATTTGGGTCGGTGGCGGTCTGCATCAGTTTTTATAGCGGTCAGTTATCACAGATTGTTTACTCGACAACGGAAAACACAAAAGCCCCAATCAAGAAAAAAGACGCAGAAAATGAATAAAAACAGTGAGAATTTCCAAATTTACGTAAAACCTGTCTCAAAAAAACCTGAGAGGATTGACGAATGAAAGGGGGCTGGGAATGGAAACCTGTATGACTGCGAAGGATGTGGCGGCGTTTGTCCAACTGTCTTTGACGACTGTCCGGCGTTTGACAATGAACAAGGAAATCCCTTTTTACAAGATAAATCGGAGCGTCCGCTACAGGCTGGAAGAAATCGAATTGTGGCTTGAGAACCGAAAACAGGCGGCGGAAAAAAAGGGCAAAAAGAGCGACAAGGCGGCGGCATCTGATACGGCAAAAATGAAGGGCAAAGCATGACGGACAATGAGAAAGTTGTCGAGGAAGCCAGGGCATCCATGATGCCCTATGAGAGCTGGCAAAGGCTGGCTAAGGAAAGCTCAAAGGCGTTTGCGGCTTTCTGCGCTTTTAGGGATTGCGGGGCTGAACGAAGTATCCGCAAGGCTGTTGACGAGACCGAAAAGGACGAGGCTGTTCGGGCAAAGCGTTACAACGTTTGGCGTAATTGGGCTACGCAATACCATTGGCGGGAGAGGGCTGCTGATTACGACAAGTACATTGAACGGCTAAAACAAGAAGAGCTACGGAAAACCATAGAAGCCCAGGGCGAAAAGCACAGGGAAGTTACAGGGAAAATGCTCGATGTAGTTTCCAAGAAACTTGACCTTATGAACCCTGATGATTTGTCGCAAGGCAACCTGACCGAATGGGTGCAGACGGCAATCAAGGCGGAGCGAGAGGCGGCGGGGCTGGCAACGGCTGGGGGCAAGCCGGAAACGAAACAAGGCGAATTAAGTTTTACCCCTGATTTTCAAGGGCTGTAATTGAATGGGTACTACGGTTTTATTCAAGCCTACTGCAATTCAGCGTAAAGCGTTAGCACTTCTGAAAAGCGGGGCTAAACACATATTGCTTTTTGGCGGCTCACGTTCTGGAAAAACAACAGTACTGGTGATGGCGATTATCTACAGGGCTTTGAAGTTTGCCGGGTCCAGACATTTGATTTGCCGTTACCGCGCTAAAGACGCTCGTTCCTCTGTTCTGCGTGAAACGCTTATGCCGTGGCTAGATAACACCGTGGGTAAAGACGGCTACACCTACCTTGCCCATGAAAGCATGATTACCCTTTTTAATTCCTCGGAGATTTGGATTGGCGGTCTGGGAGATAGAGAGCAAGCGGACAAAATACTCGGACACGAGTACAACACGATTTACTTTAACGAGATTAGCCAGCTTTCCTATGCCGCTGTAACAACGGCATATTCACGGCTTGCAATGAGAATTAAAGACTGCCGGAACCTGTTTTACTACGACTGCAATCCGGGTAGTCCCTTGCATTGGGCATATAAAATTTTCGTGCTTAAACGGACATTCCTTTCCGGCGAACCACTTGAGAAACCAGAACTGTATCAATCCATGTTACTGAACCCGGAAGATAACCGAGACAACCTGCCGGATGATTATATTTCTGACATTCTTGACACCCTTCCAGAAAAACAAAAAGCAAGGTTTAGGGATGGGCTTTGGGTAAAGGCCGAGGGCGTTATCTATGACAAGTTTGACGAGTCAATGATTGTTCGTTCATCGGAACTGCCGGAACAGTTTGACCGTTATGCCGCCGGACAGGATTTTGGCTTGAACATTACTTTCGTAAAAATTGGTTGGGTTGGGGACGTGGTTTACGTCCTGGGCGATTACGGCGCGTTCAACATGACTAGCCAATCTTTTAATGAGGAATTGGGCGCGAGGGGCTTGTTGGACTGCCCTGATGAGATGGGGCTTCCTGTTTATTGTGATCCCGCTGGCGGGGAGCGAATACAGGAAATTACCGGGGGTGTTAAAGCCAATAACAGCGTAGAAAGCGGGATTGACTATATTAGCGCAAAGATTGAACGAAAACAGTTTTATGTTTGCGATAAGTGTACCGGGGTTCTATCGGAAATATGGGATTACTGCCGTGATGAAGCGGGAGAGATTGTAAAAGTAAACGACCATTTTTTGGATGCGCTTCGCTATGCGGTGTTCTCTGATGTGCAACAGGGAGTAATCCTAGCGTGAACATTTTCAAAAGGATTACATCCACCTTTAAGCGACAATCAATAAGCCATCAGGTAAATAAAGGAATGTTAGGTGAAACTGGTAGCGGATTTTTATTGACCGATGATGACTATTTTAGTAATTTTTATAAAGAGCCGCAAGTTGGGGATTCTTATCTAATCAATGCGTGGGTCAATATTGCAGTAAATATTCTTATCCGTAATATCGCTAGGGCTGATTTTACTATCAAAAAAAATGGAAACGATATAATAGATGGCCCTATATACAATTTATTTCGCAGACCAAACCCGACTTTAAGCCGTTATGACATTTGGAAAGAAACTGCCGGCTGGTGGTTTACTGAAGGTGAGGCGTTTTGGTGGTTTGGCCCGGATTATTCAGGCGGACTTCCAAAAGAGATTTTCATTCTTGATCCAAGAAAAATGCGGCATGAGGGAGAACTAAGGGGAGGGATTGATTTTGGAATTAAGAATTCTGCGAAACGCTGGTTTTACCATACTGGCTTTGAGCTTATTCCAATCCTCACCGATGAGCTTGTTCATTTCCGTGAATGGAATCCGTGGAATTCTACAAGAGGTGTAAATCCTCTTGTCTCTTTAGCTTTGGAACTTGACCAGGACTACTACGCTAATAAAGCAAATTCACAGCTATTAAAAAATAATGCCATTCCCCAGGGCATCTTAAAAACCGAACAAACATTAAGGCCGGAAGAAGCTGACCAGATTGAAAGGCGATGGGAAAGCAAGTATGGGCAAGTAAAAGCGGGGCGCAAGATTGCAGTCCTCGGAAAAGGAACCAATTTTGAACCATTGTCCTTCACGCCTGAAGTTGTAAAGCTCTTTGAACTGAAACGCTGGAACCTTTACACGATACTCGCAAAGTACGGTATACCGCCAAGAGTAGCTAACATTAGCGATAAGTCTACGGCACTTTCCGGTAAGGACACCGCCGAACAACACTCGGCTTTCTGGAAATATACTCTCATTCCCATCCTACGGCAATTTGAACAAATCCTTGAGAGCCAGTTTTTTATAAGGTTTGGCTTACAGGAGCGTGGGGTATTTGACCTTTGGGACATACCTGAATTGCAGGAAAGCGAAGACGCGCAAAGCAAAAGAGACATTGCGGAAATTACCGCAGGGTTAAAAACAATAAACGATGTTCTTTTAGAACGTGGCAAAGAACCAAAGCCCTGGGGAGATGTGTGGTACAGGCCGCAAAATTTAGTTCCTACCTCTCAATCCAATAAAAAGGGGTTGATGGGTGAATAGTCATGCTTGGGGGAACATTGGTGATTAGCAAAGCTAAATTATTATACCCAAACATACAACATATTCTAAACCAAACTGGTTTTTATAATGTGGTCTTTACAGGTTTAGAGCGTGATGGTTTGTATAAAAAAATAAAGGAAATGAAACCAGGTATTGTTTTGATTGACTGCGATTTTAACCATGCGGCAACTCCGTTTGTTGTGGGAGAAATTCTTTATAAATTTAATGATTTGAATATAGCCGCTATCGCTGTTAATGATTATCCCCTGACAATCGCGGCGTGGTTTATCTGGTTTGGTGCTAAATCGTGCGTTCATTTATGGTGTAGCGGCATGGACGAATTCAAGCATGGATTAAAGGAAGTGAAAAAAGGGCATGAGTATATATCACCTGTGATTAAAAGTATTCTTGACCTATTTCCCGAATGGCCGAAAACAAAAAACTACACTACCAAAAGGCAATTTGCAGTGTTGATTTTATTATGCTGTGGTCTTTCCGCAGATGATATTGCTGATGAATTTAGTTTAACACGAAGAACGGTAGATACCATTTTGACCGCTATGTATCGCATTTTCCAAGTCAGTAGCCAGACAGAGCTGATGTCCCGAGCCTGGACAAGCGGATTGGTAAACAAAGAAGATTTAAGGTTTTACCGAAAAGGTAAAAAAATAAAATTCCCTAAATGGGCAATAGCTAAACAAAAAAGGAACAAACAGCTACAGGAAATTTACTCAAAGGTTTATGGGGGTAATGAATGAGTGCTGAAAATCAGCTTCCATGCTGATTTTCAGCTTAGGATTTTTTCTGCGAAAAAATCCAGCTAAAGCCGTGGACACAGCGGCGTCCATGCCGCCTAAAGCAGTTAGTATTTTGGAGGTTTTATGTTGATTAGAACAAAAAGCGGGGAATTACTGACAGGCGATATTTCTGTACTGTTTAATTTTCTCGGTGTGAAAAAAGATGCGGCGGGGCTTTATAAGGTAGATGAAGAAATAGAATTGTTGGCTTCAGTTCCATTCGCGCTTTCTGCGGATGCGGAGGCTGGGCAGGGTTTTTTATGGACGCTTTCTACTTATGACCTTGACAGGTTTTCCGAAAGGATAGATCCGCAAGGCTGGGACTTTAAGCGGTTTATGGAAAATCCAGTTGTCGAGTGGGCGCATCGATTTGACATTCCGGCCATCGGGAAAATTGAGGGTCTTGCCGTTGATGACAAGGGGCTGCGCGGCGTTGTGTTTTTTAATGACAAAAGTTTTGACACTTTTGGATGGAGTATTGGACAGAGGGTAAAGGCTGGGGTTATCCGCGCTGGGTCGGTTGGTTTCCGGCCTGTGGAGATTGAAATACCGTCAAAAGAGGATAGCAAAGATGGAACAAGCTTAATATTCCGTAAACAGGAACTATTAGAGTTTTCAATTTGCAATGTTCCGGCGAATCCGTTTGCGCTGGCTAAAACAAATGAGGAATTAGGAATGAGGAATGAAAAAAGCGATCCTGCAATCCCATTTTGGAATTGCTTAATAAATAATTTACAGGAGTAAGTTTTATGGACGAACTATTGAAGGCTATCAAACAGAAAATAGCCGAGATGAAGAAAATCGAGTTGACAGGGTTTACCAACACGGAAACGGCAACGGCGTATTTTCAGGAAAAGGAAATGATACTTGAGGGGATTGTTAAAACCCTTGAGACTGTCACGGTTCAGGAAACAAGCGAGGTCGAAGCTCTTAAAAGCACGGTCAAGTCTTTGCGGGAAGAAATCAAGGGGCAAGCGAAAAGCCCAAGGGAGCTTTCAAGGCGTGAGCTTCTTTACAGTCTCGGAAAGGGGATTGCGGCGGCGTGGTCGGGCAATCACAAGGTTTTGGCGGATTTGTCATTTTCGCCTAACTTGAAAAGCGATAACTGGACCAATCCAAAGGATGTTTCATGGAGTGAAAAAGGTTGGACGGTTTCAAAGGCCGCTTTGGGCGATCCGATGGGGAATATGTCGCCGAATAACGAACAGTATTTGATAAACCCCATCTACGAAACGGAAATAATGACGGAGGCCGCCAAAAAAAGCGTGATGATGGGCCTTGTCCGGCATCGCCCGATGATGGGGCCGTCTATCTTCCTTCCTACAAGAGACAGGGGCGGGGTTCAGCTTAATTGGCTTACGGCTTACGGCCAAAAAATAGAGGGGAGCAAGCCGAAAGGGGCTGAACGTGTGGAGTTAAAAGCCTACACATTGGCGGGTTACATTCCGTGGTTCGATGAATTTGAAGAGGACGTTTTTGTCGATTTGGGGGCTATGTTCGTGGATGAATTTCTTGAAACCTATGGACAGGAATTTGACAGGCAATGTCTGTTAG
>Ga0268262_10006847_pt1 | contig 10796 bp, 8 predicted proteins | sample TergutNc150P3_FD_190354 | JGI IMG/M metagenome (GOLD analysis project Ga0268262, IMG submission 190354) | Nasutitermes corniger P3 segment gut microbial community from laboratory colony in Florida, USA - Nc150 P3 (SPAdes) (version 2) | ecosystem: Host-associated > Arthropoda: Insects > Digestive...
CATCAACGAATGCCGCATAAGGATGGGCGACAAGCACCTGTCCATGTTCGCCCAGGATCTTGGCTACGGCTTTTACACGAAGGACACCGAGTCCGGCAAGCTCGACTTGGCGATAATCGAAGTCGGGGCCATCACGGAAGAAGGCGGTTTGATACTTGGCACGTCGGTCGGGGCTGTGCCAGAGATACTGATGGTGGCGGACCGCGTGATTCTGGAAGTCAACACCGCAATGCCGTCGCTGGAGGGCATCCACGATGTGGTGGTCAACAAGCATCCGCCTAACCGTGAAGTACTGAACATCACAAAAGTGGATTCCAGAATCGGGACGCCATACGTGCCGTGCGACCCGTCCAAGATAATCGCCATCGTGGAATCCAAGTACCCCGACAAGGGCAGGGCATTTGCCGAAATAGACGAATCCAGTGTGCAGATAGCCGACCACATAATTGACTTCTTTGACCATGAGGTCAAAGCGGGTCGCCTGCCAAAAAACCTGCTGCCACTGCAATCGGGCGTTGGCTCCATTGCAAACGCCGTCGTGGGCGGGCTGGCCAAGGCCCCATTCCACAACCTGAACGTCTATACGGAAGTCCTACAGGACACGATGCTCGACTTGTTTGACTCTGGGCGCTTGGACGCTGCGTCGTCCTGCTCGCTGTCCTTTTCCGAAGGGGCCGGCTTCCCGCGGTTTTTGAGCAACTTGGACAAGTACTTTGGCAGGATAACGCTGCGGCCCCTGTCCATAGCCAACAGCCCCGAAGTCATAAGGCGCCTTGGCGTGATAGCCATGAACACGCCTGTCGAGATAGACATATACTGCCACGCCAATTCCACGCTGGTGGGCGGCACCAGGATGATCAACGGCATAGGCGGCTCCGGGGACTTCCTCCGCAACGGCTACCTAAAGATAATGCACACGCCGTCCACCCGCCCAAGCAAGACGGACCCCACCGGAATAACTTGCGTGGTCCCGCACTGCCCGCACGTTGACCACACCGAGCACGACCTGGACTGCGTGGTGACTGAGCAGGGCCTTGCCGATTGCAGGGGCTTGGCGCCGAAGGACCGTGCGAAGCTGATAATCGAGAAATGCGCCCACCCCGACTACCGCCCCATACTCTCCGAATACCTTGCGCTGGCGACCAGCGACTGCACAAAGCGCAAGGTGTGCCACGAGCCGCAGATGTGGGACAGGGTGTTCAAGATGCAGTTGAACCTCGCCCAAAACGGCACGATGAAGATAAAGAACTGGGACGTCAAGGTTGACTTGTGCGAGTAAACTGATGCCAAGTTGCATTCAAAGAATGCAACTTGGTAGTCTGCCGGGGACCCGCGCGGCCCCAGCCGCGCCCTTCCCAACGCTCCAAGCGGCACTAAGCCTTGGGGCTACAACAGCAGCCCCAAGGCTTAGTGCCGCTAAGGGCGTTCCTTGGACCGCTCGTTCTGGGCGGAATGAATCCGCCCTGCACTTCGGACCCAGCGGCACTTGCATAATATTCTTTTGACGCAACTTGGTATGAAATCTCACCAATTCACAATTTTGGGCAGGGGAAAGGCCGGCAGGGCCATTGCGGACGCGCTTGCGGGGGCGGCCGCCTTAGATTCCCACTTTGCCGACCCTGAGGGGCCAGTCCTGCTCGCGCTTCCCGACGGCGCCATCGCGGAACACTCGGCCAGGTTCCCGGGAAGGTGCGCCCATCTTAGCGGCTCACTGCACATAGACGGGGTGCCGTCGCTGCATCCCCTCACCAGCTTCGACGGCGCGGCTAGTGACTGGCGGGGCGTTCCTTTGGCTGTCACGGGCGAGCCGCCCAAGGTCGTCTTGGACACATTTGTTTCCCTTGGCTTCGTCCCCTTCTGCCTGCCGGGCGAATTGAAGCCCCTCTACCACGCCTGCGCGGTCATGGCGTCAGGTCACGCCGCTGCGCTGTGGCTGGCCGCCGACTCGATGTTGAAGGAGGCGGGGATATATCTCCCTGGTCGCGGTCTGCCGGGGCTGACCAAAGCCGCCCTCCACAATGCCGCCGAGCTAGGTTCCGCTGGTGTCACAGGTCCATTCGCCAGAGGCGACGAGGAGACAATCCAGAGGGACGCACAGGCACTGCCAGAAAAGTGGCGCGAGTTGTTTCTGGTGCTGGGGGAAATGGCTAGGCTGGCCAATTCATAGTGGAGCCAATTGCAAAACCGGCGGCGGACGCGCAGCAGGTTTTTGCAAGTGGCTTATAGCGTTTCCCCTAATGATTGACCTCGGATTCTCATAGGTTCGGCTGCGCTTTCCGTTCCGATCCCCGCCTACGGCGGCTCACTCCACTTGCAGCGCAGCCTAGGCACTCCGTGCCATTCCCTACGGGAACGGCTATAGTTGTCTGCCTGGTGCCATGGAATGGCGCGACTCTTGCTTACCATTCGGCGAGACAGGACGACCGCCGGACTGTCGCTGGTAGGCAAAAATGGGAAAACATGCACCGACCAAAACATTAACCCAAGCGCGAGGGTCACTCGCGCCGCCAGGTCCCAATGCCTACGCCAGAGCGCTGAACAAAGCGCTTGAAATCTTTGTCTCACATGCTGAACAGTCGTTTGACGATGTGATGTCAAATGGTCTGTACGCAATCGCAGATGTGGCAAATATTGACCGGCTCCTCGTCTGCCGCGTCTGGGCAAAAGAGCGCAACAGTGCCGGAGAAATTTACCGTTGGGACAGGCTTGAGGGCGGAACCGCGCCTGTCAGCGAGGAAATGAAGGTGCTGCCCGTCAATACAGCGTTAAAGCGTTGGGTTGTGGCCATGATGAATGACTCCTGCGTGTCCCTGCGGCGCAGCGGATTTTTGGAGGACGAGGCCGCCTTTTTGAGTCCGCACGGTGTCATGTCAATACTGATCGTGCCGGTCTTCACGGAGGGCGACTTATGGGGGGTCGTCACATTTCATGACAACAAGAACGAGCGGGATTTTGACGAGGGATGCACCGCGCTGCTGCGTTCGACGGCCCGTCTGTGCGTCTCCACAATCATACGCGAGGAGAAAACGAAGAGCCTTGAGCGGGCAATGGAAGCCCTCAGGCGCCGCGAAATGATAACAAACGCGCTCAATAAGGCTTCCATCATATTTCTTTCAGAGAACGAGAGACAATTTACCGACATAATGCACACAGGTGTCAGCCTGATCGCCGACATGGCAAAATTTGACAGGCTGATTCTTTACCGCAACTACACGACGAACGAAAAGCTGTACATGTCTCAGGTTTACCGCTGGGACAGAGATTTGGGGGGCAGCGCGGAATTAGTGGATATGCATATAAATGTTTCGTACGAGCAGGTTCTGCCGAATTGGGAGACCTATCTGGCGAGCGGCAATTTCGTGAATACTCCTTCCCGACTGCTGCCAGAAGCCGAGAGAGGTATTCTGCAAGAATACGGCATCGTTTCGGTTGTGCAGATACCCGTATTCGTTGCGAACAGTTTCTGGGGATTCGCAATTTTCGGAGACACGCATAGCGAACGGTACTTCGAGGCGGATATCATCGAGATGTTGCATTCGGCAGCATTTTTATTTGCCAACGCATTCATCCGTGTTGACATGGATTATGATGCACACACTGGCATTCACAATAGACAATACTATGATGATAATATGAAAAGTATTATAAAACATCTTTCCCGCTCTGGCGATTTATTGAGTCTGATGATAATTGATGTTGACTTTTTCAAACAATACAATGACACATACGGTCACATCGAAGGCGATAAATGTCTGAAAATCGTTGCACAGGCTCTTTCCCATACTCTTAAACGAGAAGATGATTTTGTAGCAAGATATGGCGGAGACGAATTTGTTGTGGTCTTACCCAATACCCACGAATTTGGTGCTAAATTAATAGCGGACAAACTGCTGACCGCAATACGGAACTGCAACATTCCACATGCGAAAAACCAAGTGGCTGATTTCGTGACGGTTTCTATTGGTGTCACAACTGGCAAGGTGGCGCACACACACAAGCCATCCGACTTTATGAAAAAGGCCGATGAATTGTTGTATATAGCCAAGAGAGATGGGCGAAATCGTTATTCGTTCGAACAATTTTCGGCGGACAATCCTGCAACGGCGAGTTGATTGAGGCGGTGTCACATTGAATCTATCTGCAAACCGACTTTCATGACGTGCCCGTCCCGCTCTATCTCCAGTTGCAGCGTGGAGCCTATGGGCATGTTATAGACCAGGTCCTGCAGGCGCTCCCAGCCATTTGCGGGGGCGCCGTTGACGCCAGTGATGATGTCGCCCAGGTCTCCAGTGCGGCGGTTCACGGGGCGCAGGCCTGCCCGGGACGCGGGACCGCCTTCCCTCACCGTCAGGACGGCTATCTGACCCTCTTTTAGGCCGATTCGGCGGTTGTAGCGCTGTGGTAGTGGCTCAAAGCCCAAGTCGGGCAGGGCGGCCCTGCCCCTCGAAATGAGCTGGGGCACAAACCTGTTCACGGTGTCAACCGGGATGGCAAAGCCGACACCCGCGCTGCTGCGGCTGCTGCTGGCTATTTGTGTGTTCACGCCCACGAGCCGCCCCCCACTGTCCAAAAGCGGTCCGCCCGAATTTCCTGGGTTTATGGCGGCATCCGTCTGTATCGCGCCCATAATGCTGCGCCCGTGCGGGTCCTGGCGACTGGCTGGGCTTTGGATTTCGCGCCCAAGGGCCGACACCACGCCCGTTGTTAGCGTCTGGTCAAAGCCGAATGGGTTGCCGATTGCAATGACGGACTGGCCGACCTGGAGGTCGTGGCTTGTGCCTATGGGTATTGGGCGCAGGGAAGGCGGCGGGTCGTTGATTTTCAGCACGGCAAGGTCTTTTTCGGGCGCCAGCCCAACCAGCGAGGCCTGGTGCTGGCTCTTGTCGTGGAGCGTCACCAAAACGTCTTCCGCCCCTTGGATGACGTGGTAGTTGGTGACAATGTGGCCATCCATGTCCCAGATGAATCCGCTGCCAGACCCCGCCGGAACCTGTTCCCAGTCTAAGCCGAACCAGTCCTTTTGGACTGTGGCCAGCGTGGTGATGTACACAACGGAGGGCTGCGCGTCCTTGAAACGCTGGATTGTGGCCTTTTCCCATTCAAGCAACTGGCCGCGGGGCTCCACGGCGCGCGGCGAGGCCACCGTCTGCCTTTGTCCTTGGACGGTCTGTATCCCGCACCATGCGGCCGTCAGGATGCCCGCGACGGCAAAGACAACGACAAGGCTGGAACGGCGCACGGTTGGTCTCCAATTAAATCAGCAAACGGGTGGCGCAAGGGCAAATGTGAAACAAACGCGACACCGATGACACTCTATAAGTTACACTGTTCTAGGAGGCTGACAATGGCTCATGTGACATTTAAGGGCAACCCATTCAACACATCGGGCGCGTTGCCGGCTGTAGGTTCGCAGATACCCGCATTTGCTTTGGTGAAAACAGACTTGGGCGAAATCACACAGGCGGACATCGCGGGGAAGTGCGCTGTGCTGAACATCTTCCCCAGCCTGGACACGCCCACCTGCGCCGTGAGCGTCAGGACGTTCAATGCAAAGGCCAGCCAAGCCAAGGGCGCGAAAGTGCTGTGCATCAGCAAGGACCTCCCCTTCGCGGCGTCTAGGTTCTGCGCGGCGGAGGGCCTGCAAGACGTGATACCCGCCAGCGCGTTCAGGAGCGAGGCCTTTGGCAAAGACTTCGGTGTTACCTTGACCGACGGCCCACTAAAAGGGCTGCTGGCAAGGGCCGTGATAGTGGTTGACCCTGCCGGCAAGGTCATGCACTCGCAGTTGGTGTCGGAAATAGCCAACGAGCCCGACTACGAGGCAGCACTGAAATCGCTATAACTTCGGCAGGGAGGCGGCTCTATGGCATTTTCGCCGGGTTCTAGGCGGGACAGTCAGATGGCGGACATCAACATGACGCCTATGATAGACGTCATGTTGGTTCTCCTGATCATCTTCATGGTGGCCGCCCCCATGCTGACCACTGGCATGGACGTGAGCCTGCCCGAAACCAAAACCGGGAAAAACCTAGAGACCCAAGTGCCGGTGGTGACACTCTCCGGCGACGGCAAGTACCAGTTTGAAGGCAACACCCTCACGGGGCCGCAGTTGAGGGCGGAACTGCAAAAACGCGCCGTGGGTCAGGCTAAGGTCCAAGGGGTGATAGTGCGCGGCGACCAGTATGTTTCCTACGGCAAGGTGGTGGCCCTGATGGATCTGATACGCGAGGCGGGCTTCACCAATGTCGGCCTGTCCTCACAGCAGGTCCCCGCGCCGCCAAAACACGTGTCTGACGACTAGGGTATAGGCGGATTCCGTGAGCCGTGAACTCCATGCCCTGCTAAAAGAACGCGAGCAAATTCGCGGACTTGGCTGGCCGTTTGGCTTGTTCCTCAGTATTTGTCTTCATTCGGCAATCGTGGCGGGCATTTTCTTGGCACCGCACTCCGTGCCCGATGTGCAGCAGGAAAAAATACGATGGGTGACGCTCCCTGCCGCCGGCGGAGGCGTTTCTGGCGGATCGGCCGCGACCGAAGAGGGTTTGGTCAAAGGCAAGCAGCGCCGCGTGGAGGAAGTCGCGCCGGTTGTGCCCCAATCCACGCCAAAACCGCCCACGCCTGTCCATCAGGAGACGCAGACCCCAAGGCTTGCTGAGGCTGCGCCAAAGCCACCCATTAAGCAGCCCAAAGGAACCAACCCGGACGCGGGGAGCAAGGGGACAGCGGCCGTGGCGGCAAAGGGCACCGATCCAGTCAAAAACGCCGTCCCTGGCGCGGCGGGGAGTGGAAGCGGCGGCGGCGTGGGGCAGGGCACCGGAATCCCTGGTCTGCGCCCAACTAAGGGAATCATGGGCGGTACGGGCGTGTTGCAGGAGTTCATCGGCGCCAGCGACTTCCCGCTCTGGTACGCGCAGCAAGTCCAGGACGGCGTGACGCGCAACTGGATTCAGCTCAGGGGAGGCGAGGGGCGGGTCCAGATATATTTCAGGATTCTTAGGACAGGCAAAATTGAGGCGGCAAGGATAGAGATTTCCAGCGGTCGCGCAGACCTGGACGACTTGGCCCTTCAGGCCGTGAGGCGCACAAACCTTCCGAGGCTCCCCGAAGAGTTCGAGGGCGACTCGCTGGGTGTCAGGTTCTGGTTCAACTACACGCAGTGACGGTTTTTGGTTTGGGTGTCGTTATATTTGATGGGGGTGACAAAATGTCTGTATTGAATTCGCTGAAGACAGTGCTGATGGTGCTTTCGCTGTTCTCGCAATCTGCTTTGCTGCTTGCACAGGGTCAATGGGTTGGTGACTTGTATCTTGTAAGTGGCGAAGAACTGCCGCCCAAGGTGTATTTAGTGGATGAGAATAACCATGTTGACTCCGTCATTCCGAATGTCGTGAGCGCAAGCAACTTTCCCATACCTCGTGAATATCACCCAATAGCCCCATTGGCATATTGGCGCAATGATGCCCTTTACACGATTGCATATGGAGTGTTGGCAGAGAAGAACGAGGACGGCAAAAAGTTTCGGCGTTATACTTTCGCAAAATGGGAAAATAATGAGTGGCACTTTTTGGGAGATTTTAAGTTGACTGATACAAAGGAGATTGAGTTATTGAAGGCAATACCGTGCGACAATGACCGCTTCATAGTGATTTCTGAAAACGTTGATCTAATTAATAATAAAAGAGCCGATAAATCGCCATTTCACAAAATGTCCAGACACCCTAGCAAGAATGAAATCAGACTGGATGCCTCCATTGATTACGGCAGTGTCATGGACGATTTGCAACTGTACAGGTCTGATTGTTTTGAATTGGCAAACTATAGTGACGTGCTGGTGACGAAAGACTATGCCGTTCTTGTCAACTACAGCACAGGGCTATTTTGGATTTTTTCGTTGGAGAAGGCAACGCTAAAATTCTCTGGGACAATTTTCAAACAATTGACACCAGAAATGATAGCCAAAGGCGGCTTCCCAAATGCCATTCTGTGTGCCAATCCTGAGAAAGATGGAACAATATTGCTTTCTGCCCAAGAAGAAGCAGCATTTATGACTGAAACAGGTCATACCGAGGTAGATTGGGAATACATAAACAATAAACCTGATTTACAGGTTGCCGACATACGAAAAGTCTTTGATGACCTAGAAAAAGAGAAGAAAGAACTTGCAAAAAAGAATCCACTGCTGGTTTGGTACAGAATTTATCCTGAAAATGGAAAGGTTGAAAAGTTGAGTCCATTCCCCAATGGTGCCGCGTCTCTTAGAGATGGGGAAAGCGATATGTGGCGACCCATGCCTGATGGGTCAGTCCGAATGGGGCCGCTCGTTATAGCTGATGACAACACACAACAAAAAAACAAAGAGCCGTCCGCCCCTGCCAATCAAAAGCAATCAAATGACCTTGAACGGCAAGACACAGCGGACTCAACTGGTGTGACTGTGGGTGTAGGCCTTGACAAGGGCGATTGACGATGATGATTGTGACGGGAAATGTACTGTGCGAGCTAACGCTCATTACCTTACACAGGGATAGCGAACAGGTTCATCCTAACAACTAAAACCCACCACAGAGTTCATCCATGCGCCCACTGCTCCTATCACTCCTGACACTTCCGCTGCTTGCTCAGTCGCCGCACTTTTCTCCCTCCGAGGCGCTGTGGGCCGAATGGCGGAGGCAGGTTCCGGCGTTTTCCGCAAAGGAACTGGAAAACATGGACGAATCGGACATGGCGCGTTGGGAACTGTCCGTGAGGCGCGTACAGGGCACAAACGCGCCGCCACTTCTGCCGCCGGAACTTGGCGCGCCCTCGGAAGCGGTTTGGCTTGAAAAGGCCGCGCGGGCGGCGACGCCGCAGGAGCGATTCAATGCGCTCTACTTTTTGAACCGCCTGAAAAGCCAAAGGGCGACGGACGCTTTGGCAAACCTGCCGCCAGGCGGCTTCAACGCCTGGCCAAGCCATCTGAGGCTGGAAGGTCAGTTGACGACTGCCATGCTGAACGCCAAGGCCGAAGCCCAGACTCAAAAAATCGCCGCTATTTGGGACGATTACATCCATTCTGTGCCCGCCGACCCTTTGAGGGCGATGGTCTCATGGCTGCGCCATAGCTTGGCGGGGAAAGACGTAAAACAACCAGAGCCTATCGAGGCCACGCCGTACGCAATTTTGGCCCTGATGGACGCTTGGAACAGGGCGCCGTGGCCCAAGCGCAGCGCATTACTGCCGCCTGGGAAGTTGGACTTGGGCCCTAGTTCCGCGTTTTGGGCGGCATTGGGCCTAAAGCCCCCAAGCGCAGACACGCTGGCAAAGGCGCGGGTCGGCATCATGTCGCGGCTGGCCGAGGGTGCCCCCGACCCTGCGGAGCGGGATTGGCAGGAGAAGATTGGGGCGCCGTGGCTATTGGACGACGACGCGCTGGTCAGTTGGTACGGCTTTCAGGCGCTTGCCCGCTATAAGGAGCTGACGCCGGAAATTTCAAAGGCATTGGACGCTGTGACAAAAGACAAGAAGCTGTCGCCGCTGCTGCGCGCGACGCTTCTTCCCGCGTTGTACGTGCATCGCCCAAAGCTGGCCCCGAAGTGGCGGGATTCCCTGCTTGCAGGTGCCGACCCCGTGGCAAGGTCGCTTGCGGTGGAGCAACTGAAAGAGGCGCCGAAAAACATTGATCCGCTTGTCAAGCGAATTTGGTATGTAGAGGAGTACGACAGCGTCCAGGCGCTGATAAAGGCAATGCCCCAATGGGGCTTGAGCCTGTCCGACCACAGAGCGCTGTTGGAGAAATTCCTAAAGCACCCGTCTTGGACGGCACGGCTGGACGCTTGGCGCGAGTTGAACAGGCTTGGCGTCGAAACGCCTTGGCCCAAGGTCCCCGAGCCAACCAGCGCTGACCAGGGCATACTCGCCCTTGCCCAAGAACTTATGACAAAGGGGGAAGCCATCAGGGTCCGCGTTGCCTTTAAGGGTGGCGGCTCCGTGGTGATGAGGCTTGACCCCATGAACGCCCCTATGAACGTCGCAAACCTAGTGCTGTTGGCGCGCAGGGGCTTTTTTGACGGCAGGCGCGTCCCCCGGATAGTCCCGGACTTCGTGGTTCAGATGGGCAGCCCCTGCGACACAATGGACGGCGGCCCGGGCTACAACGTGCGCTGCGAAAACAGCCTGGATTGGTATAGTCCAGGCAGCGTGGGCATGGCACTTTCGGGCATGGACACGGGCGGCAGCCAGTTTTTCTTCACGCTGAACGCCACGCCCCACCTGACCGGCAGATACACCAGGGTTGGCGAGTTGGAAGACCTCGACGCCGCCATGAAGGCGCTGGAATCCCTGGAACTTGGGGCCGTGATTGAGCGCGTTGGCGTGATTTGAGCTATTTCCCAAAGGCGCGAAGCGCTAGGAACCATGGACCTGAATGGAGCGAGCGCACGCCAGTGCGGGAGCGGAATGGCGGGACATGGTTACTGGTTAATCACGTTAGCAATGGGGATGCGGTATGAAGCGGGCGGGTCAATTTTGCCCCCATAAAATTCGGCACGGGCAATGCACCAATGGGATTGGGCAATTCTGCCGAATGGAGGTCTTATGTTGATTGATTCCAAGCAGTTGCAGGGTTTTGTGCAAGACATAGAAATGCTGCGCGATTTGCTAAGACCCTCAACTTCTGCCCAGTCTTCAGCAAAGCAGGCAAAATCTGCTTCCGGTCAGGCTTTCGCCGAACTGCTGGCCGAAGTGGAGAAATCCGCACACGACACCAGCGTTTCCCAGGCCTCGCCTCTCGTCCAGCAGCTCTTGCAGGCCAATGGCCT
>Ga0268262_10006848_pt1 | contig 10795 bp, 9 predicted proteins | sample TergutNc150P3_FD_190354 | JGI IMG/M metagenome (GOLD analysis project Ga0268262, IMG submission 190354) | Nasutitermes corniger P3 segment gut microbial community from laboratory colony in Florida, USA - Nc150 P3 (SPAdes) (version 2) | ecosystem: Host-associated > Arthropoda: Insects > Digestive...
GACGGGTTGTGCGGGAGTTTAGATGACCAGCTCATGACGCAACTGGCACACCTATGCAGTTTCCGTAAAATGGGATCACAAGAGCATGTGTCCCGTATTCCATCCCGGTCGCCGAAACTTACTCGGGTGAGATAGGTTTTTTTGTTAATTAGTGATACAGATTAGTGACCCAGCTTTTTAAAATCCTTATAAGATAAGGACTTATTTTGGCTGTACCAGCCTTACCAGAGTAACCATAGGAAGAAGCGTTACCAGCATTGGGTATTTTGCTTTTGCAAATTGCACCAGTCTTGCCAGCTTAACCATACCGGACAGCGTTATCAGTATTGGGGCTAAAGCTTTTTCCGATTGCGCCAGTCTTGCCAACATAATCATACCGGACAGCGTTACCAGTATTGGGGCTAAAGCTTTTTCCGATTGCGCCAGCCTTAACAGCGTAACGTTTCAAGGAACAATTACATCAGACAAATTAGGTTCTATTATGGGTCATGTTGAGGAGGTGGCTACTTTTACGTCACCATTTGACGGAGATTTAAGCGAAAAGTACATTGGAGGCGGCATAGGAACTTATGAGAGAACAGGCGGCTCAGGTACAACTGAGGATCCCTATGTATGGACAAAACAGAATTAAGTAGTTAGCAGAGAATAAGAAAAAGGGAGTAGTGTTCGCTGCTCCCTTTTTTTGGCATATATTTTTCCTTCATAAAAAAAATTGAATTGACAGTCAATAAATAAACATAGTATAAATAAAAAACATAGTTTCACAACCAAAGCATTAAGTATTCTATAGAAGGGAAGATCATGAAAAAAAATATTTTTACGGTTTTAATCGTTCTCTTTATCACATCAATATTATCTGTTTCGTGCAAGGACAAGATCGATGACAGACTGCTTTCCGTGGATAAACAGGGGCGTACGGTTGTAGAACGTTTTGGTCAGCTCAGGGTAGAAGGTACTAAACTTCTGGATCAGAACGGTCGCCAGATTCAGCTTAGAGGCATGAGTTCTCACGGACTGCAATGGGCGGGAAAATACGCCAATGAAAATGTCATACGCTGGCTTAGAGACGACTGGAATATCCAAATTTGGCGTTCCGCCCTGTATCTTAAGGAAGGCGGATATATCACCCAAAGAAGCCTTAAATTCACCCTTGAGGAATCGGTAGATGCGGCAATAAAGCTGGGTATTTATGTCATAATCGACTGGCACGTCCACCATGACCGCGATCCCAACGCGTATAAAGATGAGGCCATCGAATTTTTTGCCGAAATGGCTCAAAAATACGGTTCAAACCCCAATATTTTGTATGAAATCTGTAATGAACCTAACGGCGACGACGTAACATGGAGCGGTTCGATAAAACCGTACGCGCAGGAAGTTATTGCCGAAATAAGGAAATACGACCCCGATAATATCATTATTGTAGGGACCCCTTCCTGGAGCCAAAGAGTGGATTTGGCGGCTCTTGACCCTATCCAAAGTCCCAATATAATGTACACCCTGCATTTTTACGCCGGGACGCACGGGCAGGAATTTATGGATATGACCAAAACCGCCGTTGAAAAGGGTCTGCCTGTCTTTGTTACCGAATGCGGCACTACCCAGTCTTCGGGCAGCGGCGGGGTATATGAGAAGGAATTCACAAATTGGCTGATTTTACTTAAAAAATACGGAATTTCATGGGTAAATTGGTCTGTAACCAATAAAGGGGAGGATTCGGGGGTATTGTCTTATAATGCCGATCGTAACGCCCAGGGAGGCTGGACGGACGATATTTTGTCCCCTTCGGGGCGTTTTGTAAGGCGAATTTTAAGGAACGAAATTCGTATAAAATAATGAAAAATAGTATTGACTTTTTTATTGAGTCTTAGTAATATGTATTTCAAGCTAAAAACCCAATTAAAGGTTGGGAAAATTTATTTTGGAGGAAAAGAGATGAAAAAAGCACTTATTATTTTAGGTGTGGTCGTTATGCTGTTCAGCATCAGCGGCTGTGGTGGAAAAAATTCGGGTAAGTTGGTAATTTGGTCATTTACCGATGAGTTGAAAAACATGGTCGAAAATCCGACTTGGGGTTTCGAAGCGACCCATTCTGGGGTAAAGGTTGAATATTCACAAACCCCCTCAGATCAATTCCAGGCTAAGTTAGACCCGGTTTTGCAGACAGGTCAGGGTGTTCCTGATATTATTGCGTTGGAATCAGCATTTGTACGCAAATATGTTGAATCCGGAAAACTCTTAGACATTACTGATGTTTACGAAGCAGCCAAGGACAAACTTCTTGCCTACCCGGTAGAAGTTGGTACATACAATGGTAAAGTATATGGTATGTCATGGCAGGCATGCCCCGGCGCTATGTTCTATCGCCGCACCCTCGCCAAAAAATATCTTGGTACAGACGATCCCAAAACAGTACAGACATACTTTTCAGATTTTAACAAATTCCTTGAGACAGCTCAGGTTCTCAAACAAAAATCCAATGGTTCATGCGTAGTCGTTTCTTCATTGGGCGACCTCAGGAACTCATTCCTTTCAGCCAGAAAAGATTCTTGGTTAGTTAATGGAAAATTGGTAATCGATCCCGCCATGGAAAAATACATGGAAATTTGTAAAACACTTCATGACAACAAATGGGAAGGCAGAGTTGGTCAGTGGTCAGAAGGCTGGTTTGCCGGTATGAAAGGCGAGCTCAAAGATGAAACCGGAAAACCGGTTGAAGTATTCTCATACTTCCTCCCCACATGGGGTCTCCACTATGTTCTTAAAACCAATGCTCCCGGTACATCAGGCGACTGGGCGATGGTTCAGGGTCCCTCAGCTTATCGTTGGGGCGGCACTTGGGTCGGCGCGTACAAAGGTACAAAGAACGTAGCCGCGGTTAAAGAATTTATCCGCTATGTAACCACAGACGACGGCTTCCTTGAAGCATGGGCGAAAGAAACCGGCGACATGGTAAGCAACCTCAAAGTTGTTAATAAAATTAAAGACAACTACAGCGAGCCGTATCTCGGCGGACAGAACCACTATGCGCAGTTTGCCGAAATGGCGAAAGGCGTTAATGGTAAACTTCTCCAGGGAAGCGACGAAGCCATTGAAGCGATGTTTGACGAAGCTACAGCAGCTTTCGTAAACGGCGAAAAAACAAAAGCTCAGGCTCTTGCTGATTTCAGATCACAGGCTGAAGCGCAGTTTGCAAGATAATTCGGGATAGGCTTTAGAGCGTAATCTCAACAAGGGCGCGGGTTAATTAATCCGCGCCTTTTTTTTAGGAGGACCAATGCGTATAAAAAAGTCAAAAGGTGAGTCTACGCAAGATAAAAAAAAGGTCGAAGAACCCGAAAACAATCCGCAGGTTGAAATGAAAGTAAGTGAACCTGAAAGTAAACCGAAAAAAGTTAAAGTAAAAAAAATCGTTGGTCACGAAGTCAGGACAAACCGCTGGGGATATGTATTCGTCGCGCCGTTTGTAATTGTGTTTTGTATATTTAATCTGTGGCCTACGTTGTACACTTTCGTTTTAAGTTTTACAGACTTGCATGGTTTTGGCAGTGAGTTGAATTTTGTAGGTTTTGAAAATTTTGCCAAATTAGTTAAAGACCAGTATTTTTGGGGCGCCTTGGGAAATACAATGATTATCTGGACTTTTAACTTTATTCCGCAATTAGGTCTTGCCCTGATACTTTCTATCTGGCTTTCAGATATCCAGCTTAATCTGGTTGGTAAAAGTTTATTCCGGGCAGTTATTTATATGCCTAACCTGCTGACAGCGGCGTCGGTAGCTTTGCTCTTCCGCAGTATTTTCGGCTATTCCGCGCACGTTACAGCCCCGGCGAATCAATTTCTGTATTCATTGGGTATCCAAGCTACAAAGATTGATCCTATTACCGGAGAAACTGTAAGAGAAGCGATTGACTTTTTCCGTAACGTCGCGTTTACGCGCGGGTTAGTGGCTTTTGTCCAGTGGTGGATGTGGTACGGTTATACGATGATCATACTCATGGCAGGTATTACTACCATTCCTATATCGCTGTATGAATCCGCGTCCATTGACGGCGCGAACAGCAGACAAACAACATGGTACATAACTTTACCCCTGCTCCGTCCCATAATGCTTTATATTCTGGTTACTTCTATGATCGGCGGTATGCAGATGTTTGATATTCCATTCCTGCTTACCGATATGTCGGGCGCGCCCAATTACAAAATTAGGACGACGACGGTGTATCAGTACAATACGGCATTTTTGAGGGGCGCTAATAACTATGCGTACGGCGCCGCGATTTCCATAGGTATATTTATAATTACTATAGTTCTGGCTCTTTTAATATTCTTCTTCCTGCAGGATCGTAGTGAGTTAAAGAAAAAGAAAGGAGGCGCAGTATGAGTATGGGAAGCTCTGATTCGCAAGTATTATTTAAGTATTTTATACATGCGGTTATGCTTATTCTCGGGCTTGTAGCGATAGTGCCCATTTATTTACTGTTGCTTAACGCCACTCGTTCTACTGAGCAAATTAACTCAGGGTTCGTTATTGTTCCCGGTAAAGACGCTTTTTTCTCGTCTACCAACATCGTAAAAGCTGATTGGGAGGCAGAGTTTGAAGGCGGCACCGTTAGATATTTAGATTTGAATAAACCAAGAACATTAAAAGAGGAAGTTAATAAAAAAACCGGAGTAACTGAAAAAATAGTAGTAAAAAGTTTCACGGAAAGTTTGCAGCCGCGTATTTCTATTATAAACGATGAAGATCAAATAATTGCGACTTATATTTTTGGTAATAACACTGTTCTTTATGTTAACGACGGGCAAATGATAAAAAAGGGCGATGTTGTCGGAAAACTGGTTAAAGTACCGAATGTTGTTTATAACTGGGGATCGCTTACAGGACGCGGTTTTCAGATTTGGCAAGGATTCGGGAACAGCGCTTTTATTTCCATTTGCACTACGTTATTAAGCATTTACTTTTCGGCGCTGACAGCTTACGGTTTACATGTATACAAGTTTAGAGGAAGAGCGTTACTGTGGACTATTATTCTGGTCATTATTATGCTTCCAAGTACGCTTTCAATCATCGGTTTCTATCAGTTCATGGCGACATTAAGACTCCGCGATAGTTATATTCCCCTGATTATTCCGGCTATAGCCGCCGCAGGAACAGTTTTGTTCCTTAGGCAGTACATGACGTCTGTTCTGAGTACGGAACTTATCGACGCGGCGAGAATTGACGGCGCGGGCGAGTACAGGATATTCAATATTATTATTCTTCCTATTATGATTCCCGCTCTTGCCGCTCAGTCAATCTTTACCTTTGTAGGCTCGTGGAATAACTTTATTACGCCGTTCGTACTGATTAACAGCGAGAAAAAATATACATTGCCCATGCTTGTACAAAGCTTGCGCGGTAATATTTATCGCGCTGAATACGGCGCAATCTATCTTGGAATAGCCGTCTCTCTTATACCGATTTTATTATTCTACTCATTTATGTCGCGCTTCATAATTTCCGGTATCACGATGGGCGGTATCAAAGAGTAATCTTGTTCTTCCAGGGGAAATGGAGCCTCCTTAAGTTTTCGGCTTTAAGTAAATAGCCGATGATTTGGGAGGCTTCTTCTTTTGCCAGGCGTATTGTTTTGTTCTGCGACAAAACTCCGGCGGCTTCGCTCTGTGTAAAACGCCTTTTGTTCTTACGGAAAAAATTTAATATTGATACTTCTTCCCGTAAACCGCCTGCGGCTTCTTTTTCGCAAACATCACAGCATAATTTTTCCGGCGCTTCTCCGCCTGAATCGTAGTTGAGCATGGCGAGCAGCGAGTGTCTTCTGCAGTGTTCAGTATCCTTTGCGTAACTGAATAACGCTGACAGTCTTTTACGATCCGCCTCTGTTTTTGCCCTTGCGAGAGCGATCTCGTCTTCCGGTCCCCACAAAAGAATAGCTTTAGATTGTTCCCCGTCCCGTCCGGCTCTGCCCGATTCTTGCAAATACGCTTCAACGGACGGGGCGCAGTCCCTGTGTATCACAGTGCGCACGTCGGATTTGTCAACGCCCATGCCGAAGGCGCAAGTGCTACATAGCACCGCTTGAGTATTTTTTAAGAGCCATTTTTCCGTCTCGGCTTTTTCTTCCCTGCTTAACCCGGCGTGATAAAAACGAATTTCATTGTACCAATCGTATCCCATTTCTTTAATTTCTCCGCGAAGGTAGCGCGCGAGTTTTTCCGTTCCCGGACGCGAGGAGCAGAAGACGATTGCGGGGCGCGCGTTTTTAATCAATAAATCCCGAACCGCCAGATTGCGGTTAATGCAGCCTTTTGCGGTGTAATAAATATTAGGTCTGTCGGGATTGCCCGCGATTTGATTAACATCGCAGTCGCCGAAAATGTATCTTTTTATTTTTTCAAGTACGGGCGCGCTTGCTGTGGCGGTAAAAGCGGTAACAAGCGGCGGATTAAGAGAATTTATGATGGAGCCGATTTCCAGGTAACTGGGACGGAAGCTCTCTCCCCATTCGCTCACACAGTGCGCCTCGTCAATTACAACGTGAACAACTTTTATTTTTTCAAGTTTTTCTTTTACCTGCGCTGTAAGCAGTACTTCCGGATTTGCTATTATGAATCGGCTCTGTCCGCTTTCCAGTTTTTGCCAAATCTCATCGCGCTCTTCCTTGCTTTGTCCGCCCCTGATTGTTACCGGGGAAAAGCCGCGCTCGCTTAATCGCCTCTGTTGATCCGCCATCAGCGATAAAATCGGATAGATGACAAGGGTTAGCCCTTCTATCAACATTGCAGGCAGTTGGAAGCAGAGGGATTTTCCGGCGCCAGTCGGCAGAATAACTATCTGTCTGCCGGAAATTTCGCGGTCGGAAAACAGAGCGGATTCCTCCGGTTCCGGTTCGGTTGGGGTTTCGCTTTCCCCCGTCCATTTTACCGGAATCCCAGCCGCCTGCGCGGCTTCCAGAATATTTGTCATTACAAGTCTCTGGTACGGAAACAGGTATGACAGCCCGAACAGATTTTTAACCGCTCCGGTTAAAGGGTCTTCTCCGCCTTGCAATTCGTTAATTTCTTCGTTGTTTTTTTCAATCATAAATTTGTACCTCCGCCTATATATGGCTTGAAGGTGTCATTTTGCTTGACAGAAATAGAAAAAAAATTTAAAAATTTTAAGAAATTTATCGGGCTTGCCCGACCACCCGACCACATAAAATATTAAAGATCTAACGTATTATTGAAGAAAACAGTTACAGACATTAATTTTATTGTATATCAATAAAATTTTTGATATTTTATGTGGTCGGGTTAGGCTTCTTCTATGCCTAAATCGTCAACATGATTTTCGTCTGATTCTGTTGTTTCAGGAGCTGCCGCCGCCGCCGGAGCTTCTTTTGCTTTTTTTACCTTTGGTTTTTTCGCAGGTTTTGGACGGCGATGATGGGTTCGGGACGCATAGGAGACTATAAAAAAATAAATAACAATTACTGCGGTTACTACAAGCACCTGCCAAGATGAGATAACCAGTTTTAGTAATTGGACTAAGGTCATTTTTATAATTATCGGAATAGATGACAGACTCCTTTAAAATCTGTACAATAAACATTATGAATTCAGCGTTAGAAATATTAAAAACAAGGGGCTTTATACAGCAATGTACCGATATTGAAGGACTGTCAAAACTGATGGACGAAAGTCCCGTCACTTTTTACGAGGGCACCGACCCTACCGGGGGAAGTCTGCATATCGGGCACATGGTTCCCTATTTTGCGTTCCGCCATCTTCGCGGCGAGGGGCATAATGGGATCGCCCTTCTCGGCGGCGGCACGGCAAGAATCGGAGACCCTTCGGGAAAGAGCGAGATTCGGAAAATGCTCGACTATGACCAGTTGGATAAAAACACCGAATCTATCCGCGCCCAGCTTGATCGTTTTGTCGGCTTTGACGGAAAAACCGCTTTTACTGCAAACAATAAAGACTGGCTCGCCAACTTAAACTATATCGACTTTCTGCGCGACATCGGAAAACATTTTTCCGTTAACCGTATGCTTAGTTTTGAAGCCTACAAAATGAGAATGGAAACGGGACTTTCCTTTATCGAATTTAATTATCAGCTTTTACAGAGCTATGACTTTCTGGAGTTGTACCGCCGCCACAAATGCCGTTTGCAAATCGGCGGTGATGATCAGTGGGGAAATATTGTCGCAGGCGTAGAGCTTGTGCGCCGTATCGAAGGCGTTGAAGTTTTCGGGCTGACGTTTCCGCTTGTTACAACCGCTGACGGAAAAAAAATGGGCAAGACGGAAAAAGGCGCGCTTTTCCTTGACCCTGCCATTACCGCGCCTTACGACTTTTTCCAGTATTGGCGCAATGTGCATGATCAAGATATTCTTCGCTTCCTGCTTATGTTTACATTTTTGCCTGTTGATGAATGTAAAGCCATGTGCGAATCGGGAAAAAATCCGAATGACGCAAAGGAACGTCTTGCGTGGGAAATAACAGCTATTATTCACGGAAAGGAAGAAGCCGATAAAGCTCTTGCCGGCGCGAAAGCGGCTTTTGGCAGTTTGGCGGGCGGCGATAAAACGGCAATGCCTCATTGTGAAGTTGCGCGCTCAAAACTGGAAGACGGTTACAATGTTGTAGACCTTTTCACTGATACGGGACTTGTTTCAACCAAGAGCGAAGGACGCCGTCTTGTTCAGCAGGGCGGAGCGTTTGTTTCCGGCAGCGACGGAGAGCTTTCGGTTATAAACGATCCGGCTGTAACAATTGGAACAGAGAGACTGAACAAAGAAGACGAGTTAATTATCAGAGCCGGAAAAAAACGATATTTATTGGTGAAAATTAAATAAAAGCGCGACACAATTTTTTGTAAAAAGTTGCAGATTATTTTGACAAAATACCCAATGTTATTTATAATAATGAGAAGATAATACAAAGAAGGTATTTATGTTGAAATTTGAAGATTATATTTCTAATATTCCCGATGTTCCGTTTGATAACTTCGCTCAAATGCTTGATAATCAAGCTAAAGAGTTTGCCAATATAGATTTTATCCGGTATCGCGCCGGCAAGCAGAGAGAATTTACCCGCTGGTCATATTCCAGATTTAACGATGAATGCCGCAAGGTAGCCGCGGGTCTGCTTGCCGCCGGTCTTTCCAAAGGCGACCGCGTTGTGCTTTGGTCTGAAAACCGCCCCGAATGGATGGCTGTCTGGATGGGAACCGTTATCGCCGGTATTTGTATCGTACCTGTTGATTTTCTTTGTACGGAGCAAGAATGTCTTAACATTATAGAGATAACAAGAGCCAAAGCGTTTTTTTATTCGGGACGAAAAAAATTATTCGCCAATTTATTAAAATCTAAAGGCATTCCTTTGTCGGTATCTGTTTGTATCAGTCCGGAAACTGAGGAGGCTCTCGCGGGGCAAAAAACCGAATACGATATGTTCGGCGTTAACGCCGACACCGGGGCGATTCCCCCCAAAGACAGTATTGCGCCTAACGATCCTTGTTCCATCGTTTTTACTTCGGGGACTACGGGTTTTGCGAAGGGCGTTACCCTTTCCCACAAAAATATTATCGCCAACGCAAGCGCGGCGGTTCGTATTCTGGAACCCGACGACAAAGACGTATTTATTGATGTCCTGCCATTGCATCATACGTATCCCACTACCTGTTCTTTTATCGCGCCGTTTGCCGTAGGCATTCCGACAGTAATTACCGAAAAAATAGTCGGTAAGGTTGTTATAGATGATATAAGAGACGGAAAAGTTTCATTCCTTATCGCGGTTCCCTTGCTTTACGATAAAGTTATGGCGGCTATAGAAGCCGGGTATCAAAAAATTTCCCCGATAGTACGCGCACCTTTGAATGTTCTGCGTAAAATCGCGTTGGCAAAAGCAAGGAAAGGCAATCCTGAATGGGGACGGAAAGTTTTTAGGTTTATCCGTAAAAAAGCGAACCTTCATTCAATAAAAATAATGGTCGCCGGTGGCGGCGCGCTAAGCATTAAGACAGCGGATTTTTTTGATTCATTCGGGTTTAACATTGTTCATGGTTACGGCATGAGCGAGAACTCTCCGCTTATTGCCGTAAATACTCCTCATCATAAACGCAATGAGTCGGTAGGGCTTCCCGTTAGTTACACGGAAGTCAAGATTGTCAATCCGGGACCGGACGGCATCGGCGAGATTGCCTGTAAGTCGCCTTCTGTAATGCTGGGGTATTTTGAAAACGATGAAGCGACAAAAGAAATTATTACTGATGACGGCTGGCTTTTAACAGGCGACCTTGGATGCCGCGATGAAGACGGGTATGTCTATATTCGGGGACGAAAGAAAAATCTTATTGTCGGTTCCGGCGGAAAAAATGTATACCCCGAAGAAGTCGAGGCGCACTTTGCCGGTTTGCGTTCAATTGCCGAAATACTTATTGTCGGCAGAAAAACATCCGGCGGAGAAATTATTTACGCCGTTATAGTTCCCAATTATGAATTGATAAAAGAAGATCATCCCGGCATGGAAAATAACGACGATTATATTTTCAATTTAATAAGAAAAGAAATTGATGAAGTAAATCGATCCTTGCCGGTTTTTAAAAAAATCAGCGATTTTTGTATACGGAAAGAGCCGTTTGAAAAGAACGCCCAGCAAAAAATAAGGCGTTTCCTTTACAAGACTTACGAGAACCCGTCAGATTAGTCCGACCACTAAAAATATTAAAAATATTTTGGGTATACAAAATAAATTCACATGTAATATTTTCTTAGCTGAGAATTCTTTATTTATATTTTTAGTG
>Ga0268262_10006849_pt1 | contig 10795 bp, 9 predicted proteins | sample TergutNc150P3_FD_190354 | JGI IMG/M metagenome (GOLD analysis project Ga0268262, IMG submission 190354) | Nasutitermes corniger P3 segment gut microbial community from laboratory colony in Florida, USA - Nc150 P3 (SPAdes) (version 2) | ecosystem: Host-associated > Arthropoda: Insects > Digestive...
GTCGAGCAGCTAATTGGAATGCCGTTTGCTGCGGCATAAGCGCCCCTAGAAAGGCAAAACTCCGCTTGGGGATAGGTTTTTGACCTCTGGACGGAGAAAAGGGCTAGAAACGCATTTAAAGCGTATTGCAGCAAAAGGCATTGCCACAGAGCTTGCGATACAGGCTCCAGCGGAAAGCGTTTTGGGGGGTAAAACTGCATTTGGGGGTAAATATAGATTATTTTTCCGATTTTTGCAAGGTTTTCCAACAGTTTCTGAAAAATAGTCGGAACACTCAGCCTTATACGGAGTTTGGTGATGTTTTCTACATTATTCTCCGTGAAAAAATAATTCAGAGAGATTTATGAGTGCAAAAACGTCCAATTCAAACAGCAATGCTATGCTAAATAAGACGGAATCCTTATTTGAATACTTGAAAGAAGACTTTTTCCCCAAGCATGGGACAAAAGTTATCATAATCCTATTCCTTGTGGTTACGGCGGTTTTCGCTATAATCCGGCAGATGGGCGCCGCCGCAGAAAAAGAAACTGCAATGGCGGAGGAGCTTGGCAAAGGTTTGGATTATATGTATATGGGCAAAGGAGATTCAGCTCTTATGGCATTTGAAAACGCAATTCAAGGCGGAAATCTCAACGGTCTGCCTTTGGCAAAAGCGGCGCTTTTGGCTGGCAACCTTTATCTGCAAAATGAAAATCTGGATAGTGCGGAAATTCTGTATAAACTGACAATTTCCAACGCTTCAAAAGTTGAGATAATCTCCTCTGCCGCAGAGCATGGGCTTGCTGTGGTAGCTATGGAAAGGCAAAATTATTCCGAGGCTATTTCCCTTTTAAACGAATTTGTTAATAAATATGGCAAACGCACCGGCGACTTGGCAAAAAGATATACGAAAAACGAGCCTGTGGATAAAATTCCAACCGTCCCTGATGCTCTGTGGAAATTAACCCTTTGCTACCTAGAAACCGGCGACCAAGAGAAAGCCAAACAAACCGCGCAAAAGCTCTTGAAAATTTACGGAGATTCACAAAAAGCAGCAGATGCTTCAAAGTTGCTTGCAACCCTAACGGAGAAATAAAAAATGTTGACTTGGATAAGCGAAAACGCCAAATGGGTTATTTACATATCAATAGCGGGAATTGCCGCAGGCTTGCTATTCATGGATATGTCCGCTTTGCAAATAGATAAAAGACCTCCCGTTGGGACTGTGAACGGCGAAAAACTTTCTTATGATTTGTTTGATACCCGCCTGCGACAGATTCAGAGCCAGCAACCCGGGCTTTCCAATGAGCAGGTTGCTAAAATGCGGGAAGAATTGTTCCACTCTTTTATTCAGCAGAAATTAAAGGAAAAAGTTGTTGGGGATGTAAAAATAACAGCATCTGTTTATGAAATGAGCAGAGACTTGCGCACAAGCCCTCCGCAAGGCATAGACCGCGAACCTATATTCCAAACAGAGGGAGTTTTTGATTTTGCAAAATACGAAGAATGGCTTGCCAATCCAGCTACTTATAATCTTCCCTTTATGCGGGAATACGAAAATATGCTGAAAACCGATAGAATTCCAGAAAAACAGCTGCGTGTTTTTATAGGTGCAGGAATTCATCCGTCAACTCTGGAGGCAAAATACAAGGTATTGCGCAACGAGACAAAGTTTGAGCTTTTGAATGCGCAAGGCGACATCAGTGCTTTTGAAGCTGGTTCCATTTTGCAAAGCTCAATAGATTCCCTTTTCAATGCCGAGCCGGATAGTTTTTATATAGCAGAAGATTTGGCAAAAGTTCGTTATGCCGCAATACCTATTGAGCCAAGCGCAAAGGATATAGAAAACACGCATGAATATGCAAAAATGCTGCTCGCTCAAATAAAAGAGGGTTCGGATTTTGCGGAAATAGCCCGTAGCAGTTCAGACGACCCAGGTTCCGCTGCGCAAGGCGGCGAGCTTGGCGATTACACTCCGCATGGGAGATGGGTTAAGGAATTTGACAGTACCGCCTTCGCGCTGGATTCCGGCGAGATAAGCGAACCCATTCGCACGCAGTTTGGCTACCACATAATTCAGAGCCTTGGGAAAAGAACCGAAAACGGAGAAAAACAGGTCAAGGCAAGGCACATACTCCTTGCGGTTGTTGCAACATCGGAAACCATAGATAGTTTGGAAGCGATTTTAAACGACATAAAAAACGAAGTGGATGCAAAAAAAGACTTTGAAGCAGCAGCAAAAGCCAAAGCTCTTGAATCAAAGATTTCAAATTGGTTTAAAAGAGGTGGTGAAGTTTCGGAACTCGGACATATAGCTGGGCTTTCTTCTTATGCGTTTTTTAATCCGTTACGCCCCAAAGATAATTCCAAAACATCCGATGTTCTTCAAAATTCAAACTGGATTGCCATATTTGAAAAAATTGCCGATTTGCCGGCTGGCTCAAGGAATTTGGATTTTGCAAAATCAAAAATAGAGGAAACCCTGATGGCGAAGGCAAAAGTAAATGCGATAGCAGAATATTTAAAAGCAAATATTGATAAAATTGCCACGGCTGGAAAAGTTGCCATAGACTCCGCTTCTGTTTCCTTTGAAGGGTATTTGCCCGGCTTGGGTTATGCAAACCCGGAACTTTACAAAGCGCTTTCCGATGCGAAAGAGGGCAAGTGGAACGGACCTTACACCAGTGCTCAGAATGCGGTTTTAATAAAAATTCTAAAAAAGAGCGTTCCAGACGAAGAGAAAATCAAAGCGTTGATAAACGATGAACTTTTGATAGCCTGGCAATACGGTGCTTTCAGCGCATTCGGCGATTATATGCGCAATTTGGAATCCAGTGCAAAAGTCGTGAACAATTTGGATTTGTATTACAGAGAGTAGTTTAAGAGATGTCTAAGCAATTCGTTGTTATTGGGCTAGGAAATATTGGCTCCATTTTGGTAAAACGACTTTCTGATTTGGGACATGCTGTTCTTGCCATAGACAAAAAGCCGGAAATTGTACAAGACATAACTCCATTTGCAGCGCAAGCGGTTGTGGCGGATTTTTCAAAAAAAAAGATGTTGCAGAATCTTCCGCTTAAAAATGCGGATTTTGTTATTGTTTGCATAGATTCTATTGAGAATTCGCTGATAACTGTTCTCCATTTAAAAGAAGCCGGCATTTCAAACATAATTGCAAAAGCAACGGATAACGCCCATGCCGCCATACTGGAAAAAATGGGTTTGAGTTTGGATAACATATTCCAGCCTGAACGAGATATGGCAACAGAGCTTGCGAACAAACTGGATAAATTGGGCAAGCCGAATATTTTAGATTTTATGCCTTTGATGGACGGCTATTCCGTCATGGAATGGAAATGCCCAAAAAATTTAGTTGGCAAAACCTTGATGGAAGCAAATTTAATCAACAAATACGGGGTTCAGGTCATAGCTATTAGAGATGCCAAAAGCCAAAAGCTAAACGCAGTTCCAAAAGCTCAATATGAATTTTGCGAAGGCGACATCTTGTTTCTCTTTGGACCGGATGACGCTTTGGACAAAGTGTAAGCTAAATCTCGCCGTGCCATAGCCAATCAAGAGTGTTTTCGCCGTTTTTTTAAACAAATTATTTTTCAACGGACAACAGTGGCATTTACTATATTCTCTTGTCTGAACCTTGATACACCCAATTATATGATTAATAGGATATGAAAAAACAATTTTTTATTTTGCTGCTACTCGCCCTTGCCGCTTACGGGCAGCAGGAGAGAGTGGCTATAATCAACACAGTGGATGATGGCGATTCCATAAGCGTTTCCAATTTGACTTTTCTAACCGACAGGTTTCGCGAGACTGCTGTCAATGTTTTGCCCAAGCAGCGTTACGGTGTTATGACCACGGAGAGCATAGTTGCCTATCTTGGTTCACAGGAGCGCGCCGCGAAGGAATGCAGGGAAGCGAGCTGCCTTGCGGAATTGGGCAGAAAGGTAAATGCGGACTATGTAGCGCAGGGGCGCATAGGGAGATTTGACGGGAATCTTACAATTAAGGCGGAACTCTACAGCAGCAAGAGCGGTGTTATGATTGGTTCTTTCACTGGTGCTTCCAAAAGCATATCCGGCTTGCTCGCCATCATAGACGAGAAGGCTCCTATTCTGCTCAAAAAGCTGCCGGGCGTGTCCGGCGGTTCAAGGGTATTTTCCCCATCTGTTGAAGGTGGCATAAGCGGTTTTGAGCAAGTGGCTGCGGGCTACGAGATGGACGATGAAAAGCGTTATGTGGTGAATTTAAGCACCGAGCCACTTGGCGCGGTTTTGAGCTTTGACGGTGTGCCTTCTTCCAGTTGCGCAAAAACACCCTGCAAGGCGGAGCTTCGCGAGGGCAATGTTCGCATAATCGCCGCATTTGAGCAATACGAGACGGCGGACACTACGGTTTCCATAGCTCGCAATAACCAGAATATAGCGCTCGCATTGAAGCCCAATTTCGGGGTTTTGGAGATAAAGCCCGCTTATTCGGATGGGGTAGGCAGCGACAGGCAATGGGATTTGTCAATAAACGGCAAGCCCAATTCTCTTGGCGAAATCAGGCTTTCCCCGAATAAATACGCAGTTAAGTTGAATCACGAGTGCTATGAAGACATAAGTTTTAACGCTGGCATAAACAAGGGCAAGCGCGAGGTTTTTGATATGGCGGGTAAAATAACGCTAAGAAAAGGCGGTTTGGCTTTGAGCGCGGAGCGAGATGGCGAGCCAGCGAGCGAGCCAGTTTATGTAAACGGCAAGCAGGTTGGGGAAACGCCTTTTAGCGGCTCCGTTCCTTTGTGCGCCAAGGTGGAGATAGGCGATGGCAGGGAAGCTGTTGATGTGAAGTTGAAATACAATGAAAAAGTCAAGCTCACGCATAGTTTTGCTGGCAAGGCTCGCGGAGGGAAATTATTTACAGACAGTAGAGACGGCAAAAAGTACAAGACGGTTGCAATAGGCAAGCAGACATGGATGGCGGAGAACTTGAATTACAATGCAAACGGCTCAATATGCTACGACAACGAACCTGCCAACTGCACGGAATACGGTCGGCTCTATAATTGGAACACGGCTAAGACGGCTTGCCCCAAAGGTTTTCATTTGCCAAGCAATAAGGATTGGAATGTTTTGATGAAATTCGTCAATCCGAGCTGTTCTGACAATAGCAATTGCGCCAATGCTGGAACCAAGCTGAAGGCTACGAGTGGTTGGAACAGCAATGGCAACGGCACAGACGAGTTCGGCTTTTCCGCCCTGCCGGGCGGCAGCGGCAATTCAGATGGCTATTTCAACTATGCCGGCTACAACGGCTACTGGTGGAGTGCCAGTGAGACCAGTAGCTACGGCGCCTACAGCAGGAACATGTACTACTACAGCGAGGATGTGCTCTACTACGACTACGATAAGAGCAACTTGTATAGTGTTCGTTGCTTGCAGGACTAGAGCGCGTTGTGTTAGCGAAGCAAACACAATGCGCCGCCGCTAGCGAAGCAGGCGGTGTTACCGCAGGCTGTGAGCGCTTATTTATGTCCTTTCGCTGGGGCGTAGTACGCTCCCAACCGGGAAACCGGCTTCCCATATTTTACACCCTGCGTATTTTCTACATTTACCGCAATGAAAATCTTAATAGTAGATGATGAACCGCTTGCACGGATTAGGATGCGTAAGCTGCTTTTGGAGAGCGGCAAAGAATTGGAAAATACTGCTTTTATCCCTCAAAACAGCTCTGAAACACAGGTTCAAGTGCCACTTGAACCCTTAAAATTGCTCAGAAACACCGCTCAAGTGTCACTTGAACCCTTAAAATTGCTCAGAAACACCGCTCAAGCGCCACTTGAACCCTTAAAATTGCTCAGAAACACCGCTCAAGCGCCACTTGAACCCTTAAAATTGCCCGGAAACACCGCTCAAGTGCCACTTGAACCCTTAAAATTGCTCAGAAACACCGCTCAAGTGTCACTTGAACCCTATTTTTATGCCACAAAACTAACAAAAGGAGATATTTGATATGAAAATCAACAAGATAGACTTGGCAAACCTGCGCAATGACGCGCAATTCCAGTTCCACACGGAGTTCCGCGACCTTGTTACTGAGCATGGCTCGGCGGCTTTGAAAATCAAGCCGCTGTTTGATGCCTATCTGCCGCTCTACGATAGGGAGGATGAGGCGTTGAAGAAGATAGTCAAGAGCGAGCTGACCGCCAAAATGCACGAGGCGGACAAGGCAAGGGACGACATTTTCAGAAGCATGAAGGAGATTAACTCCGCCTATCTGAGGCATTTCAACCCTCTTGTCAGGGATGCGGCGACTAGGCTTAAAATTGTGTTTGACACTTATGGGAAGGTGGCGGACAAGCCGCTGAACGAGGAAACCTCTGCGATTCATAATATTTTGCAGGAGTTGAAGGGCAACCGCGCTGCCGATGCCACTGCCGTTTGCATTGCGGACTGGGTGGATGAGCTTGAAGTCCGCAACAATGCTTTTGAGAATTTGGTCAAGCAGCGTTTGAGCGAGGCTACTGCGAAGACGGACATTGTGCTTAAAGAGGCACGGACAGAGCTTGACGCTGCGTATCGTGCCATTATGAAGCGCATAGATGCCATTATAGAGCTTGAAGGTGCGGCTATTTACGAGCAATTCATCAAAACCCTTAACATTCTGATAGATAATTACCACACCAAGCACCATCACCGCCACCATCACGCATCCCACGCCCAGCCGGAGGGGGCGAAAAATGACGTGTGAACCGCCACTACAAAATACTTGCAAGTAGTATGCTAACGCAAGGCTTTAACAGCCTTCAAAGGGAGCTTCGTATAACGAGCCACGAGTGCAGGCTCAACGCCATCGCCAAGCATATTACGGGCAACTTTTTTCAAGCCAATAGAAACACCCCTAGCCTCGCCCTTAGCTTCGCCCTTTTTCTCAGCATAAGCAATGCACGCTTTCTGGTCATATCTGTTCATCATAGCTGCCTCATAATGCTTAATTTCCCTTTCCGTAAAATTAGAAATTTCCGCTATGTTGAAAATGTCCCTAAGCTCCTTTTCTTTGAAACTCTTGGGTGCTCCTTTGAGCTTATGCCCATTCTTAAAAGCAAAAAGAGTTTTATCCATAATAGTTTCGCACTCGCTCTCTTTCTTCTTAAATCTGGGCAGAATGACAAAGGTCATTTGAAGCATATCGTAACTGACTTCGGGATGATTGTCGTTCCTTATGGACAGATGCTGGATTACCTCCGTGCAGCCTTTGCCAAAGTCAAGGTCAAATTCCAAAAAGCTGATGGAGTAGAGCTTGGGGATGTTGAAATCGTAGTCTTTCCCTTTCGTGGCAAGACCGCATACAGTCATGCAAAGATAAAAGAAAGTCCGCTTTATGAAATTCTCCTGCCCTTTAACCTGCACCTCCACAATGAATCTTGTGCCAGTGGCATCTTTGCAATAGACATCAAACACTGCGTTTCGCCTGAGTTTTGTTTTCCCAAACAGCTCGCTGTTTATTATGCTTGCTTCTTTTATGGGGCTTTTCAGTTTCTCGGCAAGGAAAGTGTTCAGAAGGAACAAAAGGAGTTCCGTGCATTGCTCGTTGGCAAAGGCTTTTTTGAAAGTGGAATCCAAAGTAAGCGGAGCAAACCTCGGCAGTTTTTTAGACATAGCAATCCTCGTGGAAAAAGTTTATGTAATAAAATCGCTCCCTTAATGGGAGAATATAGAAAAGCTCAATATGAATTTTGCGAAGGCGATATCTTGTTTCTCTTTGGACCCAATGACGCTTTGGACAAGGTGTAAGCTCTTACCGCCCATAATGCGCCTCCGCTCAGAATCATGGCGAGGCACAGCATTTGCCCACGGCTCATGCCCAAAGCATTTACACATACATCAACATGTGGCTGGCATAAGTGAGCGTCTGGCTGCCTGAAAAATTCTATGAAAAATCTCGCCGTTCCATAACCAATCAAATAAAGAGCCATAACATGGTCTTTTAGTTTTGGGAACAGTCTCCATAGAGCGTAGAGAATTCCAAACAAAATAAATCCTTCAAAGCACATTTCATAGAGCTGGCTGGGATGCCTTAAAACAACCTGGTTCCCGAATTTCATTCCAATAGCCGACTCCGTTACCCTTCCGTAAAGCTCGCCGTTTATAAAATTCCCAAGCCTCCCAAAGGTATAGACCAAAGGCACAACGAGGAAAATGGTATTTACGCTTTTCCAGTAATCGAGTTTTTGTTTTTTTATCGCATAAGAGGTTGCCAAAAAAGAGCCTATAAGCCCGCCGTGATAGCTCATCCCGGAAATGCCTGTGAAATGGAAGCCGCCAACAAATGAGAATGGCAAAACAATTTCCGAGAGGTTGTTTATGTAATAGCCAAAATTATAAAAGAACACATAACCAAACCGCGCTCCGAGCAGAACGCCGGCTATAAGCCATGTCATTATGCTTTCCAATTGTTCCTTTTTCATGGGTTGAATTTTATATTTGGTTGTGAAATGCCAAATCAAATGATAGCCAAAAAAGAAGGCTATCAAATACATCAATCCGTACCATCGCACGGGGAAATCAAAAACGGTAAACGCCGTAGGGTCTAAACGTTGCGGGATTGTGTTCCACCAAGAATAGGACATGTGGGAAATGTAGAAAATTTACTTCTTCTTCTTTTTCTTCTTATCTTTAGGCGGCGTGTAATTTGAGCCTGAGTGCACATTTACACCCATTCGTTTGGACAAATTTCCCATATTTTTGAACATGCCTTTCATGTCTTCGTAGTTTTTGAGAACTTGGTTCACCTTTTGCACCGTTGTGCCGGAGCCTTTCGCTATGCGAATTCTGCGGCTGCCGTTTATTATATCTGGTTTTTTGCGTTCCTTTGCGGTCATTGAACTCAAAACCGCTTCTACATAGACAAGTTCTTTTTCATTTATTTGGTCTAACGGCAATTTGTTCAGCCCTGGGACGAGCGATAATATATCTTTGAATTTTCCGATTTTCTTTATTGTTCTGAGTTGACTCAAAAAATCATTTAAATCAAAAGTGTTGTTGAATATTTTTTTCTGTAAATCCTTTGCATCTTTTTCGTCCATGGCAGCTTGGGCTTTTTCCACCAAAGAGACAACATCACCCATTCCTAAAATACGTCCTGCCATTCTATCCGGGTGGAAAATGTCTATATCGGAAATTTTTTCGCCTACACCCACGAAGCAGACCGGAACGCCAGTTATTTTGCGAATGGAAAGAGCCGCGCCGCCGCGGGTATCACCGTCCATTTTGGAAAGGCACACACCCGTGAAGTTCAGCCGCTTAAAAAATTCCTCCGCTACGTTCACCGCTTCTTGGCCTATCATCGCATCTGCAACAAAGAACACCTCTTCGGGTTTCACAGCGTTGCGTGCGTTTTCCAATTCTTTCATCAAAGTTTCGTCTATTTGCAAGCGGCCTGCGGTATCGTAGATAACAAGGTCAAAGCCGTTTTGCTCGGCGTATTTATAGCCGTTCTTTATTATTTCAACGGGATTTCCCTGCCCTTCTTCGTAAACTGGAATACCTATGGATTTTCCGAGCACTTGGAGCTGTTTTATGGCGGCAGGTCTGTAAACGTCGGCGGCAACCAGCAAAGGTTTTCTCTTCTTTTTTGAGCGGAAATGAAGAGCGAGTTTGCCAGCAAAGGTTGTTTTTCCAGAACCTTGTAAACCCACCATCATTATACCTATTGGAGGCCTTCCGGTGAGGGAAACTTCCCTAGTTTCGCCACCCATCACCGCTACAAGTTCGTCGTGGATTATTTTAACAATCATCTGCCCAGGGCTGACAGCGGTCAAAACATTTTGTCCCATAGCTTTTTCTTTTACCGCTTGAACAAAATCCCTTGTGACGTTGAAATTCACATCTGCTGCGAGGAAGGCACGGCGCACTTCTCTCAGTGAAGTGGCCACGTTTTCTTCGGTGAGCTTGCCTTGCCCACGTAGATTTTTCAGTGTGGATTCTAATGATTCCGTTAAAGTTTCAAACATCTATTTTCCTCTGCCATTCCAAAGTTTCCCCTGCTCTGAGCGGCACTGCTCCATCTATGGTATTTGGCACCTGCCATTTCTCTTTTATGTACACAACTTTTTTTGCCTGCCGCGGAATTTGGTAAAAATCCGAGCCAAAAACGGAGAGAAAATCCGAGAGCAAATCCAATTTATTCTCTTTTTCAAATTCCTCTATCAAAATTGGAATGGCAACCGGTGCGGAATAAACCCCAGCCGCTCCACACAGACATTCCTTTTTTTCCAAGGAATGTGGCGCGCTGTCCGTTCCCAAAAAGAATTTTTTATTGCCATTGAAAACTGCTGCTCTTACCGCTTCCTTATCTTTTGGAAGTTTTGGGAGCGGTTTGCAAAAATTCTGCGGACGAAGGGAATCCCCGACAATATCGTTCAAGGTCAAAATAAGATGGTGGACGGTTACGGTTGCTGCAACATTGGACGGCAATTTCTTAACACATTCCACAGCCTCCGCGCTGGACACGTGTTCCAATACAACGCGAAGTTTCGGAAAATTCTTGCAAATTTTTTCTAGGTGTTTCAGAAAATCCTTTTCCCTGTCCAAGCAAAAAGCACCGGGTTCTTCGCCGTGCAAGCACAGAACCAAATTCAGTTTTTCCATCAACGCGATGGTGGGGTACATATCCTCTATTTTAGAAACACCGTCTTGGCTGTTTGTGGTGACCCCAAGCGGATAATACTTTGCTGCCACCGCACCGTTTTTTTGCATTGCCAAAAGTTCCCGCTCCTCATAATTTTTGTTGAGCTTAAAAGTGAGCAAAACTTCCA
>Ga0268262_10006850_pt1 | contig 10795 bp, 7 predicted proteins | sample TergutNc150P3_FD_190354 | JGI IMG/M metagenome (GOLD analysis project Ga0268262, IMG submission 190354) | Nasutitermes corniger P3 segment gut microbial community from laboratory colony in Florida, USA - Nc150 P3 (SPAdes) (version 2) | ecosystem: Host-associated > Arthropoda: Insects > Digestive...
TATATCAAAATCGGGAAACTTTTTTACAAAATCATAAACAAAATCTCCAATCTCTTTACCTGTTTTATCAACATATCCATATTTTTTATTAATTTCAACTTTAGCTAATCCATCTGAAAAGTTGTAAATATAATCATATTTAATAGGAGTAATTTCTTTACCAGTTTTATCTATAAAACCAAATTTACCACCAATATATGGATGAATCCATTCTTTACCATTCCATTCCCTATCACTCCACTTACCGCCAATACTAACATGAGCTAACCCATCTGAAAAGTTGTCAACATAATCATATTTAATAGGAATAACTTCATTACCAGTTTTGTCTATAAAACCAAATTTACCACCATTATATTTTCCATCAGTCCACCTACCGCCAATACTAACACGAGCTAACCCATCTGAAAAGTTGTCAACATAATCATATTTAATAGGAATAACTTCATTACCAGTTTTGTCTATAAGTCCCCATTTACCATCATTATATTTTCCATCAGTCCACCTACCGCCAATAGACACTTTTGCCACCCCATCCAGAAAACCTTTTGAGTTTATAGCATCATATTTGAAATCAATAATTACACTACCTGTAGTATCAATAAAACCACGCTTGTCTTTAAGTATTGCTAAAGCTAATCCATCTTCAAAATCTAATATTTTATCATAAATGAGAGGAGTAACTACTTTACCAGTTTTATCAACTAATCCATATTTTTTATCAATTTCAACTTTAGCATAGCCATTAACAAATTTATCAATATTATCGTATATACAAGGTATTATCTCTTTACCTGTTTTATCAATCATTCCAAATTTGTTCTTCAATTTTACAAGTGCCAATTCATCAATAAATTCATTTATATTATCGTATCCAGTAAAAGAGCCATCACTTAAATATTCAACTGGAACAATAATTTTACCTGTTGTATCAATTAATCCATATTTAAAATCATATTTATTATATGTGCACTTCCCAACTATAAACAATCCACTCGAAAAATAACTTACATAATTATAAATAACTGGAACTATTGATATACCTTTATTATTAATAATCCCATACGTGATATAATTATAATTACCAATTCTTACTTTAGCATAGCCATTATCATCAAAATCCGATATATCATCATATAAAAAAGGTATTATCTTATTGCCTGATCTATTAATAAGTCCCCAGGCACCTTGAAATTTTGCTTTTGCATAACCATTGTTAAACTCTCTTATTTCATCATAAATAAACGGAATACGGACATTAGAATAACTATCAACAAAACCATATTTCCCATTTTTCTGAGTCAATAATAAATTATCATTACTGGTATCTGTTTCAGAAAAGAGTGTTGTTATATGTAACGTTAAAATAACAATTAAATGAATAATTACTTTCTTTGTCATCTTTTCTCTCCTTGAAAAATAAAATATTTAGCATCTAAAACAATGAGGATTTGTTAATAAAAAGATTTGCAATTAAATAAGACTTGATTTTAAGTGCAAAAGCCTACATTTAACTTATAAGTCTCAACCGCCAACCTATTCTGCCATAACTTCTACACTTTAAAGATTAGGCCAGCCCTTACAATCAATGCAGGCTTACCCATAAGTTATGGACTTATTGAGGTTATGACAACTTTCAAGAGGGTTGAGGCTCTTCTTATTTAAATCATCATATTATAAAAATGTCAGTTTCATTATATATAATACAATTAAAGAAATCAATAACTTTTTTAAAATAGGTGAAATATAAATATAATGACATTGGGTTAAAAACTCCGCTTGTGTGGCAGATTGCCTATTAGCATAAAATAGGTCTAAATATGGGGTTATCGGGGAGTGCTTTTTTATGTCATTTTATGTCGTTTTTTATGCTGTTTTTCACCTTTTTTTGATAAAAAAGCATCGCGATCAAATGATTTTTCATACTCGTAAATTAGCTATAATTAGCTTTAATTAACGATATAGCGTAATATAAACAGAAAAATAAAATAGAGAACTGTGCAAAAATTATAAACAAGTTATTTAAAAAGTCGCATAAATTTTTAAATGTGTGTGTGACGTAGATATTCACGATTTTTTCTATATTTTTTATAAGTTTTTAAGAAATAATTTAAAAAAATGGTTTGCACCCAAGATATATTTACTTCGTTTATTCGCTTATATTCGCTTAATTGATTATCTTAATTGATTGTAAGGAATCAATCTATTCTTAAAAGTAAAGTGTAGAAGCTATGCAAGAATAGATTGATGTTTGAGACTTAATACATATATGATATTATTATATATTTATAGAGAGAAAGAGAGGAGGAGTTTTTATTACTTATTTATGAGAATTGATTTATGGTATTATTTTAAGCGTTTGGTGAAGTGTTTTTATGATGAGTAGCAAACCATTTTAGTTTTAATTATTTAATTAACAGACAAAAGAGAGACAATCCGCCGATGCTCTCTTATTTAATTTATGATCATAATTGTAACTTCCTAAAAATTAAATTATTTTCTTCTCCTATATATAGCAAAAATTTGAAAAAACCCTAAAAAGGAAGCCAAAAAATAAAAATATTTTTGTGGCAGTTGTAGAATGACCTAAATATTTTGATACACCGACTTATAATATAAGATGGCTTATTTCATTGATTTATTATATGTGATGTGGTATTTTGTTTTACTTTTATTTTGGATATAAAAAATGGATATTCCAGTAGGAAATTTTACAGATAAAGATATAAAAAAAGCTAATAAAGAGTTTAATAGAATAATTAAAGAGTTGATTTTGGATAGTGAAACTTTTAAGAAATTCTTCCCATCCGTAAAAAGCATAAAGACAATAGGTTTTGAAAATCTACTAAAAGGTATGGCAGGATATGCTGAAAAGAAAGATAAAATAGCTTTTAACACTTCGATTTATTCTGGGTTAAAAGATGTTTTTATGAAATTGAAAAGTAATGTATTTCCAACTGATGAAAACACACTTTCTATGAACCTTTTCACGCACGAATATTCACATACTACTGAAGATTTCCCTTTTCCTGCAACAGATACTTTAGATTTAATGCTTTTTGAAGGGTTAAGAGAAATAGTGTCTTGGCAATATACTTCAGCTTTTCTTGGGAGATTTTATAACAAAGAAAGTAGTTATTTTTTTGATATTCTAGCTAATAACAGCCCGATATATAAAAATGTAACGAATGTATTAAAACCGATATTTTACAAATTTAAAGATAAGGGAATATTTTATAAAGTAGATAGGGTTTTAACAGAAAATCCTCATAACGATATATTTGATGATTTTGGGGGCGTTATAGAGGAAATGTCAAACACAAAAATAAGTGATAATATAATGTCTAACATAATGGAAAAATTAGAAACCTTAAAGTAATGCCAATTTCCTAGCTTCTTCTATCTGTGCCCGCTCCTCATCTGTAAATTGAGGTCGCTCTTTACCTATATTACCACCACAATAAACCATATTTTTTGCTGTTTCTTCTGCTTCTTTTCGTGCTTCTTCACTAATCATAAGGTAATATTTCTCAGCGGTTTCTTTATCCCCCCTCATAATATAAAGGCGATAAATATTATAATAATGAGTATCATTACTGAGTGTTAAATATTTTTCTTTAGATAATACACCTGCTGTGAAATGTGGGAGTTCTTCATCTGTTGGATTATGGTCAAATATCGTTTCGCATTTTACTATCTGTTCTTTTTTAGATTTATTAGAGTGAGAAATTCTACTTTGATCTATAATCATATTTTTATACCTCTGTTATAATATATCATATCGACAGAAAAAAATCAAAGAGAAAATATAATATTTGATTTTTATAGAAACGTATCATAATTTTTGTGTAAATATCTGTTGTAAATATTTGTAACGTGGTATACTAATTTACCCAAGAGAAACATTTATACAAAATATCTGACAGCCCCGTTGCCTTTCGTTATGTGCCATTGCCTGATTCATTGAGTAAATCTGTACTTTCATTAATTTCTAATAATTTACTTCTTGCTTTTTCGCTACCCATTTCAAATGCTTTTTTAAGATAATGGATCGCTTTTTCTTTGTCATTATTGTAATAATTTATATCCAAAAACAATATACCTAACCAATAGAAAGAATCTCTGTGTTCTCTCTCACAACAATATTCTAAATATTCACGTGCCTTATCAAAATTTTGAGCTACCACTTTTCCTTGGTAATACATTATTGCTAACGCACACATACCTCGTAAATTATCATTCATAGCAGATATTTCATATAAAGAAAACGCATCTTTCAAATTGCCGTTTCTTTCTTGATATTTCCCTTCAAGATATAAAGCTTCAGAATCCTCTCTTTCTATTGCTTCTTTAAGAGATTCTTTTAGTTCTTCGTGTGAATGCATATAATCAATAAATTCATTTTCTGACATATTTATATAGTATTTTATATCATTATGAAAAAAGCACTTTAATCGATTTATAAGGATCACCATTTTTCTTTTGCATATATCTACAAGTTTCATATTACCCATTTTTTCATAAATATACACAAATTCTCTAAAACACCATGCTAATGTTATTGTTAAGCACTGACTTGACAATAAAGAAGATAAATTTTCATTACTAACTAACAATTGTAACAACTTCTGATCATTACTGTTTTTTGCCATACATAGATAACGAAAAAACATATCAATACAATAATCATCATTAAAATTAAATCCATTTGTTGCAAAATATTTTTCATATATTGCTTTTACTTTATCATATTGATTAGCTCTATTAAGAAATCCGCAATATTCTTCTAAAAGAAATTTTTCCTTATCAACATGATCTTTGAACCTTTTTGCTATTTCTAATGCATCAAAATAATATTTCTCAACCTCTGATAAAGTAAAATGTGAATTATATAATATCCATCCGATTTTGAATTTATGAACTGCTTTATCATACATCAATTGTTTATTTTTGTTTGATGGATTACAATTCTTTATCCATTCAAGGCTTTCCTCCCATTTATAAATATTTCCGTATTTTTCTGCAACAATATATGTAAATTGTGCAAATATTTCTGAGTGTTCATCCAAATTGAGATAATTATATTTTGCTTCTTTAAATATATCCTCAATGTAAAATGAGATTTGATTAAACCCTTTATCCTCATATAATTCCCAACTGTTTAAATAATCGGTTATTGAAGTGATTAGATCCATTAAAACATCTTTATAAATTAATACCTTTCGTAAAACATCTCTATGAACATCCTCAATATTATATATAACACTATCATTATGTCCTAACCAGTACGTCCTACAAAGACGTACTACACATTCCATTGGAATATCACACCATTCAAATACTTCTTTGACAAATTCAAGAGACGAAAATACAGCTAATTTTGATAATGTTGATTTGTCATCATCACTTAACTGACGAATTTTATATAATTGGGTTAATACAGTTTTTATATAGTTGTCAGATTCTTTATCATATTCACGAGTAAGCATATTCTGTAATAAATCACTCCATGTATTATTCTGGGCTTTTGCACGAGCAAAAGCTGTAACTAGAAAAGGATTTCCTTTAACGTACTCGAAAAGAATTAATGTGACATCGCTTTTATTTTTGAAACTCATTTCACTGATTAATTCACCAGATTTATCTTCAAATATTCTTCGTATAATACTTTCAGAAAGAGGCTCCATGCGAAAATGCATATTATCATCTATGAAGCTAATGTTTTTTAATACACCTGATACAATAATAGTTAAATTAGGACAGGATGTAAGCTCCCTTATTTCTTCGATAGGTGTATATTGATCAATCTGATCTATAAAAAGCACACATGGTTTTTCTAAATTTTCAAAAGAATTCAACAACTCTCTTTTGTTTTTTCTTTTAAAACGTGGATCATCAAATATATTGCTAATGATTTTAAAAATTGAAAGTTTTCCTTTACATTCCACCCACCCAATATATATTTCTGCATATTTTAACTGAATTAAACACAAAGTTTGACAGAAAAGCGTTTTCCCAATACCTTCCATACCCGCAATGTAGATATGATTTCCAACATAGAGATTAGGTTCTTCACCCTTTATTTTGTTATAAACTTTTTTGAGGAAGGCATCTCTTCCTAAACAATTATCCTTTTTATAAGGCTTATTCAAATAAATAGATTGCTCTTTCTGAAATACTAATTCTTTTTGACGATTTTTAGAAATATTTTCTTTAATTTTCCTAAATATTAATCCAACAATAGGGATTATTATCACTCCTAACATAGCTAGTATAATATTTATGACTACATTATGATTATTTAAAAAACGTAATATATTTCCTAACAACAAATTTCTCCTTAGATATTGTCAAGTATACTATATTTTGATGATTACCTACGGTACTGACATTTTGTTTGCGATGCAGTTTCTCGCAAACAAAATGTAGCGGAGAAAAACCGCCCAAAGGGCGTTAGTCCGACTGGTGTTTCGCTTAATTTCAAGCCGCTTGAAATTAAGCGAAACAGTTACCATTTTTAAATTTACCCTCATTTTGATCCAACATATTAACAACTTCTTTAAACTTTTCCTTTAATTTATATAATTTGCTTTTTGTAATTATTAAAATTACCAAAAATATAATATAATTAATTACAAGAATAAATCAATAAAAAATGATTTTAACATGGTACAAAAAATATCAAAGGCATTTAAAGCAATAAATCGTCCCAAGATAATTTAGAGTGGGTATACATATCAAGGGTAATCGAAGTTGAACTATGACCTAGATAAATCACTAACACCTTTAATGTCCTTTGTCTTATGTATTTTATCAGTCGCAAAGTAATGACGAAATGAGTGAGCGGTAAAGTTCTTTTTTAATACTCTTTTTGAGAGACTGGCTATTTGATGTGATATATTAACATTATCAATTCGTGTTTTGTTTTTAGTTTCAAAGAGAAAATTTGATCCTTTAAAAGTTTCTCTAATTGTATTAAACAACTCTTTTGTTAATTTAATAACCCTTATCTTACTCCCTTTACCAAGTATGGTTATCTCTATATAATTCTCAAGCTCTTTGCAGTTAGAAAGCCTTATTGATGTCAACTCATTTACACGACAACCAGTGAATATGAGCGTCTGCATAATTATCTTTAGTCTTTTAGTTGCCTTTGATAGTAGCAAGTTGATTTCATCACTTTTAATTAGCTTATCTTTATCAATAGCTTTTGAATTGATTTTGAGAGTTTTTATTTCTTTTAATTTCTCGTTAAGAAAATACTTTTTAGTTATATCAGTCTCATATTTAAATATCTCTTTTATTCTTTTCTTTAAAGCAAATATAAGATTGTTGATGTAGGTATAGGATAGATATTTATTTTGCTTACTCTTAAATGCAATAAGATAATTAAAATAGCCCTGTATATCATCATAATCAAAACCAGTTCTACCAAGAGATTTAATGTAATCGGAGAAGATTTTTATCTGTTTTGTATAGTTATCTTGAATGTTATTTAATAAATTTAGGTTGATTAAATGTGAGTTTTTGGTATCTAATTCTATTGATTTTGATTCCATATTTTTAATCCTAAAAATGTCAAAAATACCAGTAAATTTAACTTTTCTGGTATAGATATTATATAATAATTATACGAATTTGTCAAGTTTTATTTACTAAAAATAGTAAATAAATAATCTCTTTTTTTAGTATTTATATTTGACATTTTTTCAAGAAAATAATATAGTAAATTGAATAAAGATTTAAAGAAACTAAAAGAGGAGGTTTTAATATTATTATGAGAAAAAAGAATAGAATTGAAAATACTTACAAAACTTTTGTATCTTTGACGGAAGAAGAGAAAAATCAATTTGAGTATATTTGTCAAGAAGAAAATAGAAATAAATCAGACATGATTAAATATTTTATTAAATCCTATTACAAAAAATTACAACAAGAAAATGATGGAGTAGTTATTAAAAATCCAACTCCTGAAGATTACGAAAAACTTATGAGTTTAAGAGGTAGTGGATGGGAAGGTGATTTAAACGAAATGAGAAAAGGGCGGGTTTTTGATAATGATAATAGTTGATACCTCCGTATGGATAGACTTTTTTAAAAATAAGAAAAATAGAGAAACTGAAATATTATTAACCCTCATAGGGAAAAACAAAAGAATAGGGGTAAACTCTATTATTATTCAAGAAGTGTTACAGGGTAAAATAAATGAAAAAGACTATATAAACGCCAAAGAGATTCTAAATAATTTCACTTTATATGAAGTAAAACATAAGACAATTATAAATGCTATAGCAATATATAGAGCTTGTGTAAAAGGGAAAGGGAATACTCTAACGGGTCAAACTGTCTCACCTTTTGATTGTATTATTGCTAGTAGTGTAATAGAATATGATTTAGAGATATTTTCAAGTGATGCTCACTTTGAGTTTATATCAAAGATTACGGGTAAATTAAAGATTTATTATGAGCATTAGCGAATATACACGCTCTGCTTATAAAGGGTAAACAAAATGAAAATAACAAAGATTAAAAAACTAACTATTTTTGTAACTATGTTTACTTTATAAAATAAGAGGCATAAGAGATGGAAGACAATAACAATTTATTTAAAGATGTTGATGGTTATACTCCACCTATAAATACGCTCAAGGATGACTATAGTAATAAAATCAAAAAAATAGTTAACCTTGCTAAAGACACAGCAGATCGTATAACTGACATACAAGACAACAATATTCAAAAACAAGAAATACAAAAATTTATTCACAAAGTAGTTGTTATTGTTTTAGAAACTGAGAACAACAAATATTCAGATTCAAATTCGGATTTTATAACCAAAGGATTTATAGCCACAGGAATAGTCAAAGAACTAATAGCTAAAATAATGACAGATGAAAAATATGTGTCTGAAGGCTTTTTCTCAACAATAAATAAAATATTAGAAACAGAAAATTACACTCCAAAACATATATACAATTATATAATGCCAAAAAATAAACTTGCTAATACAATATACACATACACTAAAAAAGAGTTTTATGAATATAAAGATCAAGAAGGCAATATCAAATCTTTAATTGATGACAAAGGTAATTATCTTGTTGATAAAGATCTAATTGTTAGTGGACAAAATGAAAAAGAAATAAAAACAAGAATAATATTGACCTATGACGGTGAGGACAAAAATCTAACATATAGTAAGAGATTAGAACCATTCGATCAAGACGTATACGATGCAGTTATAAGTATTTACCATGCAGGAAATAAACATTTCACAATACAAGCAGTCTATAATGCTCTTAGAGGCAAATATAAAAGTAATATGGGCGAGGGATTGGAAAAAGAGATAGAAAATAGTATTAATAAGTTATGGAGAACATTTTTAACAATAGACTTTACAGAAGAAGCAAGAAGACGAGGGTGGGATGCAGAGAAAACAATAACAAAAGGGCATTTATTAGATTTAAGGTATGTTGATTTAGAGGCAAAAGGCAAAACATTTACGGGGTATTGCTTTTTAGATGAACCAATACAATTTCAATATGCAAAATTATCGGGCCAAATATTACAAATAAGAATGGATTTATTAGATATAGATGTTTCCCATACAAAAGAGGTTATAATTATAAAAAATCTCCTTTTTAGAGATATTGACTATATGAAACACGGACGAAGTAGTAATAATATTTATTTTGATAAGATACATACTGAATTAGGATTAACAAATATAACAAAACAAAAAGCGGAAAAAATTAGGAACCATACATTTAATATCCTTGATGCACTTGTAGAAAAGGGACATATTACTGGATATGATAAAATCTATTGGCAAGATGGAAAAGACCAGTATCTAAAAGTATACAAAATTGAAATTAAAAAAGATGCAGAAACCAAAGAAGAAACTCAAACTAAAATAAAACTAGATGAAAAAACTCCAATGAGAGCTTATATAAAAGGGATAAAAATAATTTTAGATAATAAAGAATTAGAAAAGATCCAAGTAAAATAGAAATAAATTAAGTCGAATTTTCGATGACCATAAGTCGAATTTTCGATGACCATAAGTCGAATTTTCGCATACCCTATATATAAGTGCTATAAGACTTTATAAGTCTTATATGAAAAAAACGACATCCTTGACAGATGCCGTTTTCTTTTTATATATAAGATAATATTACCATTATTCTAAAAGAAAAGGAGAAGGATTTTATGAATATAAAAGATCTAAATTATAATGGGATTAAGAAAAAGTATCATCTCTCAAAAGAAACAATAGATCATTTTAATATTGAAATTGATGCTACTCTTGAAAAACTATCTTTCAATAATTTAAAAGATGTAATTTTTAATAAAGAAGTTTTAAAAGATAAAAAAGAAAATGATGTAATATTTGTTGTCAGTAATGAATTAGATGTCGCAACCCTTCACGAAATAAAAGTTAATGCAATATCTTTAAAGGATAAAAGTAATAACAGTATATCACACTTAATAGCAACAATGAAAAAGTTAAAAGATAGACCTATACTACTATTGGATAGTGCATTCATAAATAAAGATGATGTAAAAATAGTTGATATATTAACAAATAACAATATTAAGATTGCATTTGTAAAAAATACAATAGGCTTTTGGGAAAATGATTTAAACTCTTTTTTCATTTTAGAGAAAGAAGATTTTTTAAAAGAAATTGAGAAAAATAAAAAAGATTATGAAGTATATATTGATAAGGATAAACAAAAAGAGTTTTTAGAAGAATATAAAGATAATAGCTATTATAAAAATGAGTTTGTAGAAA
>Ga0268262_10006851_pt1 | contig 10795 bp, 10 predicted proteins | sample TergutNc150P3_FD_190354 | JGI IMG/M metagenome (GOLD analysis project Ga0268262, IMG submission 190354) | Nasutitermes corniger P3 segment gut microbial community from laboratory colony in Florida, USA - Nc150 P3 (SPAdes) (version 2) | ecosystem: Host-associated > Arthropoda: Insects >...
AAGACATTGAGGTGCAAAGCCTTGAAGAAGCGGCAAGAACTTTCGGAACAAAAATTATCCGCTCGTATCATAATACGGAAGGAATTATTGATAATATTCCCGCAAAAATAAAATCCATGAAGCGAACCGGGGACGAATATATTAAAATGGCGTTAAAAACCAATACTACAAGCGATGTTGTCCGCGTTTACCGCGGCGCCAAAGAATGCGCGATTCAGGATAAAATTATTGTCTGCATGGGGCAGTATGGTTTTTACTCGCGTATACTTTGCGATAAATTCGGTTCTTTTATGACTTATTCAAGCGCGTTATCTGAAAATGTAGTTCCGGGGGCCGCGTGGCAGCTTGATGTTCAGGAAATAAACGAATTGTTCCGTTTCCGCAATATCGGCAAGAAGACAAAAATTTACGGCATTACGGGTAATCCGCTGAAAGCCAGCATAAGCACATGGATTTTTAACACGGTCTTTGGCATTGAAAATATCGACGCGGTATATGTGCCGTTTCCTACGGACTCAATTAACGATTTTCTGGAGTTAGCTGAAGAAATGGACGTTCAGTGGCTTTCTGTTACAGTCCCCTACAAAGAAGCTGTCTTACCCGCGCTTGTAAGGCGTTCTGCGGCGGTACATTCAATAGGAGCGTGCAATGTCATGTTTCGTTCCGCCGACGGCTGGTTTGGGGATAACACGGACTGCACAAGTTTTTCAGCGTCCATTCTGGCTTTCCTTGGCAAAAACAATCTTAAATGGAAAAAAGTTACCATAATCGGAGCGGGCGGAGTCGCGCGCGCGGTTGCCGCCGAAGTTTTCCGTTTGGGAGGCAAAGCCCTTATTTTGAACCGCACCATTCACAAAGCCAAAGATCTCGCGTCACTGTACGATTTTCGCTGGGGTGGTCTGGACGAACACGGAATTGAATTAGTGTATAAATATTCGGATATAATCATTCAGGCAACATCGGTCGGAATGGCGGGATACGAAGTTTCCGACCCGCTTGAACTCTACAGTTTTACCGGGAAAGAAGTTGTGATGGATTTGGTGTATTTTCCCGCGCAGACGCCTTTTTTAACGCGCGCCGCCGCGTCCGGATGCAGAACCATCAACGGTTACAATATGGTAACGTATCAGGCGTGCCATCAGTATAATCAAATTATGGGGAGGGAAATTTCCCAGCAGCTTTTATCGCGGGTTATAAATATAGTGGGAGCAAGTTCATGGAACAAGATTCGAACAGATTAATGAAAGAGACCGCGGGGAAAGCCGCGGTAGACGCGCTTGTAAAAAGCGGCATGAAACTGGGACTTGGCACGGGGTCTACCGCCGTTCACGCTGTCCGCAGAGTAGGCGAGCTTTTGGCTGCCGGGACATTACGCGGCATAAGCGCTTTTGCCACCAGTTTTCAAACTGAAATTGAGTGTGAAAAACTTGGGATTCCCTTTTACTCATTGAATTCGAAAGAGCTTGCAAGCGGGCTGGACTTAACCATTGACGGAGCCGATGAAGTTGATCCCAAAAACCGCCTGATTAAGGGCGGGGGAGGGGCGATGTTAATCGAAAAATTAGCCGCGTATTCTTCCGCGTTATTCGCCGTTATTGTTGACGAGTCAAAAATTGTTCAAAGCATAGGAACAGCTTTTCCCGTTCCTGTTGAGGTTGTTCCTTCCGCCAGAGTTCAGGCTTTAAGGGTTCTTGAAAAACTCGGCGCGTCTGTTATGCTTCGGGAAGCGCTGAGAAAGGCGGGGCCCGTCATCACCGAACACGGGAATTTAATTCTTGACATTCGATTCAGTTCTCCGATTGATCCTGTAAAAATGGAGGCCGAGATTAATAAAATTCCCGGCGTTGTGGAAAACGGCCTTTTTACGGGAAATATCCCTATAGTCTACATAGCCCGTTCAAACGGGACAATAGAAACAAGAGGTGGAAAATGAAAGAAGACATTAAGGAAATCGCCGCCCGCGTAAAGGTCTTGCGGGAAATTGAGGAAATTTCAGCTGAAGCTCTCGCGAAGGAACTTGGTTTTGAGACGCAGGAGTATCAGGCGTGGGAATCCGCGCAAAAAGATTTTCCCGTAGGCGCTCTTGTCGAAATTGCCGCGCGCTTTAAGGTTGATCTTTCCGAGCTGATTAGCGGAGCGGCTTCCAAACTTAAAACATTTTGCGTAACGCGCGCGGGACAGGCTCCCGAAGTAAGCCGCCGCCCAATGTACGGCTACTGGAACCTTGCTTTTAATTTTCACCGTAAAAAAGCGGAGCCGTTTTTGGTGGAAGCGTCTCCCGAGACGGAGAACAAACCCGTCAGTCTTAACACCCATCCCGGGCAGGAATTTAACTATGTGCTGGAGGGGCGGCTGTTAATTTCAATCAGCGGCCATGATATTGAACTTGGCCCCGGCGACTGTGTGTATTACGATTCAAACGAGCCTCACGGAATGAAGGCGCTGGGCGGAAAAGCCGCGCGATTTTTAGCGTTCGTGTTCTAACAAGTATCTGCCATTAAAACGGCAGATACTTGTACGATAAGCGACATTAAAACGTCGCTTATCGTAGCGGTTTACGGGGCGGTTTTCACCGCCCCTACATTCCGCCTTTGGCGGAACGTCGTAAACCGCCATAACTATGAAGGAGAGAAACATATGGCGTTGATAGACAAATATTTACCCAAGACAGAGTTCACCTCTTATGAAGATTTCTATAAGAATTTTGACATTACATATCCCGATAACTTTAATTTTGCCTACGATGTGGTAGACGTGCTTGCGAAGGAAAAAGGCGGCGAGCGCGCGCTTCAGTGGTGCGACGAAAAAGGAGCGGAGAGGGCTTTTACATTTAACGAAATGAAGGAGTACTCCAACAAGGCCGCGAATGTGTTACGCGAAGCCGGAATCGGCAAGGGCGATCCTGTTATGCTGATATTAAAACGCAGATGGGAATACTGGCCTGTGATTCTCGCCCTGCACAAGCTTGGGGCAATCGCCATTCCCGCGACGCATCTGCTTACAACCAAGGATATTGTTTACAGGTGCAACGCCGCCGACATCAAGGGAATTATCTGCGTAGATGATCTTGATCTTATGTACCGCATAGACGAGGCGGAGGCCATCATGGACCGCAGTTCCGAATACGACGGTCTTACCTGCCTGCGTTACAAAGCTTTTGTCCGTTCGGTTCATACTCCAAAGGACAGCAACCCGGCTGAAATTGCCGCCGCGCGCCTTAACGAAAAGAAAAAGAAAGTACACCCAAATGATGAGCCGTTTTCAGGCAGCGTAACAGACGGTCAAGTGGAGGTGTTTGGGGTAGATCACGAGGCGGAAGGAAATATATCAATAAAGGAAAAATTATCATGGACCGATTTCAGCGTACTTTTTAACGCCGCTTCTTCTGATTTTACAAGGCCGAAAAAAGCAAATTCCAACGACGACATTATGCTGCTCTATTTTACATCCGGCACAACCGGAATGCCCAAGATGGTTCGCCATAATTATACTTATCCTTTGGGGCATATCGCCACGGCAAAATACTGGCATCAGGTTGTGCCTGAAGGCTTGCACCTAACGGTTGCGGACACAGGCTGGGCAAAAGCCGCGTGGGGCTGCATATACGGCCAATGGCTCTGCGGCGCCGGCATTTTCGTGTACGATTACGACCGTTTTGTACCCGCCGACATGCTGAGTATTATCAGTAAATACCGGTTAACAAGTTTTTGCGCTCCTCCCACGATTTACCGCTTCTTTATAAAGGAAGATTTAAAAAGGTTCGATTTTTCCGCGCTTAAAACGTGCACCGTCGCCGGCGAGCCGCTTAACCCGGAAATTTTCGACAAGTTTTTGGAGGGTACGGGGCTTAAACTGCGCGAATGTTACGGGCAAACAGAACTTACCGTAACGCTTTGCACATACCCGTGGCTGAAACCGAAACCCGGCTCCATGGGAAAACCCGCGCCCGGTTACGACATTGATCTTGTGCTGGAAGACGGAACTTCCTGTAAAATGGGCGAGGAAGGGGAGATCGTAGTCCGCACAGACAAACGCAAGCCGTGGGGAATGTTCAGCGGCTATTACCGTGACGACGATCTTACGGCAAGCGTGTGGCATGACGATGTCTATTACACAGGCGATGTCGCGTGGAAAGACGAAGACGGCTACTTTTGGTTTGTCGGCCGCAACGACGACGTGATCAAAAGCTCCGGCTACCGCATCGGCCCCTTCGAGGTGGAAAGCGCCCTTATGGAACATCCCGCCGTGCTGGAGTGCGCTATAACCGGCGTTCCCGATGAAGACCGCGGAGCGGTAGTAAAAGCGACAGTGATACTCGCAAAAGGCTTTGACGCTTCCGAAGAGCTTAAAATTGAATTGCAGAATCATGTGAAGAAGACAACCGCGCCTTACAAGTATCCCAGAATTATTGAATTTGTCGATGAGCTTCCCAAAACCATAAGCGGAAAAATCCGCAGAGTGCAGATTCGGGATGAAGACAAACCTAAATAAGGAGAAGAATATGGAAATTTCAGGAATAAAGGAACACCTTGCGGAAATTACGGGTAACGATTATATCGAAAGCAATTTGTACGCAAAATTCAATGTTAAACGCGGCTTGCGTAACGCGGACGGAACCGGCGTACTTGTCGGTCTTACGCGCGTAGGCGACGTACACGGTTATATTATTGACGAAGGCGATAAAGTCGCCGTTCCCGGTAAACTTTATTACAGGGGAATTGACGTTGAGGACATTGTCAAAAACGCTTCTAATGAAGGGCGTTTTTGTTTTGAAGAGACCGTATATCTTCTTTTGTTCGGCAGACTGCCTGATAAGAAACAGCTTGATGATTTTCACGCTCTTACAAGCGAATTCAGGCCGCTGCCCAAGAATTTCGCGGAAGATGTAATATTAAGAACCCCGTCACGCGACATTATGAACAAACTCGCGTCTTCCATACTCGCGCTTTACTCTTATGATGAAGACCCGGAAAATCAGGATCCGGAAAATGTTTTGCGCCAGTGTCTTCAGCTTATCGCGCGTTTCCCTACCATTGTCGCGTATTCTTACATGGCAATGAGGCATTATTTTCACAAGGAAAGCCTTGTAATTCATCAGGTTGACCCCGCCTGTTCCATTGCCGAAACGCTGCTTTCGCTTATCAGGCCGGATCAAAAATATTCCCAATACGAGGCGCAGCTTTTGGATTGGGCTTTGGCTCTTCACGCTGAACACGGCGGCGGCAACAACTCTACGTTTACTGTACACGTTATTTCCTCTTCCGATACCGATACTTATTCGGCAATTGCCGCTGGGATAGGCTCTCTTAAAGGTTTTAAGCACGGCGGCGCAAACGCTAAAGTTATTGGAATGATGGAAGACATAAAGAAGAACGTAAAAAACTGGAACAGCGAGAAAGAAGTTGCAGAATATCTGGAAAAAATATTAAAGGGAGAAGCCTACGACCATTCGGGATTAATTTACGGTCAGGGACACGCCGTATACACTATTAACGATCCTCGCGCCACATTGTTACGCGACAAGGCCGAAGCTCTTGCCGAAGAAAAAGGTTTTATAAAGGAATTAAACCTTTACCGTCTTATAGAAATGCTCACTCCGTCCGTGTTCAAGAATGTAAAAGGCTCTGACAAGGTCATTTGCACCAACGTAGATTTTTACTCCGGCTTTGTCTATAAAATGCTGGGAATCCCGCCGGAGCTTAACACCCCGATTTTCGCCGTAAGCCGCGCGGCCGGCTGGTGCGCCCACCGTCTGGAAGAAATAATCGCCGGCGGAAGAATCATCCGCCCCGCGTACAAGTGCATACAACTGCGCCGCCTATACACGGAAATAGACAAGCGTTAGGAGAAACATGGACAGAAAGAAAGCGGGATATGTTGAGGGAACCGTATCGGTAATAGTCAACACCGCCCTGTTCGCCCTTAAACTCTGGGCAAGCGTAATAACAGGCTCAATCGCTCTTGCCGCCGACGCGTGGCACACCCTTTCCGACTCTTTAAGTTCTTTTGTCGTCATCATTGCGGCGAAACTGGCTTCCAAAAAAGCGGACAAAGAACACCCCTTCGGCCACGGCCGCTGGGAGCAAATAGCCTCGATATTTATCGCCTTTATTTTAGGCATGATAGCGTTTATGTTTCTCGCGGAATCCGCCCGCAAATTTATTATTAAGGAAAAAGGAGTAGAATTCGGAAAAATCGCAATCATAGTAACGGCGGTTTCCATTGTAGTAAAAGAGCTATTGGCCCAATACGCGTTTTTTCTTGGCCGGAAAGCGCACAACACAAATGTAAAAGCCGACGGCTGGCATCACAGATCGGACGCATTGTCTTCGGTAGTTGTATTAGTAGGAATCTTATTCGCAAAAAAATTCTGGTGGATAGACAGCATTCTTGGCTTTATCATCGCGTTAATGTTATTCTACGCCGCCTTTGAAATCATGAGAGAAGCCGTATCAAAAATTCTGGGAGAGGAGCCGAAACAAAAACTTATTGACGACATAACAGCCGAGATTAAAAATATTTACAAAGAAGATTTGCATGTTCATCATTTTCACATTCACAACTATATTTCCCATAAAGAAATAACTTTTCATATCCGGCTGAACAAGGAAATCTCGATAGGAACCGGCCACCATGTCGCTTCGGCGATTGAGGATATGATTTTGGAAAAGTATAAAATGTCCGCGACTATTCACGTTGAGCCGCTGGAAGAGCAGTATGTGCATGAGTGAAATTTACACGCAGAACAGGGCGGCGTACTTTTACCGGCCTGTTCTGCGTTGAAAAATTTTGCTTTATAACTGTTCTCGTGCCATTGTTATAATTTGCGCCGTCTTTACATCTAAGGCTTTTAGAATTAACCTTTGATTCGAACCAGTTCCAGTTATCTCACCGGTTATTACAATATTTGCCCCCAACATATTTCCAATAGAGACAGCAGAGGCATCGCTTACTTCGCCAGACAGTTGAAAATTTTGTTCCGTTCTTATTTGATCAAGCCGTCTTCTGTCAACAATTCTGAATTTTCCAGTGTTTACAAAATTGTATTCCAATTCTCCAATTACATATTCAGAAGTGTTTCTATCCGAAAAATAAACACTTAATATTGCAATAGTTGAATTACGTGTTATTTTTTCTGACATTGTTGCAGAAGCATTTGCAATAGCGTCTGTTAGTTTTCTTTGCAGAGAGCTATTTGATCCACTATTGGCAACATATTCTACAACATCACCGGAAGCCACAACTGTCTGGAAATTACCGAAAAGACCCAAATGTGGAAATACAGGTAATAATGTAAGACCGTTAAAAGTACCGGCAACGCTTATATTTTTAATATCTATGTTCCCCTTATACCCTTGCTTTTGAGCTGTGGCTTTTAATTCAGAAATGGCTTTACTTTCAAGTGCTTTAGCCGAAGGGGGAATATGCAAAACATTAACTTGAATCCATTTTGCCGTAACTGTTCCTAAAACCTGCATTTCCGTCCTTTCCTCTGGTGTTATTTGTCTTGCATCTAGCGAAATGCAAGAAGACAAAACTAAAACAAAAAGAACAGAGAAGCCAAAAAACCCCTTTTTCATAAAAACCTCCAAAAATTTATACCATCTATACAGACGGCAGTTTTACCATCATATAAGACTTTTTTGATGAATTAAATTGACATAAAATTCAAGTTTTTTGCCGATTAACACCATCTAATACCTCTCTCCACAAGAAACCGCAAGTTAATCATATAGTTCTATATATATTATATAGAACAATTAGATTTTTATCAATATGTAAATCTTATAGTTCAATAAAATATATAAGGATTGGAAAGGATAAGCTGTATGGACGGACAGGAAATAAAATCCACATTAGGGAAAAATATTAAACTAATTAGGAACCACAGGCGGTATTCTCAAGAGCTTTTAGCCGAAAAAGCCGATATTTCCATCACTTTTTTAAGCAATATTGAAAGAGGCTTAAAATATCCAAAACCTGCTGTATTATCACAAATAGCGGAAAGTCTGGGAGTGGAAGTCCACGAGCTTTTTAAGTCAAATTCCAAGCCTAATATAGCGCCTATTGTTGTGCGGAACGATAGTAAGAAAACTATATCCCGGCTTTCTAAAGTAATGACCCGAAGAATTAATAATGCTATGGAAAGTGTTTTCAAGGATTTTTTGAAAAAGGATATGTAATAGTGAGCAATACTATTTTATTCTTTTTGTTTATAAATATAATTTTTCCAATAAATTTATGCCGCTTTTTGTTTTGAATATTTTTTCTTTGATGTTTTTTATTGAATGTTCATTCATTCCATCTTCAAAAATATTTGTCAAAAAATCTGCCTCAACTAATATTTGAAAGTCTATACCGTCAATAACATTATATTGGTGATGATGTCCGATAAGAAATAATATCCTGTCTTTAATAATATCATCTAAATTGAAATTCTTTAAAAGTTCATTTGCAACCGGAGGCCCTTCGATTTCCTGCCAGTTTCCGGCATTTGAATTATGTTTACGTTCCGCTTCATGAATACCAATATCATGAAGTATTGCGGAAATATCAATAATTTCCTGTATATTTACATTACAGTTTTCCATAACGCCAATATGATGAGCAAACGAAAAAACTTTAAGTAAATGATTGATTCGTTTTACATCATTTCCGTTATAATTTATTACAGATTCAAGAATATCATCAATAAGCATAATTTACTCTAAAATATTTTAATTTTTGTTTCACTTTATATGCAAAAACCGTATAACATCTTTTATTGTTTGAAGTTCAAGTTCCGCAATGAAATTACCAAGCTTTTCACTGTTATCTTCTTCGATAAGGTCAAAATATTCTTTTCGTCTTATAATGGGCACGGCGACAGGAAAATATTTTTCCTGATAAAGGCAAGTATTCATAATAAGGCGCGAAATTCTGCCGTTTCCTTCCGTAAAGGGGTGAATGTTCCCGAATTTTCTGTTCGCTTCCGACGCGAACATTACGGGATGATATCTGGCGCGTTCTTTATTTATCCAGCTTATATATTCCAGCATTTTAATCGGGACATCTTCGAATTTCGGTAATTTTTTTTTGCTCTCTTTAATTACTATATCAAGTTTTCTGTATTTTCCCGGGGCTGTAAATTTTTTATTATCCATACTGAACAATAGATGACATTGCAATATGTCTTTTTCCGTAAATCCTTTTTTGTTAATCAATGAAAACATAAAATCATATGCCTGGCCATGTCCTTCTATTTCGCTGTATTGATATTGAGAATATCTTTCTATTTTTACTCCGTTTTCAATAATTGTTTTTGTTTCTTCCAATGAATGAGGATTACCCTCTATAGCGTTAGATAAGTGCGTTGTCTTAATTTTAAAAAATCTGTTTATTTGTTTAAGGCAATCCCCCTCAAAAGGTCGCATTTTTAAGGTAACTTTCATTTTTTCGTCAATTTCATCAAAAATATTCATATTAATATCCCGTAAAAAATGTCAATTTTCTTTTAAGCAGAAAAGGCAGTATAGTAATATAATACCAAAAATATTCCTTTTATTCAAGATAAATTTTGCCCGACTGCCAAAAACTTTAAAAATATTACAAGTAAAATATAACAAATTCTCAAAGAAAAGCAACAAAATTCATGTATTTAGAGTATAAATGTTTTCGGCGGACGGGGATGGTTTTTTACCACGAAACACATCTTTCCGGCTTTTCTGCAAGGTTTTTTGATAATATTTATACTGTTTTTCAGATTATTGTATAAATAACTTTTTTAAATCTGCGTCTAACGATTTAATTATAGAATTTATAAATTTATGAGATAGTTCCCAAAAATGATTTGCAACTTTATTTGTAAAATATACTTCATTTTTACAATCAGCAAATTCTGTTTTTATTATTTTCTTTTTTAATAAATAATCTTCAGCTTTTTTATATCCTCCCATAAAATTATCATAATGTTCGTTCTTTGTAATATCAATACAAAATGATTCGAATTTTATTTCTCTTCCATGCGCTAAAACATTTCTAAATTCAAATAATACATTGATCCCTTCCATATAAGGTTTTACTATGTCTATTTTTTTTAATTCCTTTCCAATTAATAATTTGAAAAGGTAATTATAATTATCAATACCTGTAGTCTTTGCTATTCTATCGTGTATTTCTTTTTCAAGTGAATTATAAAATTGATAAAATTTTTTTGAATTAACATCATGAATCAAGGTGTATTTTTGATAAAGAATTTCTTTTAATATATATTCAAGAATACCTTCAACGCAACATGCTGTATTTAAAATAATTGCATAATTAATACCTATACGAGTATCTTTTTGTTTTACCGCTTTGCGTGATTCAATCAGAAATTGATTTAATTTCTCAAGGTATGGCCATACTTGAGAACACTTTGTTAAAACATATACAGATAAATTATTTGAAAAATCCATACTCATAATACTATAATATTAACTCAACTATTACCTATAATAAATAATCGTATGAAGTTCTTTAGCTCTACTCGTCAGCCTCTTGCACCTTGAACGACTCGCGTGCCTTGATAACTTCATCCGCTATCCGTCCCGAAATAGGCGCGTAATGACTAAACGCGACGCTGAAAGAGCCCGTTCCCGATGTAATTGAGCGCAAGTCTATCGAGTAACGCAAAAGTTCCACCTGGGGAACTTCGGCGCGTATTTCCGCGATGCCGCCGGCGGAATCCTGACCGAGGATTTTGCCGCGCTTGCCGGAAAGGTCGCTCATTACGTCGCCGAGGTATTTTTCCTCGACAAAGACCGTCAGATTCATA
>Ga0268262_10006852_pt1 | contig 10794 bp, 9 predicted proteins | sample TergutNc150P3_FD_190354 | JGI IMG/M metagenome (GOLD analysis project Ga0268262, IMG submission 190354) | Nasutitermes corniger P3 segment gut microbial community from laboratory colony in Florida, USA - Nc150 P3 (SPAdes) (version 2) | ecosystem: Host-associated > Arthropoda: Insects > Digestive...
TCCGCTTACCGCAAGTCCGCCGCCGACAAGGAACGCAAGCAAGACACGGGGAAGCCGCAACAGCCACACGATTGAAACATTTTTAGGATCGATATCCTGTGCAAGCCGCAGGCGGAAAATTTTATGCATAATGATTAAAACAGTATCCCGCAAGCCTATCCCCGAACTGCCCAAAGAGACAGCGGCGGCAATTATGAAAAGAGAGACAATTGCGCCTATGATAATGCGATTTCTGTTATTCATAATGTTTCTTCATTATAACCGTTTTTCCTTAATGTGTTTTAGCGTCCGCCGTATACCGCCTGCGACATTTGCCGCAAAGCCAAAATTATACGGCTTGAAGGGCGCACCGATGAATCGGTATCAATTTGATAGATACGGTTATTGATTACGGCGTTAATGTGGTTAAAACCTGTGCGGCTTTTTATTTCCGCTATTGGGTCATCAATGTAATTTACATTTGTAAGAATTACATCGGGGTTGCGGCTGATAACCGCTTCCGCTCCCGGCGTTACAAGCCAATTCTCGTCTCCAAAAACATTTTTCGCCCCGATGACGGAAATCATATCGTCAATGTAACTGCCCTTTCCAAAAGTCATCATGTCAGGAGCGGCGGAAATTTCAAAATAAACGGTTGCCCTGTTTTCTATGTCCGCCGCCATTTTCGCCGCTGCTTGCTGCGCAATCTCGTCTACTTGCGCCTTCATCGAGCTTATCAATTTTTCTCCCTCTTTCTGCACACGCAAAATATTCGCTATAAACGCAATGTCATTGTAAATTTCATCAATGCTTGCGCTCATGGAAATATACACCACAGGTATCCCCACACTGCGCAAAAGCTTAAACGGGTCTTCCCCCGTCCCCGTTGGATTGTGTCCGCTCGCAATAATAATATCCGGCTCAAGCCTGATAATCGCCTCTGCGTCGGGATAGAAAAAATCCAACTGCGTCAGTCCTTCGGGAAGCCCCGTAACATTCGCCGAATGGCGGTCGATAGCGACAAGTTTATGTGCCTGTCCCAGATCGGTAATTATTTCCGTATTAGACGGTGCGGTGGATATAATGCGATTAATTTGGTTTTTTATTGTTACCGTTTTCCCTGTGCGGTCAGTTATTTCTCTGCCGTTGTGGGCGTTGCAGCCAAGAAATAATATTAAGAAGATCAACCACGAACCCTCACGAACCCTCACGAACAACGAAGAGATTACGGACGATAAGTTCGTGGTGTTAGTGTGGTTCGTGGTAAAAATTCTTCTATTCGTTCTTTGTTTCATTTTCTTTATCTCCCTGTTTTGGGGTTATATTAAATTTAGAGCGGACACCGATAACCAAGGAAATGCCGGGCATATAGTAACTGGCAAAGGATTCGTATTGAGTGTTAAGAATATTTCGCAGAGAAGCGAAAAAGGTAAAATTGTTTCCCGCATTTTGATTGACTGTCGCATGGACTACACAATGCGGCTCAAGAGGCATTTGGTTCGTTGTGTCCGCATAGCGAGTGGATTCGTAATGCGCCGAGATAAACAAAGAACCTGTTTTCCATGCAAGATCGATACTGCCGCCAACGATATGAGTCGGCATATAGGGAATGCGAAAACTGTTTTCAAAATCAAGAGCGCCGTTCATAAGCCAACTGAATTGGAACTGATAGTTTATTCCTATTTTGAGCGATGTAAGATTTCCTTTTTTCAGCGGCAAGGTAAAGACAGGTCGAAAATCTGCACCTGTAAAACACGCTGTTCCCACATTTTCGGGACTCCAGCGTCCTCCCTGACTTTTAATCCAGTGAATTGAGTCTTTAGTCCATTGCCAAAACACTGTGGAAGTAAACGAAAAATATTTTTCAAGTTTAAGTTCGCCGGTAAGATCCGCTCCCCAGCCGTCCTCGGGTTTAAGGTTCGGGTTGCCTGCAAACACACCGTCCATACTGCGGTAGTACAGGTCGTCAAAGTCGGGGAATTTGAAACTGCGGAAGTAATTATTTTTAAGAGTAAACAGCGGAGTTATTTGCCAGCTTAACCCAAGTTTGGGAACAGCCACCGTCTGCTTTGTATCGGTAGCGCCTTTTACCGATCCAATCAATAAAAAGTTTTTCGCAAGTTTAAATTCCCCTGTAAGATACACCCCTCCCTGATTGCCTGTTTTTATCGGTTTTAATTCTGTGGGACTGTCGGTATTGATGTACAAAAAACGCCAATCAATTCCCGAACGGACGGTAATTTTGTCCGTCGGATACCAGTTCCATCGGTCTATACCTGTAAGGTAATGATCGCTGCTTGATATATTAACGCCGTAAGTGGTATGGGAATTTTGATAACTTACCGATCCTTCTGTCGCCAAGTCGTCCCGAAAAATAACGGGGGCGGCAAATATGATGTTTTCGGTTGCCGTAAAATCCGTAGCGACAGCGTAACCGGCGGAATTCATCGTTATAGGAAAATTCCTGTTTGCGTAGTACAGTTTGGTATCGGAAAGAATTGAAGCGTCTTTCGGCAAAGCGAACATAAGCTGAACATCGCCGCCGCCGTCCAGCACTTCGTTGCTGATTTTACGCCGAGCAAAACCGTAGTCGTCCTTGTACAGGTAATGGTTTCCGGCGCTGTTGCCGAAAAGAGACGTTTTCCATGAAAATTTTTCCGCCCCGTACCCGGCAAAAAGACTGAGGGACTGTGTATCGACAAGATCGATATATTCAGGATCGCCGATAGCTCCTCCTGCGTGGCGTTTGTTGTATCTTCCGGGCATATAACCGGTGTTGGAAAGGACGCCGCCAAAGTTCCAGCCTTGTTTTTGTTTTTTAATCGTAATGATATTGATAACGCCGCCAAGAGCGCCCGACACATTGTACTTGGTATCAGAGCCGCCGTATATAACTTCGATACGCTCAACATTGCTCAAATCAATTTGGTTTATGTCAAATTCGCCTGAACGGGGAGAGTTTGCCGGAACGCCGTCAATCAAAATCGCTATACGCTCGGTGTCGAACCCACGCAAATTCATTTCGGTTTTATTTCCATAACCCCCATAGTTGACAACGCTCATATCGAGTTCTTCTTCAAGCAGAGCGGCTAAATCTCTTGCGCCGCTTTTCTCAATTGTTTCTTTATCAATAACTGTCATCTGCTGTGTTGTTTCAGGCGTTCCGTAAACAGTGACGCCTTTGGGGGACTCGCCGAATTCATGATAATCGTCATCTTCCTCTCCGGCAAGGGAACATAAGAAAACAAGGAACAGGAAAACGGCTGCCGTGATATTTTTCATTTTACTCTGTCCTGAGGAATAACCACGCCCCAACTGATAAACTCGGCTTCGTTTTCTACATCATTTGCTTTGATAGCTTCGTCAAGGGTTGCTTTTTCAGTGTAATATGGTTTTCCCGCATACATCGCAGCAAGGTCTATGGCATTTGCCAATTGAACGGTATCCCGAGAAAGCACCCTATAGTAAATACCGAAGAAAGGTTTTTCACCTCGAGCCAAATTTTGGTATGCGTATCCGTCAGGATCCCACAGCCAATTTGGATCGGTTTTTTCAAAGTATTCAATGATAATTGCGCCTCGATTTTTGTCGCCGTTAAAAATATTGATTGCCCGAACCAATCCCATGTAGGCAAATCCCCAGTTTCCGTCAGTGCTTGCGGAATCGCCGTCATCCTGTCCGTAAACCGTGTCATCATAGAGAAAGATATAATCGTTGTTGTCAGGAACAATTTTTTCTAAATAAGTTTTGGGAGAATTTATGTTCAAGGTTGGAAAGAGAGACATGATCTTTGATTTGTCCTCAGCGGTTAAATCGCTCCATTTACGGATACGGTAACCATCAAGCGCTCCAATACCCGCATAGTGGGAATACCAGTTTCCGCAAAAAAAATCCATACTCTCGGTAAATATATCATCCCCGGGATAATAAGTAACAGTCTTATCTGCGCCGCCAATCTCTCCGTAGTCGCATGACCAGAACAGGAAAACAGCGGCGCAAAATAATATGACAATTCTTTTTAGGTAAGTCATGTCTCCCTCTTTTTACTTCTGCCATTTCAGTTTAGGATAGCCGTCAGTGCCCATTTTCCAGACATTGGAGAAGTCCCATTTAAGAACTTCCTGATAAAAAGCCTGAGTGGGCTTGTTTCCGTTGAGATACTGAGAGGGAATATCTGCGCCGCCGGCAAGGGTCTCCCCTATAGCCTCTGTGTAGGTTCCGCCCGTTGTAACCGGCATTCCCGACCACGCATAGTTGCGCTCTCTGTTGCCGCTTGTAGTACCTGTTACACGATTAATGTTATTTCCTTTGGGTGCGGAAATTGATTTATTCAACGCCACACAATCGGAAACAGCGTCCGTCGTTAAGGTAGTTGCGTTAAGACCGGCAATGCCGCCGACACCGGTACTTGCCTGGTTGACAACTTCTATTTTCGCTATTGAATAACTTCGCTTGAGCAATGTATTTTGCTGATTCTGCCCTACAATACCGCCCGCATTGTTACGACCTCTCACCTCGCCGGACGACCAGCAATCCTCAATAAGACCCGGATTGTTATTAGCGGCAGTAAAACCTGTAGCATAGGAGTTATATCCCGCAATGCCTCCGGTGTAGTCATTGCCTTTTTCATTAATTACCGTTCCGGTAAAGCAGCACTGGGACACCTTTGCGCCGACATAAATATAGCCGACAATACCGCCCAAATAAGGCCAATTAGAGTTTGATGTTGAATTATTTAAAATCGTTCCACTGGCGAAACAACGGCTGATATTTGTAGAGCCTTCCACTGTCTGGGTTCCGCCTGCCAAAAGTCCCGCAATACCGCCTGCCATAGGCCAAAAGCCTATTGCGCTTACCGTAATGTCTCCGGTGGACGAACAATCCGCTATATAGCCATGGGGATCTGATGAAAACGAATAATGACTACCTCCCAATATACCGCCGACCATAACCTGTGAACCGCTTACATCGCTCTGTCCTGAAACAGCGCCTGAATTATTACAGTTTTCAATTCCGCCGCCGTCTTTAAAAAATCCGACAAAACCGCCGACAAACGAAAAAGCATTCGCATTTCCCGGTACTATCTGTGCGCCGTTGTACCCGGGTTTAATGTCCATAGCCATTGTACTGGTACAATTTTTTATGGTTGTTCCTTTCCCGATTATAAAACCGACAATGCCGCCCAAGTATGCCGAATAGTTATTGCCCCCATATTTGTAACCAAAATTTCCGGACAGGGTAATGTTGTCAATAACCGCCAACTCCGCATAGCCTGCCAACAAACCGACGCCCACTCCTGAACCGGCCGTTTGGTTTGCTGACTCAATATTTACTAATGAATTTATTTTCAGGTTTTTAATCTCAGCCTTTACCGAAGACGCTCCTTTAACAGCGCCGAAAATTCCAAGAAATACCTTGGTATATTTAGTGCCGCCGTTATAAGCATAAGCGCCGACAAAATTATTATCAAAACTTTTCAACGTAATAGTTTTGTTATTACCGTCGAACACGCCGGAAAATGGCTCCTCTCCGTCATTGCCGATAATTGGTTTCCAATTTTCAAGAGTGATGTCATTCATAAGCACATAGCTATCTGCCAAAGACCAACCTTCTTCAACACCGATTCTTGCCATGTCCTGTGCAGTCTCTATTACTTTAATGTGAGACTCAAGCTTCTTTACAGTTATGGTATATGTTTTAACAGAACCGTTTTCTGCTTTTACCCCGATGGTTACGGTATTATTACCTTCGATTAATGCTTTTTTGCCTGCGCCGATTACTTCAGTCTTAACGCTGTTGGGTGTTGCGGTAACCATTACAGAATCAACCGTACTGCGTACCGTAACATGGTATTCAAAATGGGATGCATTGAAAATGGGGCTTAATACTCCCGAGTCCACAACTAAAGACTTAAGCGTTGCATCTCCGCTAGGCAAGGTTTCTTTGGGGTTTTCATTCTCAACCCCGCTCGGTTGTTCGCATGAACCAAACAATAAACCGATTAATAAAACCGGAACTGCGCCCATAAGGGCTGCCCTTTTGAAAAGGGACTTCTTTCGTAAAAACGAAAACATAAGAGACTCCTTTTCGGAGAAAAGACAAAAAAGACCGCTTACGCTAATGACGAGAAAATCGTAAAGATAAGGTAAAATCGGCTTTTCTCAAGCTCTTCCTCGAAGCTAAGAAAAAATGTTTAACCCTATACAGGGCTAACGCATACCAAAGTTTCCTGGCTTGAGGGCTGTTCTTCAGTCAACCTTCCCGACTATTCATCAGTGGTTGTCTGCGACTGAATCTTCCCTGTCACAGTTACGGGTTAGCGAGGGATTTTCACCCCACTTCCTTTGAAATATACGTTTACAGTTATACAGAATTGCGGATAATTTGTCAAGACAAATATTTTATTTTTTTTATAAAGTTCCCTGTTTAACCCATTCATCAACTTTGGCTGAAAGTTTTGTTTGCCAGCCTCGTCCCAATGCTTTTAGTTTTGTTAATGTGGATGGATTCAAACGTATATGTATATCCTGTTTTACTGTTTCCTTCTTTGGGCGTCCGCGATTCGGGCGCTCGGCTTTTGCACGCCACTCTTCGGAAGAGTAAGGATTATCGTCTTTGCTTGTCTTGGCTTTGGCGATCATGGTTTTTACTTGCGCCGTAGTATACAGCGTTTTTGCTTCCGCAACCGTCATGCTAGTTATTTTTCCCATAATATTTCTCCATATCTTTTTTATGAATCTTATGTATCGAAATGACTCTTATCCTTTTCCCTCGCCATGTATAACAAAGTTTTAAAACCTCTCCGTAAACCTTTCCATAGGCAATGTACCGAATTTCTTTATAATCCTTTCTTTTATCAATACACTGCACCATATCAGGATCGGAGAGAACCAATGCGGCTAATGAAAAATCCAACCCCCGTTCTCTGAGCGTTTGTTGACGTTTAGCCTCATCCCATTCAAGTTCAATTTCGTCATTCATGTATTTATTGTATCCACAATATATTTGCTTGTCAAGGTGTATTATGAAAGAATTAAATTAAAAATTCTACAAACTCGCAAGCGCCGCAGTAACTTCCGCCTCGCAGCTTTTCATTGCGGTTAAAGTTTTTTCGATTAATGTATCAAGTTCCCAGCCCAAGAGTGCGGCTCCGTCTTCTATGACTTTTCGGGAACAACCTGCGGCAAAGGCAGGGGCTTTGTATTTCTTTTTGACCGATTTTATTTCCATGTCCATAACGCTTTTTGACGGTCTGATAATCGCAGCTGCCCATATAAGCCCTGTCAATTCGTCGCAGGCGTATAGTACCTTTTCCATGACGTGTTCGGGTTTATCGTCTACGGCCGTAAGTCCGTATCCATGACTGCAAACGGCGTGTATCAATTCATCGCTTACGCCGCCGGAACGCAGCAGCTCTTTCGCTTTTAAACAGTGTTCCTGAGGAAACTGTTCAAAATCAATATCGTGCAGTAATCCGGCGATCGCCCAAAAATCCGCTTCTTCGCCATACCCCTGATCTGCGGCAAACCATTTCATCACGCCTTCCACAGTCAGAGCGTGCTGTAAATGAAAAGAGTCTTTATTGTACTTTGTAAGCAGTTCCCACGCCTGCTGTCTGTTAATACCTGCGTTCATGTTTTAAACATAGTATTTTAAAATAAAAGAAACAAGCTATTCCGTTTGTTTCGAGTTATCCCATAATACAATTTCTCCCATTTTCAACGTTTTGGATACATCAATAATTCGCTGATTCGATGAACCTCTAAACGGCAATTCTATACTGCGAAGTTCATGAATATATTTTCCGTCAATCAATATATCGCTTGCAGATAACAACGCTTTTACGCCGTCGTCTTTTTTCTCAGTTAGTTCCTCGTAGGTAAAACCGGTATAGGTTACTATATCCCAACCAATAAGATGAGCTGCCGCCGCAACTTCCGCTAACTCGGCGGCTTGTAAAAACGGTTCGCCTCCTGAAAAAGTAACGCCCCGTACTTTTTTCTTTTCTTTTGCCATTAAACGAGCAATTTGCCGCATAGTATATTCTTTACCGGCGTCCATGTCCCAAGTTTCAGGATTATGGCAATGAGGACATTGATGCGGACACCCTTGAGTAAAAATAACGTATCGTAATCCGGGACCGTCAACAAGACTTTCCGGCGTAATGCCTGATAAACGCATAATTCGCTCTGTCAGTTAAAGGTTTCATGAACCTGACGATGCTGAACTTCCGCCAATTTGCTGTCGTTAAATCTATCAAGCGTGGACAAATACCCTGTTATTCTGCGTATACGGCTAATATTGCTGCTGCCGCATTTAGGACAGGTATTTTCCTTAATAACGCCGTTCAGTCCGCAATCACAGCAAATGTCAACGGGGAAATTTACCGAGGCGTAACCCATATCCGCTTCCGCCATTTCCCTTACCAATGTCTCAAATGCTTCAAGATTATGCTCGGGGGCAGACTGTAATTCAACATAGGATATATGCCCGGCGTTGCAATACTTATGATACGCTCCTTCAATTTTTATTTTGTCCAAGGCGGTAATGTTGTACTCTACCGGCACATGAAATGAGTTGGTATACCACTCCTTGTCCGTTATGCCTTTAATTACTCCGTATTGAGTAACATCAAGTTTTGTAAATTTGCCGCTTAATTGTTCGGCTGGCGTTGCGAGAAGCGTAAAATTCAATTTGTGTTTTTTCGTCATTTCATCGCACCTGCGCCTCATGTGGCTGATAATGGCAATGCCCAAAGCTTGAGCATCCGTGCTCTCCCCGTGATGTTTGCCTGTCAGAGCGACAAGACATTCAGCAAGTCCTATAAATCCAATACTCAATGTTCCGTGACGGATTGCTTTTTCAATCGTATCATTGGCGGTTAGATCTTCGCTGTCAAGGTAGAGTTTTTGCCCCATTAAAAACGGAAAATCTTTTACCTTGAGTTTTTTCTGTACGTTATACCTTGTTAATAACTGTTCGATACAAATATCAAATATCTCATCAAGATATTTCCAAAACAGGGATAAATCTTTTTCCGCTCGAAGACCTAATCTCGGCAGATTAATTGTTGTAAAAGACAAGTTTCCTCTTGAGTTGGTTACGCTAGCGCCGTTGCAGTTTGCGATAACACGTGTTCGGCAGCCCATGTAGGCGACTTCTTCATCTCGGTACGGTTTGTTAAAACTGGAATCTTGAAAAGAAAAAGAAGGGAAAAGCCGCTTACAGGCGACACGCATACTTAATTGAAACAAATCGTAATTGGGATCGCCTTTTTCAAAATTAACATCTTCCTTAATCTTAAAACATACATTCGGGAATAAAGGCGATTCGCCTTTGCCTAAACCTTTTTCGTAGGCAAGCAAAAAACACTCCGTAACCATTCTGCCGGCTTCGGTTGTATCAGTGCCGAAATTGATGCTTGAAAAAGGAACTTGCGCCCCCGCCCTTGAGTGCATGGTATTCAAATTGTAAATAAACCCTTCCATTGCCTGAAAGGTCTCCTCTTTTGTTCTCTCATAAACAAGTTTTTTTATTTTTTCTTCATCGGCGGATAATCCCAATTCTTTTAAATTATCACGCAGTTGTTTTTCCTGTTTTTCTTTTTCCAATTCAACATAAACCGCCATATCTTTGTCGAAATAAGCGAGAGACTGACCGCCGTGCATATCGTTTTGATTGCTTTGCAGAATAATAGCCGCTAAAGCCGACGCCGTTTTTATTCCTTTTGGAGAGCGTATAAAGCCGTGTCCGTTGTTAAATCCATCACGTAATAGCTTATCAAGAGGAATTTGCAGACAGGTCAGCGTTTTGCCGTACCATGATAAATCGTGAATATAAATATCGCCGCTTATGTGCGCCATTGCCTCTTTTTCGGGGAGGACTCGTTTTAAGTAATAATTTTTGGAGGCGATTTCAGATATTTGCAGCACCTTCGCCGAAGGCGAGTTGCCGACATTGGCGTTATCACGGTTTGTCTCCTGTAAAATTTCCGAAACGGCGTTCATCATCTCGCTCCGTGCGTCTCTTATTCTGGAACGATTATCACGGTATAAAATATACGACTTGGCTATTTTTGCGTGGTCGTGTTCAATTAAAACCGCTTCAACTATATCCTGAACATTCTCGACATTAAATTTATCTTCTTCATATTGTTGCTTGAGTTTTTTTAACACTTCCAGCGTTAATTCAACCGCTCGCTGCCGATCCGCTTCTCCCGCAGCTTCAAGACATTTGAATATCGCATCCGTTATTTTACTTTCGTGAAACGGCTGCGTCCTTCCGTCTCTTTTAATAATTGATGAGAACATTATTCCCCCTCCCCCAATTACGAAAAAATAAATATATAAAACGTCTCTATGAAAAAGGTGTGTATACCAAAGTCTCCTGACTTAAGGGCAATTTTTCCATCGACCTTCCCATCCGACCACATAAATTTTGTTTTAATGGTCAGACAGTGATCGTAAATGATAGAATCTTCCCTATCACAGTTACACGGGTTAGCGGAGGATTGGGAACTAAAGTTCCGCACCCCACTTCCTTTGAAATATACGTTTACAGTTTACGCTGTTTGATCGGAATTGTCAACCGCCGTTTCTGTCGATGACAGGTTAGACAGGTTATGCAGGGTTTCTCGCAGTTTTTCCGTCATTGAGAGTATTTCGGCATAGTCGGTTTTTACCATTTCGCTTTGACTTTGCAAATTGTCAAGGGAGGCGGTAATTTCACCGCTTTCCGTCGACAGTTCGTTGAAAGTATCGATTAAGCCGTTCATTGTTTCGGCAAAACCGTTAATCTCTTTGGCTATGGACGTTA
>Ga0268262_10006853_pt1 | contig 10794 bp, 10 predicted proteins | sample TergutNc150P3_FD_190354 | JGI IMG/M metagenome (GOLD analysis project Ga0268262, IMG submission 190354) | Nasutitermes corniger P3 segment gut microbial community from laboratory colony in Florida, USA - Nc150 P3 (SPAdes) (version 2) | ecosystem: Host-associated > Arthropoda: Insects >...
ACGACTTGCTCAAGTGCGTCGGGATAGAAAACGTCCGGCGCAGGCTGGCCGCCATGTGCGGCGGGAGCCTGGATATCGAGAGCGCGCCGGGCTTGGGAACAACCGCGACGATAAGAATTCCGATGTCCGGAAAGGAGGCCTGATGAAAATACTAGCCCTGGACGACAGCGAACCCGCCCTGGAGATGCTCACCGAGGCGATCCGTGAGGCCGTGCCGCCGGCCGAGGTTTTTCCCTTCACCAAGCCGACGGCGCTTTTGGAGTTTGCCAGGGGAACACCATGCGACATCGCGTTTCTGGACATTCGGGTGTGGGGGATGAACGGGCTGGAGGTCGCGGCGGCCTTGAAAAAAATGAACCCCGCCATGAACATAATCTTTGTGACCGCCTATAAACAGTATCAAGGCGAGGCCTTGGATATGCGGGCCAGCGGGTATGTGATGAAGCCGGCCACCAAGGAAGCCGTCCAGCGCGAAATGGAGAACCTGCGGCACCCGGTTGACAGAAAGGCCGGCGCGCGGATATATGTGCAGACCTTCGGCCATTTCGAGGTGTTCGCGGCCGGCCGGCCGGTCGCCTTCAGGCTGAAAAAATCAAAGGAAGCCCTCGCCTTTCTGGTTGACCGGAACGGCGCCTCCGTGAGCGCCGCCGAACTGGCGGGCATCTTGTGGCCGGACAGGGAGTATGACCGTTACCTGCAAAACCAGACCCAGAAGATCATAGCGGAAATGATGAAAATACTGCGGGAAAACGGGATAGCGGAGATCATCATCAAGAAGTGGAATCAAATATCCGTGGATAAATCCAAATTCGGCTGCGATTATTACGAATTTCTTGAATGTGACGCCGGCGCGGTCAACAGGTACCGCGGCGAATATATGTTCAATTACAGCTGGGCCGAAATGACCACCGCGGCCTTGAGCCAAAAAGCGGGCATGGTGTAAAAGCCGAATATTTTCCGGACTCCGCCGCCACGAGCCCTTTTTTGAAAAATTTCAAAAAAGGGCCTTTCTTTTCTCTTCCCGGGAGTGCTTGGGGAGTGCCCGGGCCTTTATAATGTTCTGACAAAAGACCATATGAGGTTCGGGTTGAGGAGCATGATTTGGCAAGGGGCGGAAATTTTACAGGCCGGCTTCCCGTCGCGCCCGGGCCTGTCCGGCCCTGGTCATTCGGGCTGAATTCCATAGACCGGTCACGCCATGGGCCTGCTAAATAAAAAGTTCAGTTTCAAAATACAAATACTCTTGCCGACAATGATTGTTTTTGCGGCCTCGGTCCTGATCATCTCGTTCATCAATTACAGCGCCCTGGATTCGACGATCAGAAAAAATGCGGACGAAAACCTGGAAATTTTCACCAACGACATCCTGGCGCAAGTCGAGCATTTGGAGAGCATCCTGGACGCCACCAAGCATACGCTGAACCAGAAACATATAGCGATCGCCAAATCCATCGAGAATATACTGGGCCGCGCCGCGAGCGAAACAACAAAGGCCATGGACGAGAAGCATATAGGCGTGGCCAGATTCATCGCCCACATATTGGCCGGTCCCTCGGCCGATATATCGCCGGAAGCCTTGCAGCGGCTGGCCCAGCCCTTGGACATCATCGAATTGAGCATCGCGGACGCCAACGGCATCCTTATCCACAGCAGTGTCCCGGAATACATCGGGTTCGATTATAAGAAGCAAACGCAAACAAGAGTATACATGGCTTTGACTGACGGAACGCTGACCGAACTTTCCGAGAAGCCGCGCGTGTCGCTCTTGCCCGATGGGACGGACGGCCGAATAAACCATTACACCGGCGTGGCCCGCCCGGGCGGAGGGTTTATCCAAGTGGGCTTTAACGCGACGGAGGTAATGAAAAAACTGGATGATGACATATCGCCGGCGGCCCTGGAGCGGCTGGCCGCGCCTTTGGACATCATTGAACTCAATATCGCGGATTCAAGCGGCATCATCATCCATAGCAATATCCCGGGGAATATCGGCGACGACTTCAAGTCCGGCGAAACAACCATCAAGTATATGGCCCTGGCGGAAGGTGTAGTGGCCGAAATGGCCGAGGAACCACGGCCGGCCGCCAGGCCCGGCCGTGGCCTCGGCGGCGAAATGCATTTCGCGGCTGTATCCCGCGCGGACGGCGGTTTCATTCAATTGGGCTTCCGGGCCGAGGCCCTGGTCAGGCTGAAGGAAATAATGAATATCGGCGCGACGATAAAGAAAATCAAACTCGGCGATAACGGTTTCGGGTTCGTATTGTCAAACGGAACGGTACGCGCCCACCCCGACCCGGCCTGGACAGGCCGGGATGTAACAGGCGAGGAATGGTACAAAACCGTAACCGCCGGCAATGGGTACGCCCGGGTTACGATTGACGGCGCGCTCTATTACGCCGGATACCAGAATAAGGGCGGTTATACCGTGGTCGGCCTCATCCCCGAAGCGGACCTCAACATGATAAGAAGCCAGCTGCTGACCCAAAACGTCGTTCTGTCGTTTGTCGCCCTTATGGTCATGCTTGGCGTCATGTATAACCTTATGGGAGAGATGGTCGCGCCGATCACCTCCCTGGTCGGCAAAATCGGGGAAATCTCCAAGGGCAATCTGGACGTGAAGATAGAGGACTCTTACAACAACGAGTTTGACAGGATCAAGGACGCCGTGAACTCCATGACGGCGGATATTAAAGCCTACATGATGATGATTTCCGGGATTGAGTACGCCGGCAAGATCCAAAGAAGCTTGTTGGCGCCCCAAAGCCGTTTCGCCGAAGCCTTCGCGGACCATTCGGTCATCTGGGAGCCCAAGGACATCGTGGGCGGCGATATCTATTGGCTGAAGAAATTCGAAGCCGGCGCCACCCTGTGCGTTTGCGACTGCACAGGCCACGGAACGCCCGGCGCGCTCCTCGCCATGCTGGTCGTATCGCTTTTTGACAGTTGCGTGAACGCCGCGAATTGCCACAACCCCGCCGCGATCATCTGGGAGCTTGAAAAACGCCTTGTGGCGGCCCTGCGCGCGGACAAAAGCACGAATGTCAATGACGGCTGCGACCTGGCCGTGGCCTTTGCGGCGAATGACGGGAGCGTCCGCATATCGGCCGGAAATACAAACGTCTTTGTTTGCAACGGCGATACGGTCACCCGGTTCAAGGGACAGAGAATACGGGTCGGCGACGGGGCCATCAAAAGCCAGGACGATATAAATGTCATTTCCATCCCGGCCGATCCTCCAAACAAATTCTACATCGCCTCCGACGGGCTGTATGAGCAAATCGGGGGCCAGGAGAAGATACCGTTCGGGTATGACGAGTTTGAGAGAATAATCCTTGAAAGCCACGGCGAAACCTTAAGCGCAATCTCTGATAAAATATGGCGGGCTTTCGAAGAGTACAGGGGCGGCAATGCGAGACGGGACGATTTTGAGCTTATCGCCTTTCAGCCAAAACTCCATTGAAAGGGCAAACCGGCCATGCTTGACATGATGGAATATCACAATATGCTGCGGGGAAACAAGATAACCCTTGTGTACAGCGGACCTCTGTGGGCAGAAGGCATAGGCGGCTTTGCGGGCACCATAAAGAAGCGGCTGGAATTCGACGAGCTGCCCCTGGAGATGTCGCAAGCCGTTTTTTCCGTGTTTGTCGAGCAGATGAACAATATGCTGATGTATTCCGCGGAAAAGGAGCAATTTGAGTCACCGGATGATATGCACTCCGGGATTCCGAAAGGCACGTTTATTCTGGGGAAACGGGGCAAGGCGTATTTCATGCAAACGGGCAATGTGATAAAAAGCGAAACCGCCTCGCTGGTCAAGGAAAGAATCGACTATCTGAACACCTTGGACAAGGCGGAACTGCGTAAATACCACAAGGAACAATCACGCCTTGAAAACGACAATCCGGCCAGCCGAGGGGCGGGGCTTGGGCTGATCGAGATAGCGCGGCGGGCCGCCTCCAAAATCGAATACACCTTTACGCCTTATGAGGACGGATACATATTCTTCAATATGTACGTTACAATGGATGGAGAATGAGGCCATGGCCTACAGACTGGAACGGGAAAAGACCGACATGACGCCCTATGTCCTGATCGATGAGGAAAATGGGATCATGAAGCTCGAAGGCGAGAGCTACCATGAAAATGTTTTCGCTTTCTTTCAAGAGATCCACGAATGGTTGGTGAAATACCTGAAGACGGATTTCGCTTCGTTTACCGTTGACTGTAAACTCAAATACTTCAATAGCTCAACCGTCAAGCTGCTTTTGAATATGCTCTTGGAAATGGACAGGTCGGCCGGCGGCAAAAACATAACCGTCAACTGGATCACGACAAAAAACAATAAAATCATCATTGAGTGCGGTGAGGATTTTCAAGAGGATGTGAAAAACCTGACCTTCAATCTAATAACCGAGTAGCCGCGGCGAATCGAAATCTCATTTGGCGGGAGAAGGATACCGGGATGAAAGATTTATTTGCGCGTGAACAGACAATACTTGACGTGGCCCGCAGCTATATAGACGGTCTTCATGGCGAGCCTCCCGGCGACAACGAAATGCTTGAAACCCTGGCCGACGAATACGGCGTTCTGCTCAGACAACTGCGCACGGTTGTCAGGATTTCCGACAAGGCCTCGATGGGCTTGCAGTCCGCGCAAAAGGAAGAGGTCGCCGAATTGGCGGGCAAAGTGCACTATGACGCGCTCACGGGGGTCTATAACCGGCGATACATGGAAGAAGCCTTGAACAAAATCGTCCATACCATGAAGCGGGCCGGCGGAGGGATGCTGAGCCTCATGCTTTTGGATCTGGATTATTTCAAGAAATACAACGATACCTACGGACACGCGGAGGGAGACGCTTGTCTTCAAACCGTCGCCAAAGCGATTGCGTGCAGCATAACCCGGACAGAGGATTTCGTGGCCCGCTATGGCGGTGAGGAATTTGTGGTTGTGTTGCCCAATGCCCGCGAAGACGGAGCGTGCATCATTGCGGAGCGCACCATTGAAAACGTAAGAAACTGCAATATCCCGCATAGAAAAAACAAGGCGGCGCCGGTCGTCACCTTGTCGATCGGCATCGCCAGCGGGAATGTGCGGACGCTGGAGACCGGCCTTGAATACATAAAACGCGCCGACCAAGCCTTGTATGCTTCAAAAGCCAACGGACGCAACCGGTACACACTTTATCGGCAATCCATTGGCCGGCCGGCCTAAAGGGGCTGGAAGCGTACTGGCATGACCCCCGACTTGGCCTTTGCGGCGCGTCATTTTGTCCGCCCTCCGAGCGGCCGTTAAAAAAATTTTTAAATCTTCCGCCTTCGCCAAAGCCACGGCGCAACCGGCTTCCCGGCCCAAAGCCCCCGCTTCATCTCCCGCGCCCGCTCCTCCGCCTTCTTGATCTCCCCGCAGATCGGCTCCTCCCGGCAATACCGGGCGTAATGCCAAGCGTGGCCCATAGCCGCCTGCCTCAGGTTGACGGATTCTCCCTGCAACCCGACCAGGGCCACCATCCGGCTGTAGTCGTCCGTGTCCATTTTTCGGATTGTCACTGTCCGGCCCCGGAGCGGCCGCAGGGCCGCGGTGGCCTCGGCCCCGCCTTCCTGCCCCCATTCGGGAGCGTCAATTCCGTAGAGCCGGATTTCCAGGGCCTGGCGGTTGGCTCGATTGACGACCAGGGAGTCCCCGTCAATGACCCGGATGACGGTCGCCCGGAATTCCTTGGCGTCCGGCTTGACCTGGATTTTCCCGGCCGCCCCGGCCGCCCCGGCCGCGCCCTCTTGGGCCCGGCTGTCCTGGGACCAAGCCGGGCCGAGAGCCGTCAAGGCCAGGAGGAGGGCGAAGAGGAAACGGTGCATACGGCCTCACCCTCCTTGGCCCCGGTTGGCTGTGAGGCGCCTGTCAGCCCTTGGTTTCTTGGCTGTCCTGGGCGCTTTGCTTGGGCTTGCCGCCCTTTTTCTTGTGTTTTTTTGAGGCGGTCTTTTTCTTTTTTTCCTTTGAGCCTTTCTTGGATTTTTCCTTTGAAGCGGAAGACTTGGAAGATTTCGCCCAAGCGTCCGTCGAATAAACCGCGCCCGCTGCGCCAAAAGTGAACAGGGCCGCCAGGATTAGAACCGCCAATTTTTTCATGAATCCTCCCCTTTCGTGTGCGTTCAATATCGGTCGAATGCGCCCGCCAAGCCCAAAGGCCCTGATGAGGCTGGTTTCCCGATATGTTTTTTTTGCGGATTGTCAGGCCGATTCACCGGCTCGGTCCGGGTTGTTTCTTTTTGTCGTCCCGGTTCAATGGTTTCAGCGCTCCATAACCGTCATACCTGGGGCGACCGGGTAATTATACCCCAGAAGCGGGTGGAATAAAAGGCTTATGAGCCGGGCTGAAGGTTTGAAGCCGGCGGCGGAATCAGCCGGGCCGGCGAAGATGAACTGCGTCCGTTACCGTCCCTATGATTGATAATCGCGGCCCATAAAGGACGGAATTATAAGCCGACCGGCATCTTCCTAATTTTCTTCAGCCTTCCGCTTCAAGCAGGCCTCCACCGGCTCCCCAGTGGTCAAGGTATAGTAGCCGTCATAAGGTCGATAAGCAATTGCTTCTATATTATTGACTATTTTTTCGAAAACAGCCTCGGTCATATCGCCATGGTACCTTTTGTAATTCATGGAATTTTGGGTCTTGGCCACAGGGAAGAAGAAAATGGGGCCGCCTTGATAACCGTCCGGTTTTAGTTCATTAAAAAAAATATTGTTGTTTTTGATCAAGGAATGGCACTTCTGGAAGCTGTTTTCTTCCCCGCAGCAAACATCGGGGGCTTCCTGGGCCGCCAAGGGTTCACCTTTAAACCGGTATAGTCCGGTCTTCAAGAAAAACAGTCCGGCATTGAGTGAATCGGGACGAAGGGCCACCGGTATGAAAACGGATCTGACTCCTTTTTTATAAAATTTATCAGGCCAATGGCTTCTTATGAAATCCCGGCTTTTTTCCGAATAGGGATCAAAATAGATAAAAACAGTCTTAACCGGCTGACCGTCAAAGCCTCTTTTTTCTTTTTCAAGGATGACTCGGCCCAAGGAACTTAAAATGGCGGTTCTATCCTGGAGAGCATTCAATATATTATCAAGCCGGGTTCGGCTTATTTTTATATCCTCGGGTTTTTTTAGAAAAGAACCCTCCGGGTTCTCATCATCCTGGCTGCGGAAATAACCTATCCTTATGGGCCCCATAGGCATATAATCGCCCTGTTTTTTAAATCTTTCCGAATAGACGATATATTTATCGTCTATTCGGACATAGTCCACGACCTCGCTTTGATCCCGGCCCCGAAGTCTTAGGATCTCCGGGAAATCCGCTTCCGGGGGGACGGTCACCACCGGAAGACCCAGGGGCACCAAATCGTTCGGGCCTTGGCCCGGGGGGATTTCTTGGATGAGGCCTAAATGCAGGGCTTTTTGGTATTTTATTTTGGAGAGTTCGGTCTTTGGCTCTTCATAATCCGGCCGTCTTATGATGGTCGGATCCGGCTTCACTGCGAGGCGGGGAAGAACCTGGACCATTGCCTCATGGACCGGTTTTTCCGGAATGGGCTGATCCGAATTTCCATTTTGAGGCGCCGGGCCCGGGCTGCCGGGTTTAAGGGGGGGCGGATTCGGCGGAACAGTATCCATTGAAGCTGGTTTGGGTGGAGCCGTCTTCGTTGGATTTGATTTTGGTGAAGTCGGTTTTGAAGGATTTGGATTTTGGGAGCGGGGATTTGGAGGTGCCGAATTGGCCGGAAGCGATTTCGGGGGAGCCTGATTTTGCGTCTCTTTTGTTTCTTGATCGGTCCTGGAAGTCCCTGGTTTTTGTGGCGGGGGATTATCCGGGATCTCGAACTGGGTAACCACGGGTTGGCGAGCTGTTTTTTGGGGAACGGGATCGGGCGAGGCCTGATTTTCCGGGATTCTCGAGCTTGGCCCCTCGGTTTGAGCGTTTGAATAAGATCCCATATAGCCTAGAATTAAAAATATCAGCCCGGATATAAATGCGACTTTTCTTAGTGCCATAACCAAAATCCATTTTAGTTACCTTAAGCTGGGAATGAGTTTATCAAGATAGACTTAAAAAGACAAGTAGCTGATATTCCTACTCATCACCAAGGCACCCAATATCTGGTATTGGTCATTAAAAATTCAGGGAATTACTCGCTTGACTTCCTCGCCCTCACGATTTTATCCGGTTGGCTGAATTGGTTTATTGAATTGTCTCCGCTGGTTGAAACGGGCTGGGGGCGGCTTGGGTCTAGTGGACCATGCTTTGAAGTTTTTCGATGGTAACCTCATCCATGCTGTGTTTCCAGACCGCGGGGAGCTTGATTCCGCTGTCATGGGATTTGAAAAGGAGGAGTTTATCCTTTAAGGGGATTACGGTGACCAGGGTTCCCGCCGGCATGAAGTTTTCATAGACCCTTTCCGGCATATTGGAGCCCATGTTGACCGGGCCGGGATTTACGTTCAGGGTGACTTGGAGGGGCCAGTTGGTCGTTTTTTCCCAATTGAATACATTGAGGTAATTTCCTCGGGAGGTATTAAAAGTGAGGGAGCCGACGCCTTTGGAGCCGAAGTGAAGGATATGGGAAGAATCGGCCGACGAAATATCCACGCATTCGGTTGAGTCTTTGCGGAAGACGCAGGGGGTGTAAAAGCCGGGTTTTATGGCCGGGCCGGCTAAATGGGCCATCTTGGCCTGGCTGGGTATCAGAGACTCCATCTCGGCCCGGGAGACCGGATTGGTGTAGGCGGCGAAGGGGATTTTTGAAGCCCGTTCCAGGGCTGCCGATAAGCCTTCCAGGCATTCTTGCTTCTTGGACCCTTTTAGGGTGGAACAATAGCTTCGGACATAGGCCGCGGTCTCCGTGAACTGCCAGAAGCCGGCCAAGGCGTTGTCCCGCTGGGCGGCGGAACCCCTGGGACTGCAGGCGGTTAGGGAGAAGAGCGTTACCAAAGACAGAATAAGACAAACCGCCTTTTTCATGGTATTCTCCAGGGGGGATAAATTTTAATATTTATAACATATAATCAATAATTTATCAACATGAATCAAGATAATCGGATTTTGAGGGAAGTGTCCGTCCTTGAGGCTCAAGCGATGGAGGTGGAAACAGAGATGGGAAATTGGAAATCCCCAATTGGAAAAATTGAATCCCGGGCTTTAATGAGGATTTGTAGATGCGCGAAGGGGTTTTCGGGTCAGATGGGGAAGGGTGGGGTCAAGGTGTTTAACTTGTCGACTTTTAAAGATTTTATTGGTATGATGAATAATTTGGTGAAGATAGGTGTTTTTGGGAAATAGAGGAGTAAGATGATGGTGATGAGAGTGCGGCGGCGCCGCTCTGGCACATATCGGAGGAACCCTGTCTTATGGACAATATTGACTGTCTTTCTCCGGTGGTTGTTGAGAAAATTCAAGATCTGACCGGGACTCATTGTTTTGATGGTACATACATAAGCGCCTGGGGTATTTAAAGGCCCTCGGGTTTTATATAGCCCGGAAAAGATTGGCACAGGTAGGGGCTTGGCAGCTATGGGTTATAAAATCGACCTGGTTTTTTATCGCTTAGGTTGGGTCTTCCTGGCCGTTATGGTTTTTGGTCTGGGCTTGGTTGGGGAGTCCTGGGCTGATAATCGGGTACTTAGATTCAATTGGCCCAGCCAGAGGGATCCTGATACGGTTTTAAAAGAAATCATCTTGACCGATGATCAAATCATCATCACCGGGGAACATCGCAACCGGGGTTTGATGCCCACCCATCCCCGGCTTTTTCCGCCGGGTCATGCCCTGTCATTTTATATCCGGGAGAAAGACACCGGCAAACGGCATTACTTGGCCGCCAGCCAAGGGCTGGCCGTGGAACCGGATTATAACGTCGTCCTCTTGGGTCAGAAGAGGACTTTTAAGCTCTTCTTTCCGAAAATCCCCTTGACCACCTTTGAGGTCCTGGAAGGTGAACCCAGTTTGAGGGGTTCGGTGGGGAACGCCATATTTTGGGATTTTCTGAATATCGATCTGGCCAGATTGGATAAAGATTTCAAGGTGCTGGATAAGCCTCCGCCCAAGCCGGATCATGTCTGGAGCAGCCCCAAGCCCCCGGCCTCAAAATCGTCCGACCCGCCGCTTCCGAAGGAACCGGCAAAACCGAAAGCGGTCATGAAGGAAATGGATAATTCCAAGACCGATCGGGAGACTCCGGGGAAACAGGAATGGAAAATCTTTACCGACTCGAAGGAGTGATCTGGTCAGCTTTTCTTCCTCTTCGCCGTCTGGTACCTGGCCTTGGCCTCGGGTAGGTATTTCTCTAGCCCTTCCAGGCGGGCCCTGTGGGTGGGGTGGGTGGATAGGAAGGCCAGGCCGCCCTTATTCTTGCTGCTTTCGCTGAAACGCCTCCAGAAGGGCATGGCCTGTTCCGGGTCGTAACCGGCCATGGCCATGAGGGTCAGGCCTATGCGGTCGGCCTCGCTCTCATGAATCCGGGAAAAAGGCAGGATGACGCCGACCTGGCTGCCCAAGCCATAGGCGCTCATGGCCATCTGGTAGGTGAGGGCTGATTCCCCGCGAGCCCGGAGCCCGATGTCCAAAATGTTCCCGCCCAAGTTGGCCAGAAGTTCCTGGCTGGCCCGCTCCCGGCTGTGGTGGGCTATGGCGTGGGCAATCTCATGGCCCATGACCACGGCCAACCCGGCATCGTCCTTGGTGTAGGGCAGAAGGCCGGTATAAATACCCACCTTCCCGCCGGGCATGCAAAAGGCGTTGGCCTCCTTGG
>Ga0268262_10006854_pt1 | contig 10793 bp, 14 predicted proteins | sample TergutNc150P3_FD_190354 | JGI IMG/M metagenome (GOLD analysis project Ga0268262, IMG submission 190354) | Nasutitermes corniger P3 segment gut microbial community from laboratory colony in Florida, USA - Nc150 P3 (SPAdes) (version 2) | ecosystem: Host-associated > Arthropoda: Insects >...
TCCCCCAAGATGAGATATCCCTGGTGAAAACCGTGAGGGCCCTCCCAGACCAGGAGGTGATAGGCGGCATGTGGAAGTCTGGTAACAGGCGAAGCTTGGCCGTACTAATTGCCCGAGGGCTTGAACCTTGTGATGCCAATCGCAATTGGCATTGGTTCAAGGCGATAAGTGTAGACACCACCCACTGATTTCCCATCCAATAACATGCCTTTGATTCAGGTTCTTTGTTCGGTTTTGAGGGTGCGGAGAGCATCACGAAAAAGTTACAGCCTTGGCGAATGCCAAGGCTGTTGTTGTGTGTAGGTTATATAGGCCGAGGGGATTACGATTGAAGATCAATCCTTATTGAAATGAGCGGCAAGATTGTTATAAAAAATAATATTTTCAACAAATTCTCTGCGCACATTGACAGCGGCGTTATCTGCTGCGGCCATCAAATGGCTTAATGCAGTTAAACCACCTGCAATTCGCGCCCCATCGGTAGCGTTCCATTTAATGTAGGTCGAACCGCCACCCTTCATCCTGCCTAAATCAATTGTAAAATTCGATGCGTTGATACCGATTGCATCACAAATAAGTGGCAGATATTCAATCGAGGGCTGTCCGAAAATCCGCACATACGCATATAGCATGTTGTTCCTATTTTTGCTGTTTCTGATGTATCTATCCTGCCAAAACTTTAGAATCTCTGATTCTGTAAGCGCTTCGAGCAATGCGTTAGTCTTCGGCTCAATTGTCGCATACTTTTTCCGCATTTTTTTGCGGAAGCCTTTAACATATGTTGCAAAAATCGGCATTGCTGCAAGACTTGCCACGGTCAAAACTACAACTAAAGAGATAACTATGCCCCACGGGACCTCCTCAAGTGCATCGTTAATGCCTGCCATTACAAAGACCGCAATCAAAATAATTAGCCCAAGATAAAAAGGAATCAAAGTGAACAAAGTCATTAAAGAAAAATGCCTTTTCATGAAGCCCTGGATTTTATCCATCCTACTAACTATTTTGTTTTCTTCCTTACTCGCGACCTCTTTGATCGCCTTCCATTCGCAATCGTCCCGGACGACTTTGTCAATTGTAAGTTGCCTGATACCAATTGAATCGGGGCCGTTCGAGCTTAACACAGCGCTCTCCATCAGAAAAACGCCAGTATTCATAATGCTCTCGGCTTTCTGATTGTTTGCTTTATTGCCTATGCCTTGATCAAGAAATCCTTGCAGTAAATGATCTGGAACGAGTGGAATCGTTTCTGGAATGTTCGCCGCCGCCGTGTTGCCACATTTCCCGCAAAAGGCCGTGCCCTCCCTTAACGATTGCCCGCATTTCGAACAATATGCCATACTGTTGCCTCCTCCTCATATTTTGAATCGTCCAACTGTAGGGACAATTCTTTAACATGCGAATTGTACCATATTCTTGTCCTATTGTCAAGACAAAGTTTAGCAAAAGGAGACAAGAATATGGCACGAGTTCCACGCATCATAGATGACGCACAACCCAACAACATCGTTGGCCCCAATGTGCGTAAGTACCGCCTGGAGCGCGGCTGGTCCCAGCAGCTTCTCGCCGACAAGCTGGAACTCATCCCGGTCTACATCTGCCGGGGGTCCATCTCCCGCGTGGAGGAGCGCATCCGCACCGTGACGGACTTCGAGGTCGCCGCTTTGGCCGAGACGCTGGGCGTGCCCATCGAGGCGTTGTTCGCACCGGAGGAATGATCCATTCGCACACCCTGTAGGGGCGGCACTTTTGCGAACCTTAGTTGCGCAAAAGTAGTTGCCGCCCGCATGTAACATCCCACAGCCTTTCGGAAACCGCCAGGGTGCCCCCCTTGGGGGGCCGGCGCAAAGCGCCGAGGGGGTAGTGCGGAGCACAAAAAAACCCTTGCATTCCCCGGAAACATATGGTATACTGGCGGCGCAATAACGCGAAAGGAGGCGCACCGATGGATTGCTACTATGCCATTTTCCCGGCCCTGTACTCGATCAGGGACTTCTTCCAGCTCAACATCCCGCTGATCGGCGGCATCATCGCCCAGGTCTTCCAGTGGATCATCAACATCCTCCCGCTGTAACGGCGCCTTGACGTAACATCGCGGCCCTGTCCGCCGGGCAGGGCCGTCTTTTTTTGCCTCCGCGCCAAAAAACTATTGCTTTCCCCCCTTGGGTATGGTAAAATAAAGTGATTCATTTTAAGGGAAAGAGGGTAACGCACATGCCGGACGTCCGGGAAATCGTTGCGAAGCAGCGGGAATATTTCTTTTCGGGGGCCACCAGGCCCACGGCCTTCCGCGCCGCCGCGCTGAAAAAGCTCCGGGAGGCGGTCAAGCGCCACGAGGAGGACATCCTCACCGCGCTGAAGCAGGACCTAAACAAGCCCCCCTTCGAGGCGTACGTGATGGAGGTCAGCACCACGCTGGACGAAATCAGCTACGCGCTGAAGCACCTGAAGCAATGGGTCGCGGATAAGCCCGTCCCCACGCCCATGCTGCACTTCCCGGCGCGCAGCTTCCGCCACCCCGAGCCCTACGGCTGCGTGCTGATCATGTCGCCGTGGAACTACCCCGTCCTGCTGACCCTCGCCCCGCTGGTGGGTGCCATCGCGGCGGGCAACTGCGCTGTCGTCAAGCCTTCGGCCTATTCGCCCGCCACCTCCTCGGTGATCGCCGCCATCGCCCGGGAGATCTTCCCCGAGGAGTACGTCGCTGTCGTCGAGGGCGGCCGCAAGGAAAATGAAACCCTCCTCAGCAACAAGTTCGATTCCATCCTGTTCACGGGCAGCGTGGCCGTGGGCAAGATCGTGATGGAGGCCGCCTCGAAGCACCTCACCCCCGTCACCCTGGAGCTCGGCGGCAAGAACCCCTGCATCGTCGACGGCACGCTGGACATGGACCTCACGGCGCGGCGCATCGCCTGGGGCAAGTGCGCCAACGCCGGGCAAATCTGCCTCGCGCCCGACTGCCTCTTCATCCGCAGGGGCTACAAGCAGGCCTTCGTCGAGGCCTTCGCCAAGGCGGTCAAGGCCTCCTACGGCGAAAACCCCGCCGAAAACGACGAGCTCTGCCGCGTGATCAACCGCAAGCACTTCGACCGCCTGCTGGGCCTCATGGAGGACGCGCGCGTCCTCTCGGGCGGCCGCTCGGACCCCGAGACCCTGAAGATCGAGCCCACCCTGCTGGATAACGTGACCTGGGACAGCAAGGTCATGGGGGAGGAGGTCTTCGGCCCGCTCCTGCCCATTCTCGAATACGACGGCCTGGACGAGGTCATCCGCGAGCTCCACGCCCACCCGAAGCCCCTGGCGCTCTACGTCTTCACGAAGGACGCCAAGACGGCCGACCACGTGGTCAACAGCACCTCCTCGGGCGGCTGCTGCGTCAACGACGTCATCATCCACACCGCCACCTCCTACATGCCCTTCGGCGGCGTGGGCGACAGCGGCATGGGCGGCTACCACGGCAAGGACAGCTTCGACACCTTCACCCATTACAAGAGCACTATGAGCAAGTCCAAGCGCATCGACATCCCCCTGCGCTACCCGCCCTACGGCGACAAGCTCAAGCTGGTGAAGAAAATCCTCAAATAGCGGGGAATCATAGATATTAGACATTAGACGACAGACCTTGGACTGGAGGCTCGCAATATGGAAAAGCACAAGCGCATGCATAAATGGGCGTTCCCCCTGGGCGTGATCCTCACGGCGCTGGCGGTGGTCGGCACGGTGACGCTGGTGCGCCTGGCCGTGGGCGGCATCAAGCAGCAGGTGGAGAACCCCAAGGAAATACAGGAGTACGAGAAGTTCCTGGCGAAGATCATCCTGCACGACCCCGACCCCTTCGATTCCGTGGCCGAGGTGCCCCTCGGGAACATCCCGCAGCTGCTGGACATCAGCATCTGGGCCATCCTGCACCCCGACGACACCGCCACGCCCGTCAACCTCCCCATGGACGACGACGGCAACTATCTCATCAGCCAGGAGAAGGTGGACGCCGAATTCGAGAAAATCTTCGGCCGGAAGCCGCCCAGGCACGCCAGCATCGAGGGCAGCGACTTCGGCTTCACCTGGGACCCCGCGGCGAAGGTCTACCGCATCCCGGTGACGGGCGACCTGAACATCTACTCCCCCCGTGTGGTGCGCCCCGTCAGGAAGACCGGCAACGCCATCGTGCTGACGGTGGACTACCTGGCCAGCAACGACTTCGAGTTCGACGAGCTCGGCCGCCCCAAGCCGTTCCCCACGGCGGCGAAGACCATGCTGATCACCCTTTACGCCCAGGAGGACCCGCAGTACCCCTACCGCGTGGGCTCCATCACCTCGCCGCCGGGCAGCGTGGATTCCGTGCCCGGCGAGACGAGGCTGAAATAAGGGGGAAGGGCGCGCTCACGCCCGCGCCACCATCTCCCCGTATTCCGCCTTGCACCCGGCGATATATTCCCGCACCTCCTCCAGCGTCGGCATGAAGCACGAGCACCCGTGTGCCCCCACCAGCAGCGAGGCCGAGGCGCTGCCCAGCTCCAGGCAGCCCGGCAGCTCCCAGCCCTCAAACAGGCCGTAGAGGAAGGCCGAGGCGTAGCCGTCGCCGCCGCCGAAGCTCTTGAGCGCCTGCACCGGGAAGGGCTTTACGCTGTAGCTCTCCTCCCCTACCCACGCCGTCGAGCCCTTCTTGCCATGCTTGATCACCACAATCTTTGCGTTTTTGCCCTGCCAATACGCTGCCGTGGCCTCATCCGTGCCCGGCAGCCCAAGCAAAGCCTCCGTCAGGTCATATTCTTCCCGGCTGCCGAGAATCACCTCGGCGGCCTCTGCTATGCGTGCATAATACACCGCAATCTCGTCCTTGCCAGCCCAGTTGTAGGGCCGGTAGTCGATGTCGAAGATGATCGGCGTGGCGGTGCCCTGCGCCAGGGCCACGGCCTTCAGCGCCGCCTCGCGCGAGGGGCTTTGCGCCAGCGACGTCCCCGAGATCAGCAGGGCCTTCGCGCCCGCGATATACCCCTCGTCGATGTCCCCCGGCTCCAGCGCCAGGTCGGCGATGTCGTTGCGGTACATCAAAATGCTGCTCTCGTCCCGGCTGAGGATCTCCGTGAAGGTGAGGCCGAGCTTCTCGCCGTTGACGCAGCGCCGCACCCTGCTGGTGTCCACGCCCTCGCGCTCGAACTCGCTGATCACATAGTCGCCAAACCTGTCGTCGCTCACCCGGCAGAAAAACCCGCATTTCTTCCCCAGGCGCGACAATCCCACGGCGATGTTCGCCGGGCTGCCGCCCAGGTACTTCTTGAAGGTGGTGCTTTCCACCAGGGTCTGGAAGTAGTCCACGGGGTTGAAGTCGATGGCCGCGCGGCCCAGCAGGACGAGGTCGAAGGGTCGGGCGGGGTCGAAAGCGAGGTTGTACATGAAAAAATCTCCAGTCGTTATTGATAGGTTGTAACCCGGAACGCATAGCTTGATTGATTGGTTCCTGCCCATTTCGCGCTCACTTCATAGATATAGTCGCCCTTCATTTGCGTAAAAGCAAGCTGATTGTTTGGCGCTTCGCGCAGCGCAATCGTTTCATACTGTTCCAACAACGGGTTCTCCGCCGGCCAGCGCCGCACGGTAACTTCCTCCGGCGGCCAACTGAAGCTCAGGTATATCTCAGGGTCGTGAAGCGTCGCCGCGTCAAACGCGCTGCGCTTCAATTGCAAGGGGTGCGCCGAATCAAATAAAACGCTCTGGCCGCTCGCCCAAGTCCAGCTGGTTGTGCCTTGTATTGCCTGCACGGGCGGCAGCACGCGGGAAGCAACAGTATGAAGCTGATAAACCGTGAGCTGCGGCAAATCGGGATATTGCAGAGCGTCCGGCGGCTGTGTTTTTGGGGCTGCCGTGGTTGTGGTTGTTTGCGTGCCCCGGCTTTGCGTGGCAGGCAACTGTGTTTTGGGGAGTTCCGTGGTTGTGGTTGTTTGCGCGCCTTGGCCTTGTGTGGCCGGCGGCTGTGTTGTTTCGATTGCCGCGGTTGTTTGCTCGCCTTGCGTAGAAATCTCCGCAGGCGGCTGCGCGCCGCCATTGCAGCTTGCCATAAACACAAGCGCAAGCAGCAAGGCAACCCCCGTCAACAGCGCTTTGACACAGGGGCGGGATGGAGTAAAAATGAAAGTATTCATAGGCTTGTCCTTTCCGTTGTTTTTACACATTAGTCGCTCGGCGGGCGGAAAATCCTCAGTAAGGCCCGGAACCTCTGGGGCAGAATCCCCCGGCTCCCTCCATGAGGGAGCTCCGCCCGCAGGCGGTGAGGGAGTATCGCGGAGCGACCACAAGGATGTGCGGAGCACAATAATTCAGCATTCAGCATTAGGCATTGATCTGCTCCCCAATCGCAAACCCGCTCACCCGCTCGATCCTCGTCACCGGGTACCCCGCCGCCCTTAGCTCGTTGGACAGCAGGCCCGATTTGCTCAGAGGGAACCACGGCAGCCCGGCGTCCTTCAGCATGGGCAGCACATGGGCCGCGAAGTCCTTCGCCTGGTCGTCGAACAGCAGCAGCACGGGGCTTTCGGGCAGGGGTGCCTCCCGGCGCAGGGCGGCCACGAGCTCCTGCTCGGAGAGCGCGTCATAGCCGTTTTCAATCAGCCAGCCGAGGTCCTCCCCCAGTTCCTCCAGGGTGAGCCCCGTGGGCTTGCCGCCGTCCAGGCCGCGGTAGACCACCACCGGCAGCGGCCGCCCGCGGAAGGTATAGGGCGTGCTGACGGACACGCTCCTGGTGCCGATGCTGATCAGCGCCGTGAGCAGCAGCAGCGCGCACACGCAGAAAAACCGCGTGGCCCTGGTAAACCGGATAATCAATTCCCCCAACCCCCACTGTCATCTTGCCTATCATAGCTATGCGGGGGCGGGCTTGGCTATGATTCAAGGCGCCTCGCCCTGAGACGCCTTGCTTGTTTTTATGGCGTTACGCCGTCGCCACGGCCACGGCGCAGGCCACGGTGGCCCCCACCATGGGGTTGTTGCCCATGCCGATGAGCCCCATCATCTCCACGTGCGCCGGCACCGAGCTGCTGCCCGCGAACTGGGCGTCGCCGTGCACGCGGCCCAGGGAATCCGTGAAGCCGTAGCTGGCCGGGCCCGCGCCCATGTTGTCCGGGTGGAGCGTGCGGCCCGTGCCGCCGCCGCTGGCCACGCTGAAGTACGCCTTGCCGTTCTCGTTGGCCCACTTTTTATAGGTCCCCGCGACAAGGTGCTGGAAGCGCGTTGGGTTGGTGCTGTTGCCGGTGATGGACACGTCCACGCCCTCGTGCTGCATGATGGCCACGCCCTCGAGCACGTCGTTCGCGCCGTAGCAGCGCACCTTCGCGCGCTCGCCGTCGGAGTAGGCGGTGGTGTTCACGATGTTCAGCTTGTCGGCGTGGAAATCGTAATCAGTTTCGACATAGGTGAAGCCGTTGATGCGGCTGATGATCATCGCGGCGTCCTTGCCCAGGCCGTTGAGGATCACCTGCAACGGCTTGCTGCGGACTTTATTGGCCGTCTTGGCGATGCCGATGGCCCCCTCAGCCGCCGCGAAGGACTCATGCCCCGCGAGGAACGCGAAGCAGCTGGTCTTCTCGTCCAGCAGCATGGCGCCGAGGTTGCCGTGGCCCAGGCCCACCTTGCGCTGCTCGGCCACGGAGCCAGGGATGGTGAACGCCTGCAAGCCCTTGCCGATGGCTGCCGCCGCCTGCGCCGCGCCCGCCGCGCCCTCTTTCAGCGCGATGGCCACGCCCAGGGTGTAGGCCCACACCGCGTTCTCGAACGCGATTTGCTGCACGCCCAGCACGATCTCGCGCACGTCGATGCCTTTTGCCAGGCACAGCGCCTGCGCGGCCTCCAGGCTCTCCAGCCCGGCGGTGGCCAGTACGGCCTCAATTTTCGCCATGCGGCGGTCTTTGCCCTCGAAGGTTACGTTGTTCATAAGTATCTCCTTTTTCATGAAAAATCACTAGGTCAGAATTCCATCCAGAGCCAACCGAAGAGGATAACGTAAAGGATTTCTTGTATCCAGGAAGGCCAATCCACCCAAAAATGCGTCTGGGCGCCGGGCAGCTTCAACCATTCCGTCCCCTCGCCATCCAGGGTATACTTCACCCACCGCCCATTTTCACGGTAATAGACATCACAGCGAAACCGATAGGTATCCCTCCCGAGACTGGTGGCTGGGTAAAGACACTCCGCGATACGTATGGTTTGCCTGTATTGGGCCCCGATTTCCGTCCAAGGGAATAGCGCCGCCCATAGCTGATACTTTGAATTCATTTTGCCTGTGCGAATGCACATATAGTACCATACATAGCGCAGATTTTCATCATCCGCCAACGATGACGGCTTTTCGCAGGTGAGCACAGGAAACCCGTCTTTATCATACTCCACTGCGATGCGCGGGCGATCTTCCTCTGCGTGCACCGGCATGGGAATCACCCCGCACAGCAGCAGGCATGCCAAAACAACCGCAACTACGCGCTTCATGGTTCTACTCCTCCCTTGGGTCGATATACCTCGCCGCCTCCTTGAACCTGCCGTAGCTCCCCGTGTTCTTCTTGAGGGCCTCGGCCGGGTCCGCGCCGCGGCGCACGTCCTCGAGGAACTTGCCCAGCTTGACGAACTCGTACCCGATCACCTGGCCGCCCTCGTCCAGGGCCATGCGGGTGACGTAGCCCTCGGCCATCTCCATGTAGCGCACGCCCTTGGCCCCGGTGGAGTACATCGTGCCCACCTGGGAACGCAGGCCCTTGCCCAGGTCCTCCATGCCAGCACCGATGGGCAGGCCGTCCTCGGAAAAGGCGCTCTGCGTGCGGCCGTAGGCGAACTGCTGGAAGATTTCCCGCGCGGCCACGTTGATGGCGTCGCACACCAGGTCCGTGTTGAGCATCTCCAGCAGGGTTTTGCCGGGGAGAATTTCCGCGGCCATGGCGGCGGAGTGCGTCATGCCCGAGCAGCCGATGGTCTCCACCAGCGCCTCCTGCACCACGCCCCCCTTCACGTTGAGCGTCAGCTTGCACGCGCCCTGCTGCGGCGCGCACCAGCCCACCCCGTGGGAGAGCCCCGAGATATCCTTGATTTCGAAGGCCTTGACCCATTTGCCCTCCTCGGGGATGGGCGCGGGCCCGTGGTGCGGCCCCTTGGCCACCGGGCACATGTTCTCGACTTCGTGGGTGTAATTCATGCGATGGTTTCTCCTTCCTGAATATCGTACCAAAGTATTATAGCATAGCTTGCCCGGGGATGCAAGGGGAAAATGCAAAAGGCGACACCTCTCAAATTTTGCGCGGCCATACGCGAAACCCTCTTGCAAAATGATTTCACTTTTGATATAATACCCTCGATGGAAGAAAGGGGGATTGTCTCATGAAAAAATGGAAAAAGGTCCTGCGCTATGTGCTACTGGGTTTAGGCTATATTGCTTTGGGCACATTTGGATTTATGGTTTCGTGGCTGCCACGCAAATTGGGCGTGGAATGGATCGTTGGCTGGCCGACGTTTCTCAACCATCTGCTTATTTGGTTCCCTCTAATCGCCGTGTTTGCATATGCGCTGCTGAAGACTCTGAAACAACCGTTGGACGAGAAGCTCACCAAAAAGAAAAAGACGCGTTCGGTATTGTTCTCCGGATTGGTGTGCGTGTTCTATATTGGGATGTGCATCGTGCAGGGCTTTATTGTCCAATGGCAAAAAGTAGACCGCTACGAGCGCTCCCCCAGCGGCAAGAACAAGGCCGTTGTTATGGTGGGTAAGGGGGAGGCTGACGCTTGGGATGCCGAGTATATCTATCCCGTGCGGGCAGGGCTTTTCTACGAGGATGACAATTGCATCTACCTGTATCCGAATTATGAGGACATCACCTTCACATGGCTGGATGATAACACGCTTGAGATAACCAAGACACGGAAAGACAGCAGCGAGGTGGAGACAGCGTGTCTGCTGTGGTAGCACACCAAAATACAAAGACAGCGGCTGCCTCCCCCGGGCAGCCGCCTTGCTTTTGGGCCCGCAGGTTCCCCAAACGCTTCGTGCGGAATATGATAATACAGCCAGGGAATTTCAAAGAAAGGACACAAAATGATGGAACAAATCAGATGGATCGTGGAGGCAATTGCCGCCGCGGGGGCCTTCATCGGGGCGGTATCGGTCGTCGTGCGGCCCATCCGCGCCATGCTCAAGGCCCAGCGGGAGCACCAGGACCAGGCGAAAAAGCGCGACGAAAGCATTATGAGCAGGCTGGATATCCTGGAACGGCACCAGCGCGAAACCTGGATGGAGGGCCTCCGGGACCGGATTTTCTCCAACAGCCTGCCGTTGACGGAACGGATCGACGCCGGGAAGGTCTATATCAGCAACGGCGGCAACGGCATCGCCGAGGTGCAGCACGAGGAGAACGTGCGCCGCCTGCGGGAGGCCCGGGAGCAGGAGGGCGCTGCGAAAAGCTGAGCGCTTGGCGCATAAAAAGGCGGCCGCCCGCATCTGGCAGCCGCTTTTTTCGAACATACGTGCAAAGCAGAACAAAATTTTGTTGTATTTACAACATTGTGAACAAATTATGAATGCTCTACCATCAGCGTGTCGCCTTCCTCACGGCACACGTAGTTCTCCCCCGCCTTCACGCTGCCCTCCAGCAGCTTTTCGCTGAGCAAATCCTCGATCTGCGTCTGGATGGCCCGGCGCAGGGGGCGCGCGCCGTACACCGGGTCGAAGCCGGCGGCGGCCATGCGGGCGCTGACGCTCTCGCCGAAGGCCACGGCGATGCCCTGCTCGGCCAGGCGCGCGCGCACCTGCTCCCGCATGCGCCG